>Ga0307963_1001709_pt1 | contig 17039 bp, 21 predicted proteins | sample OrgLakmetagen594_FD_201829 | JGI IMG/M metagenome (GOLD analysis project Ga0307963, IMG submission 201829) | Saline water microbial communities from Organic Lake, Antarctica - #594 | ecosystem: Environmental > Aquatic > Non-marine Saline and Alkaline > Saline | place: Antarctica: Organic Lake...
GCGCATGCACACACACGCACACACACACACACACACACACACACACACACACACGTGTACGTATACACGCACACACACACACACACACACACACACACACACACACACACACACACACACACACACGCGTGTACGTATACACGCACACACACACAGACTCACAGACACGCACACACACATGCACACACAAGCACACGCATCCGCACACACACTCACACATATATACACATACACATACACATACACACACAAACTCACAGGCACATACACACAGGCACACACGTGCACACACACACATGCACACGCACACACTCATACACACACACACGCACACACACATGTGCGCGCATACACACATACATACATACACATCTGCACACACACACACACATACACATACACACACACAAATGAACAATACTTGATGAAATATACACACACACAGGGACAATGCATGTACATACTTCTTACCCAGAATATAAATATCATGACATGTATGTCTGTCCACAAGCCCACAATCATTGAACTTGGTCACGTGAGATACATATGTATGCGCAAACACTTGCAAGTTCAGAGGAACTACATACTTACCATAGTTTACACCAAATCCAACTGCGCAGGCTTGACTCAAGGCCAACCGCCTCGGCTCTCCAGAGTATCCTCATCCATATCACAGAAGCAAGCTTCATCATCCCGCACATCCTCAATACAGTTGGCAGCATTTTATTCATCCATTTGCTCGGAGGACAGAACATTGAACTGGGCTTTGTTGTGCCAGCCGCCAACGCCACTGGTGGGTTTGAGGGCGACCCCTTGCTCTACGGTGGGCAATACTTGTATCCTAACTCCAGCACTTACAGACTGGCGCTGCATCACTCACCTGCATGGCTCTTTCCCTGCCGTCTGTTGTCGTGCGCTCAGACTGTGAAATGTGAGTCACCTACTCTATCTATCTACTCAATTCCTCTTGCTACTTACACAGCCCTTGCCATTACGGGGCTGATCACTGTTATACGGGACAAACAGCAGCAACAGCGCGGGAGCAGCCGCAAAAGCACTGCCCTGCTTGCTATTGGCCTCTTGTTTGTTTGCGCCGGCATACTCCTCTGCTCTTGAGCCTGGACCAACAGACCTCTGATAAGGCTCTGCTGTTGTAGATCACAGCTACAACACCCTCCACAGCGAGTGTTGAAGAGCGGACACACACCCATACACATACACAGCAAACGTGCAGTACTTGTATCATTAAGAGCAGCCTCAGCACGCGTGAACTCACCCATACACAGCTTAAAGTGCCCCCCAGCTAGTTCACCAATCAGTGGAGTTTGTCACTGGGCATCCTCAGCCTCAACAGGAGCGGCATGCCTTCCTTCCCAGCACCACACAGGTAATACTGCAGGGCTTGAGGTGGGTTGTGAGTACCGTTCCCTTAAGGACAAGCAGGGCCTAGGAGCGTCCTCAAATTGCGCTGCCTGCTCATTAACTCCTGTTGGGTTGGCAGACCCAGCTGCACTTTTCTTCCCCTGCCCCCTTGGTTTGATTATGTATCCCTGAGCGTTTGGCATACAGGAAAGTGCACCATTTGAACATCCCTGTGCATTGAGCAGCACGCTGCAAGATGATCTTTTCGTCATTTTTTAATGTTGAAAAGGTGCTGAGGCAGTTAAAAAGTGGTTGAACAAAGTGCAGTCCTTTTCACACGCATCCTTTTACGCATGTACATACAAACACAGCATGGAGGTGCGACAGGCTGTGTTCCAGGAGCTTAAACCCATCTGCTCCCAGCTCTTGTACAAGCGTACAGACCCTGCAGCCATGCACAAGGTGAGCTGAGCCTGATGTTTTGACAAGCCTTGCGGCCAGTGCTGCTGTTTAACACAACGTGCACGCTGCTTGGTGACTCAGCGGCTCCTGTGGCTGTAAGGCTGTACAGCTATACATCATGTACAGCCAGGCCAACTGAACTTCGACGCTGGTCGGCGTAATGCACCTCCTTCATTCCTTACATACTACATACAGCAGACATGAGTGAGGGAGTTCAAATGGTGGGAAGGAGAAACCTGTACCTGTGAGCTGCCTACACCTGCGAAACACAATAGTCCAAGGAGGAGGGGATCAATAGATAGAGGTGCACGGCTTCAGATGAACAACAACTGAAATAAGTAGGTGAGGAAGTGGACAATCGTTAACCTGTGTGTGTGCAGGACTTGTCAGCGCTCCAGGTGGTTGTGCAAGGCGTTGAGCACAAAGGGCTGCTGGCTTGCTGGGACTACTTGGCCTTCCCTCTGTTGCTGATTACAGGTAACCTTCCAGATGTCATATGGATCTCTCAGCTGCTGCTTTCTGCTTTGCGGTGGAGGAAAACCTATGTGAGACGGCCTGATCCGCGTACATGTGTATTACGAGGGGATACTCTTGGTCTGTGGCCTGCGTGCCCTGTGACATTGGTTTTGTGCCCCAATCTGTGTATCTTGTTGCCTATTATGTGTGCATAATCGCCTGTCAGACATACTTTCATGTGTGAACGCTTCATCATCCTATGTGAACACTTCTATATGTTTTTCTATGTGAAGACTTCATCATTCTATGTGAACACTTCATCATCCTATGCACCCTTTTCGTTAAAGAGGGAATCCTGCCAATCTAAGTACTACAAAGGCTTAAATGTCCAGCCTGCTGATTGCAGACTCCGTGCGTCCGGCTTCCACCCAGCAGCAGCAGCAGCAGCAGCAGCAGCAGAAGCAGCGAGGGAATGTGGAAGGAATGGTCGATGACGATGTTGAGGTTGCGGTGCCTGCCGCTCAAAGTGATCGGGTGGCAGAGGCAGCACTGGGTGAGCCTGTTTGTGTGTATGTGCCTGCATAGTAATATGAGTGATAATACGATAATGCTACTGGGTAATTGGGGCGTGCTGAAATGCATTTGTACCTACTTTAAAGCACCTGCAAAATAGCACGAAATCATACGCTCTACCAATGAAATCCATTGGGTGTGACAGATCAGAACGGCAGGAGCGTGAAATGCACTTGCCCACTTGTTTGTGTCCTCCTCTTGCTGCTTCAACTCCTTTTTACTCTTAATGGTGCTCAAGTGAGAAAACGGTTGGGCGTTTTGACCTCAATCTTTATTTCTTGGATAGCAGAGGGTGCCTGTTTCCTTGCAGCAGTCAGGACTGGCATGCAAGGAAAAACAGCCCTCACAAGCTAAGAAAGCCACATAGCTATCTCCAAAGACTGTCCGGTCGACTCTCATGCATGCATGAGCGTCTGCTGTAGAAATGTTAGGATCAGCATTGTTGCAGCTGGGCTTCAATGAACGTGCTGTTGTCCTTCTCTAATTGTCCCGTCCGGCCGGCCAGCTCCTAGCTTGATTGTCATGTATCATATATGTGCTTGATGACAAAATCAAGTGCTTCAACGCTCTCTTTCTTGGTATCCCTCCTTGTTTGCATACCCTGCCTAATCATTCCGCGTCCCATTTTAGCTTACTTATAGATGCTAGTCCCCCATCACTCACCCAACACCGCACTCCCATCCCCCCGCAGGCTGCTTGCTTGCCCTGTTTGAGCGCTGTGGCACTGCAGCTGAGGAGGACCAAGCACTGGCTGCCCTGCAGCGCTTGGCCCCACTGCTCATGCTGCCACAAGGAGCGGTGTCTGAGGAGGTGAGGGGGGGGAGCACACATGCACCAACAAACACACCCGTCACTTACACACATCATGCACACATCACACATCACGAGTTTGCTGATCCAGGCTGGCGTGTGGTACTCTTTCGAAAAAAAGCCTGTGCCTGATTTCGTTGCCATAGTTTGGAGGTCATGCAAGCCTGGTTTAGTAAGGGAGAGACAACATAAAGAGAACGCCTTTGTGTTACTTTCTTGTAGCCTGAGCCAGATTCACCAGTAGGTCAGAGCAACCTAAACCAGGCCTAAACAAGATTTCCCCTGACGCACACCACACAGGGATCAATCCTTTGGGGCACAGGAGGAGTGCCAGCACTCTCTCGTCCACACCCCAACTAGCATTTCAGGTGTTGCATGTGCCACCCCTCACCCCACGCTCTTTCCTTTACCACCACAAATACCCTACACTTATTCCTTCAACACCACAAATTCAATCCTGTCCTATTCGTACTCTATTTCAGCCCCATCATAATCACCTGGCACCTGACTCCTACCACTTGCCTTGCACAACTGCAGGCTCGGTGCTTGGCGTACCGCTGTGTGCATGCCCTCCTTGCAGCTTCAGCAAACCGCGAGGGACAGGCTGGGAGGGTGAGACATGATGACAGAACAAGTCCCACCGTACTGCGTCCCTCTTCCTTGCCTCCCAAGCAGCAACAGCAGCAGCAGCAGCAGCAGCAGCAACAACCTCATCCTGCCAGCTGTTGTGGAAGCAGCTGTGCCGAGGACTTGTTTGATGTGGATGCCCTGCTGCTGTCCTGTGCCTCCGACGTGGCTGCTGAGGAGAAGCGCAATGCACAGCAGGAGCAGCACTGGGCAACGCACCCCCACAGCAGGGAAAGAAAGGGTGCAGGTCTCTTGCAGCCCGACCCCTTGGCAGTACCCACTCCCTCCCTCGCGTGCGTGCTGTCCTCTGAGGCTGCTGCCCCGCTGCTGGGTTACTTGGTGCATGCGTGTCTGGCTACAGCAGAGGGCGAAATGGTCGGGGGGGCCAGGGGGGAGGGGGGCAGCAGGGCGCTCCGGCTGGCTGCGCTGGACCTCCTGAGGCGGCTCATGCAGGTACGTAGGTGAAATGCGGACGTACCCATCCCTTGGTGTATGGGCGTTTTAGGCCAGCATCGGCTCAATGTCAATACAAAGGTCAAAAGCATGGCTTTGCTCAAATTTAATTCAAAACATGTAATTTGGTGCACGACAGCCGAGCCCTGGCTTTTGGCCGCCCAGGAGCTGCAGCCTGCAATTGATTGTGTAAAGCAGATGTATGCTGCCCCCTACACCCCCCTCCACACACACACACACACACACACACACACACACACACATCTACACACATACACATACACATACACATACACACACATGCGCCGCACAATCTTGTACACAGGTGGTAGCTGACTGGCAGGCCCTGGCATTTTACCTCCCAGGGGTAGCCTCCAGTCTTGCAAAGCAAACATATGCAGCCACAGGAGGCGTTCCCAGGGCCAGTGCAGCTGCAGGATCAGGCTCTGGCTCCAAAGCTACGGCCCTAGCCGTTGCAGGGCTTGTTGAGATAGTAAGCATCACGCTCAGCGATGCTGTCCACGTCCCTTTGGGCTCTCACCTTTCATCTGCTGATCCTCTGCAGCCTGTATCTGGCGGACGCAAGTGCATGGTGGGTGGTTCCCGTGGGTTGCATGTTGCACGTAGTGGCTTTTTACTGCTGCTGGCAGCACAACCAACTTTGCTCCCAGGAAAATCCCTCCCACCCTGGAGTTTCCAGCAACAAATAATTCATTGGACAGCAGCGAGATTACCCAATGTGTGTGTGCAGCTCATTTGAGTTTGCCCCCAGCGGCCAGTAATTTGCTTGTGCATGCTGTCAGTATGATGCACAGTGGCGTCTACAAGCAGCGGTAAGAAAAATACTTACAAGCACAGGCACAGACACACTTACATATACGCACACACGCACACACAGTCACACACAAATATATCCCTCAGACAAGCACACATACACGCACCTGATGCAAGAGCTCCCCACCTCAGCCTTGCTTGCACGCGCTTTGCTTTCCAGGGCACTACCACCTCTGGTGAGGCCATACGCAGGCCTGATGGAGCAGCACAGGTTGACGCACCAACTGCCCTCAAGACCCTCCAAGCGTTGGCCTCTCTTGAATCAGGCCCATCAATGTCAGCAGCGTCGGATGCACCATCTCGGCTGCAAGGCCCTCCCCCCTCTATTGGCCTCTCCCCTGATCATGCAGCTCCCCAAACCAGACAGCAACCTGGCAGCAGCAGCCGGACAGGTGCCAAGGCAGGAGCAGGGGACAGATCGCTGCGAGTGGTGTGTGACGAGGCATGGTTGCAGGTGGGTGTGTGTGTGATGAGGCATGGTTGCAGGTGGGCATGGTTGCAGGTGTGTGACGAGGCATGGTTGCAGGTGGGTGTGCAATTTGTAATGCACGGCTGCACTCACGGTCACTGACATGCCTTTGATTTGAACATCACATGCACATGAGAGCATACACATACACACACAAATACACACAAATCCACACAAACATACACATACACATACATACACGTGCGCGCTCTCCCACAGGGCAGCACAGAGCGGGTGCTTGGGCTACTGCAGAAAGCGCTGCCACCTCTGTGTAATCATCCGCGGCCGATGGTGCGCGAGGCATTGGCTGCAGGTAAGGAACTAGGAGGTGGATGAAATATCACGACGAAATGATGCCGTGCATAAAGCACCAGTTCCCTTTACGAAGGGCATGTGTAATAGGGATCCCTCCTAGGGATGGCATCTTCCCTTAGTGCCTGTTTGCAGGCATACCTATACAATTTTTGCGCATTGTGCCCTTATGCACCTGCTCCTCGTTTGTGCAGAAAAAGAACACGTGAAAGATGAGTTCAGCACTGAAGCCTCCCCAAGACATGTGGTAGACATGTGACCAGTTGTTGTACATTTGCCACAGCTTGCAAGCACGCACACAGAGGCACACGGTGACAGTAAACTCCTGTCACACACTCTTTTGCACTCGTGTGCACCTCAAGACTGAATATACAGTGGAGTTGAGTGGCACATTCTTTGGAACAGGTGTGGTTCGGCTTCTGCAGAGCTGCTTCCTCACACTAGGTGCTGAAGGCAGGGGGTTGCTGCTGGAGCTGGTGCTGGTGCTTGCTCAGGTGCGCAGCTCCTAAAGGCTGACTCATGAAGTGTTTATGTTGCCACACATTGTGTACCTGCCGCAAGCACTGGCGTGAGGGACGATCAGTTGCTCTCGGTGCAACTCTTTGTGTAACTGCCGCATGCACTGGTGTGAGGGAGGATGAAGTGCTTCTGATGTCATGCTTTGCGTGACTGTTGCATGCACTGGTGTGAGGGAGGATAGCCACGTGGGTGTGCCGTGTTTGAGGCACATGCACCATTCGTAACTACACGGGTGTCGATGCTTTCAAGGCCTTTCTAAAGGCTGGATTGAATGCCTTTGTTGATATACCAAAGCATAATGCTCATACCTATCATTGAGGATGGACGGATATTTGAGATCCTAGCAAGAGCAGAATGAAACAGACAACACACAATTTAAACCTAAAAGCGTCTTTGTGATCCGCACACGTATTAAAAAACGTCCAGAATCTGTGTGATTTTGTTTCCCTTCTTACCCTTTACACGCAGAAGCGCATACGTGCTCACTCCACATGTGCACGCACAATAACATCGCAATGCATGAACTCACACACATCCACATGCACCTACGCACACATACAAGTGCTTGCGCACACACAATTCTCACAGGACGACTGGGCACTTGTGTCTCAGCCCTGCGTGGCATGGCTGGCAAGGCAGCAGCAAGGTGGCACACCCAAAGATCAGCCACACAACACTACTGCCGACAATGGAAGTAACTGCAGCACTACAGTGGGTGCTGCCAGTGCCACCCCTACAGGAAAGGGTGCACTTCCAGGAGCTCTGTTGGAGCAGTTAGTCGATGGCCTCCTGCCTGCTGTGAAGGCAGGGGAGGCCCAAGGCACACTGCACGCGCGCAAACTCAGCACCGCACTCCTGTACTCAGGTCAGTTGTGTACGTTTGTGTGTGTGTGCTTGTGTATGTACGTGTATGTGTGTGTATATTCGTGTGAGCGTGTGTATGTATGTGTGCGCGTGCACGTGTGTGTACGTTTTGTGTGTGTGTGTGCATGTCTGTATAAAATTGGAGTTGTGACAGGTCTCAGCGGGAAGTTAAGGTGGCTTTATGCATGTTGGACGCTAACACTCTCAGTACTGTGTGATCCCGTATCCAGGCAGTGCCTGAATGTGTCCTGGATCGGGCTGATTGCAGCGTTTACCCTGTATGCCCTGAAAGCAAGTGTGGAACAAAAGAGGCATGCTGCATGTAAGCAAGCCTTGTCACTCACTCGCTTAGTTGGTAAGCTTATACCTGACAGTCAATGCGGTTGAAGCATGAGTAGCGTTAATGACCGAGTGTGCGCGTAAAAAGATATACGTGAACACACTTTGCTGCATTCAAGCAACAGCAGATGCGCGTCCCGTCAGTGAAAGGTCAGGAGAAACCGCGCTCATTGCCTGTAATCTTGGATTCTGGTCCTGACTCATCCCAAGGCAACCCATGGTGTGAGCCTCAACAGTGCAAGTGCACATCACTTTCACAAATGTACGCAACACACATTCGCTTTACAGGTGCTGCAGGCTTCAGCACTCAGCTAGCACATCGGCCCCTGCTACTAGCTCGCCTGCTAGAGGCGCTAGCTGCATGCCTCATGTATGACCGTGCAGCCGCACCCCTTGCCCTGCACATGCGTGTGGCGGATGGAGGAGGCGTGCACCAGCAGCGACAGGCACACACACACCCTACAAGCCAGCCGGGTGCCACAAGCAGCGCCACGGCCGCTGGAGGTGGTGGAGGCGGCAACAGTGGTGGTGGTGTGAAGCACAGCGCTGGGACTGCTTCACAAGGAGCATCTGGTATGGGTGCCGGTGCCAGTGCTGGTGGTTGTGCCGCCAGCCTTGAAGCCTCGTGTGGCGCTGCTGCTCATGTGTCGAGCGCTGCAAGGGGTGCTTATGCGGCAGGCTCCCCCCCTCCCTCCATTTCCAGCACTGTAAGCTCCTTCCCTGATGCCATGCCCTCCTGTGTGCTCCTACCACGCATGCCTCTGTGCACACTGCACTTGGGTTCGGTGCGCTGCTATGAGGCGGTGGCAGGAGTGGCTAGGAGCCTGGGCCATGTAGCGCGCTTGGCAGATGTCATGGCTGTCTCAGGTGGGGCGGATATTGTGCAAGCTTTTTTTGATTGTTTTATTGCAATTTACCATGGCAGTTTACGTCTCTGATGCTTAGTCCATTCAACTTATCATTTGGCACCTTTGGCAGATTTTACGGTTTTTTAGGGGGGAGGGGGGCTAAGGCTTGCCGTTGATGGAGCGTGAAGCGCTCAAGGATTTCTGGCATGCACATGCTTCCTTTTGCCTGAATCGATTGCCAAAGGGAGCACAGACCAACATCTTCATTGGGCATTTAGGCGTGCTACGTTAACTTATCCAAATTATCAGCCTGAATAGCATTGCAGAGAACTGCTTTCATACATTGTATGGCTGACTCCAAGAGTTGCAACAGCCCTTCACCTCTGGCAGCATCTCCAATATCGTCACAGACCTCTGTTTTGTCATATGTCTTAAGACAAGTCTTTTAAACCGTTTCTTGTTTCTTGCAATCGTCCTTTCCATTTTGAACTCAACAATAGGTACCCGCTTTCACGTGCGTCGCACCTGCGACCAGCTGACCCACATGCTCAAAACCGCTGCCGACCAGGCTGGGGCAAGCCAGCAACAACTCAGCAGCAACAACAGCAGCAGCAGCAGCAGCAGCCTCCCAGCCTCACAACAAGTGCAGCGTATCCCATACAATCGAGGCGGACCTGCAGGTATGCACCTCCCTTCTGCAGCACTGTCTACCTCGGCTGCGGACTTGGTGGGTTACAGCTGGCAAGCGGCAGCCGCGGCAACTGCAGGGGTGGCGGCAGAGATTGTGCTGGGCGCATCTGCTGCCTGGGATCCACCATTTCCAGTGCCTGATGCGCGTGGTGTGGCCAAGCCTGCAGGTGGGTTGCTTGGTTGGTGAAGAAGAAGGCCTGGGATCCATCGTTTCCAGTGCCTGATGCGCGTGGTGTGGCCAAGCCTGCAGGTGGGTTGCTTGGTTGGTGAAGAAGAAAAAGGAATGGCTAAGCCTGCAGGTGGGTTGCCTGGTTGGTGAAGAAGAAGAAGGAGCCTGCCGGGACAAAGAACGTGTCCATGCTGTTTGACAGGCCCCCTCACACCATGGCGTTTGTCTGACGTGCCTGGGACACAAGTAAGATATCATTGAGAAGCACCACCTAGCATGCAGTATAGTCACAGAAGCCATTGGCAAAACAGGCTTTTTACACAATGAGCTGTTCAACGACACAGTGAGTGGGTGTTTGCTTTCTGTAATGTGTAGATTTTTTTACTTTCATGACCCATAAGGCTTGCTAAAAGTGTGTTTTTCACGTGCCTTGCAAATACCTGTGTTGCCTGTCTCAGTCGACGCAACTTTTCACCAGCCCTACTCCCAGCTTGCATTTACGTGCCTTTAATTCACAGGCCCAGACCCTGACTTTGAGCAGAGTACGCAACTGCTGCTGGGCCAGGTAGTGTGTGAGGAACTGTGGGCGGCACCCACACACAATCCAAGCCACTTCTTGGATCAGCAGCAGCAGCAGCAGCAGCAGCAGCAGAGGAATGGATGGAAGGGGGTAGAAAGCGCACAAGAGGACGCACAGGGCCAGGCTATAAAGCTACCTGTACAGGTACATTGTTTGCTCCTCCTCATTTCATGCAAACAAGGGCCCCCTTGATAAATGAGGGGCAGGGAAACGAACCTTGCTTTGTACCTTGTCAACCCTCCTCTTGTTTGTGCTATTCATGCCTAGCATCTGATGCGTAGAGATTAGTTGCGTCATTGTGCTTTGCCTAAAACGCTCCTTTGATGACTTGCAGCAATGTCCATGGCCTATGCTACTTTCCAAAAGGTTTGCGAGCACCGCCAAGCTCCATCAAAGGATTATGGGGAAAACAAGATGTCCCTCACCTCGTCCTCTCGTCAATTTCGCCGACGTTATTGCTCTATTTACTAGATTGTAGCTACTATCGGAACCCATGCCCTGTATGAGCTCTTTGTGTAAGGGCGGAAATGGTAGCGTCACCACTTCTACAGTGTTTTTCTGTTGCGTTGTCTGCCTATTTGCTGGTCTCTGACGACCCCCCCCCTGCTACTCTGACCCCCCAGGTGCTTGGAGAAAACGCGCTGCTTTCACGTGCTCTAGCCGAGTGCTGCGGTGCCATCGCACGTGGCTTAGGGCCACGCATGGCCGCCACTGGTCGCCTCATGCGTTGCGTGCTGCTGCCGCTGCTGGAGCGTTTGGCAGATCCTTGCCCTCTGGCTGCACAAGCTGCAGGGGTGGCCTTGGGTGCGGTGTGCACGCACTGCGGGTGCGTATGTGTGTGTGCATGTGCATGTGTGTGTACCTGTGCGTTTGGGTGTGGGTGTGGGTGTGAGTGTGGGTGTGGGAGTGTGAATAACTGCAGCGAGGTGCAGGTGTGCTGGATGTTTCTTTTGCTTTTACGGTTGAGCATGATTTGAGTGTGCAGTCTTCATACTGCAGGTTCGATGCTAGGACAAGGTGCTTGTAAATGTGCAACTGTAGCTCTGGAATGTCCCATAAGCAATGTAGGTTCAGTCGCAACATTTGCAGCCTATTGAATGCCACGCAGGATATTTCATCGTTCAACTGCGTGACGTACACACATGCTTCCATTTGCCGTGTGTGGCTGACCGGAATGTGTTACAGGTATAGCGGCTCCCTGCGCAGCCTGCTGAATGCCAACGCAGACTACGTGGTGGATGCACTCTGTGGGCAGCTGCGAGACCTGGGTACACACCCGCGAGCGCCTCTGCTCCTGGCAGCACTGCTGAGGAGGGCGGGAGGGGTGGCCCCCCACATGTTGCCACTGATGGCAGAGCCTTTGCAGGCGGCGCTAAGGGTATGTGTGTGAACGTGTTTGTGAGTTTATGTGTATGTTTGTGTATGTATTATGTATGTGTGTGTTTGTGGACATTTTAAAGGGCGGGGCTGATACGTTTTGACTTCAAAAAACTTGGTATTCACAGAGAAAGGGAGAGACTGTCCATACGTTGTGAAGTCATACAGGGCAACAGGTGAATGTATGCTGATCCATGATGGGAGTACGAGGCGTGATAAGGGCTTTGTTGACCTGCTTTCTGATCGCCTTGCCATGCTGGAAGGCGTTTGAAATTGCATACATCATTCATCATACTTCTGATCGCCTTGCCATGCTGGAAGGCCTTTGAATCTGCATACATCATACATCATACATCAAACTTCAGGGCCTCTCCATCATTACCCACCACAGGCACCCTGGCTATAAGCACGCTCCTTCTCCTACCTGACCCTCTTCAACAATGTGATACCTTCTCCAATATCCTGTACACCATCAATAATGTGATACCTTCTCCGATATCCTGTACACCAGGGCCTCTCAATCATCGCACGCCGCAAGCAGCCTCATTACACGCACGCCTTCCTAGCAGCTGCCGTTGAAGTGGCAGCGGGTACGGCAGATGAAGCTGCAGACGCTGCAGCACTGTCATGTGCAGCGTGTTGTGGTATTGAATCCAGGGTGGAGGAGGCAAAGAGGGTGCGCAGGGAGGAGGCTGCAAAGAAGGCAGCGGCGGCTGAGGAGTATGTGTACAGCAAAGGTGAGGAGAGGGGGGGAGGTAAATGAAAGATGAAAGTGGAAGGATTTAAAGGAAGAGATCCTGGAATTGAAGACGATATATGTATTAAGATGGTGGCCTGAGGAACGAAGTTAATAAGTATCAAGCAGTACATATAAATGACGGGACAATGTAAGGACAGTTGTGACGACTGTGACCCCAGTGTTCACATTTGCACAAATGCAAAAAAACACTTTTTCCGTGCTTCATGCTTTCTTCCCTATGACAGGAGCCCTACTCTAAATTTAGACCACAATTCTACATTATCCCAAGCCACCCCACGCCAGCACATGCTCGCTGTTCTGCAGAGCACCTCTGTGTTGCTGTTGCTCTTCATACTCACCCACCCTTGCTCATCAAATTCACCCACCCTTGCTCAAATGATGGCTATGCTTTGCACTTTTGCAGGCACTCCTGTCTCGGCACACGCCTACTTTACGCAACGCCTGCGCCACAAGCAGGCAGCAGCACATGGAAGCTCAGCCACAGCAGCCCAGCTGCCTTGTGTTTTCGAGCAGGGAGAAGGGGAGGATAGTCTGGCAGCAGCGCAGGCAGAGCTTGCAGCAGAAGAGGAGCAGTTGCAGGAAATGCAGGAGGAGGAGGAGGAGATGGGGGATTGGCGACATAGGATTATGTTGGCAGAGGAGGTAGACGCTTTGGAGGTGAGGAGCACGCATGGCAGCCACAAATACTGCTGTTACAAAACCGGAGGGACCTGGATGACTTGCACGCTTCATATGCTTTGAAGGCACGCATTGCCAAAAAGATGCGTACACACCATCATTGACATGAATGCGCACACACCCACACATACACAAATAAACCCTTAGATACAAGCATGAACAGAAATACACATGGAACGCTTGCACCACAACCCACTTGCTTTCATGTGCACAGGTGAGAGGGCGGCGGCTTAAGAGCGCAGCAGTAGCAGCAGCAGCAGCAGCAGATGCCGCGGCACCCCTACTAATTTCCTCAGATCTGAGGGTGCGCTATGCTCATAGTCTCACTCACTGGCTGAACATCCAACACAATGTGCTGGGTTATTTCACGACGCTTACAACCTCCTTTCTGACAACTTGACTCTTTTCTGCCCTTCTCTGACTGTCTAGCCTCTTTTAGAGCGGCATCCTTCAAGTTGAAGCTAAAGCTTGTATGCTCTTTATTACTTGACTGCACTTCCTTCTGCAACGCAACATTCTTCCCCTTGATCTAAGTTTTGTCACCTGTTGCAACGTAGTCTCATCTGCTCTTCCCTCAGGCTTGACCTACCACTTACACGTGTGTTATGCGTGCCAGGTGTGCCTGTCAGCCATGCAGTGTGCACGCACAGCCCTGCAGGCACTGCACCACTCCACGCCTGCCCTGTCTGCCGATCAGCAGATCATGGAGGAGTACGGACCAAAGGGGGTGACCAAGTGAGTGGTTTTGAAGCATGGGAGGTAAAAGGTGTGAGTTGTTTGAGTGTTACAGACACCTGCGAGAAGACTTGCCTGATTATATTCGTCAGGCAGGTTTGGGCGTGGACTGGGAAGGGCACAGGCACAGGCAGGGTATTAAAGCTGCGCAAAGCAGTGTGACAGCAAGGGTAAGGTAGGTATACGATATATGATGTACTTGCTCTGTTGCTGCAGGCCCACTTTACCAGAGCCTCCCAAGCTACTGCCTACCATAGCCCTTATGTGGCCCCACACTATGGCCGCCCTGACAGACCCACGCACTCCAGGTGAACAGGGTCGCAATCCACGCGCTTCCATTCCCATTTACTGCAACTGCACACAGCACACAAATGCACGCACACATGAACGTGCACAGGCGCTAACACATGTGTGGGCAGGTTGCTGATTACATCACAAACCTACCTTACAGGCAAACACATGTGCACACACACACACTGACGTTCAAACACACACACACACCTGTGCCTTTCCAGTGGTGGAGGCAGCACTGCAGCTGGTGGCATCATTGACGTGCCTGGGAGGAGGGGCATTTATGGCACGCAGGTGGGCTGTTGCTAGAGGCACGTGTGTATATAGGGGGAATAGGGAGAGGGAGAGGGGGAGGAGAGGACAATCAGATAAGACGGGGAAGCCTACCTTGACAATGTAGTTTGAAATAGGCTTCGTTGGGATTGGTTTTTAATTCATTTTGTGTGGTGATGTAGGGTTAGCGTTACCACAGTCGGCAGCTGTATCACCAAGCCCTACAAACCACCCACTATCCACACTTCGCTGCACCTATCCTACATGCCTAGGAAAATGCTCACCTGTTGAAGATTGAAATAAAAAAACATACAAAGCTTGTACCTTTTAGTACGAGCACATATTCACTGACATGTGCACACGTGCACACATACAGTCACGCACACACAGTGTCGTATAAGGATACATTTAAGCATGCAAATTTGTCCATGGGCACAGGTTCAAGACAGAGGCTGCTCCGGTCCTTAGCCGCTTGCTTGTAGTAGGCACCGCACATCGTCCAGCTCCATACGGCCCCGTCTCAAACCACAGCCGCCAGAGCCTTGCACATGTCGGGTCAGGTCCCTCCCAGGACAACATCTCTAACTTGGCTCCGTTGTCTTCTTCTGGGTGGCAAGCAACAGGCCTGCTGTTGGTAGGGGGTGGTAGCAGTGGAGGAGCTGGAGAGGGAGGAGGGGCTGCAGATGGCAAAGGGAGGAGGGGGGATATTGGAGGGGGAGGAAGAGGGGAGACAGGTCAGGGCATCGCACCTGGTGCTCTGGTGCGTGTGCGTGCGGGCGTGCTGCAGTGCCTGGGCCGTGTGTGTGGCAGTGGGGATGCGGATGGAGCAGTGAAGGGCATGACCTGGGGCATTGCACAGGTGAGGGCAGAGAAGTGAGGGCCAGGTGCTTTTGAGATTGTTGTTCAAAGCTGTATGCCTTCCTGTCCAGGTGTGGGGTGGGTGTGCGTGGGTGTACGAGGTATGTATGGTGCATAAATCCAGCCACTCCTACCAAACCAAGGACTTTTATGCTTTAATATTCCCAGCAGCATTGCCCTCTCTTCTCCTGTGCTTTCTGTCTGACTGAGCCCTTGCTTTCCATTTTCTGGCTGGGCAAGCGTTACACTAAGCTGCCACAGCATCTGCCCAAAAGTGTCTCCAAACCCAATTTTTGCACTGACGTTGTCCACCAACAGGCTTGTCTACCCTTCCTGTCTACCTCCCACCCACCTGGGCTGCAACAAGCAGCCAGCAATGCCTTAGCCGCAGTGGCTGAAGTTGATGCTGATGCAGTGTGGCTGCTACTTATGGATGTCCTCAGCAGTAGTAGCAAAAGCAATAGCAGTGGCCGAAGCAGCACCCCCACAACCACCACTTGCAGCAAACAGCTGGCACCACAATGCTTACAACACGCAAAACCTCCCTCGTCTTCCTTGACTGGTGCAGCAGGCATCAGTATCACCAAGCCACCCTTCAGCGCATCCACCCAGTCCACCTCGCACACTCCTCACTCATCCCCCCCCTCCTCTCCTGATCTAGCCACACTACTCCCTCTTCCGTCTCCTCCCTTCCCACCCGTGCATGCTCTGCTCCGTCCCCTAGCCCCTCCCCATGGATATCAATCTCAACCCCAAACTACTGCAAACAACAGCACCGTTTTGACACACCCCCGCTCCTACTCTCACCACCACGACTATTACCCACAAAGGACATCGTCCTCTCCACTTGCTTTAAGTTTCTCCCTCACCGCCCCCTCAGCACCATGGGTACTCTCGTGGGGTCTGGCAGCTGAGTGTGCTCCTAGAGCACACGCGCTCTTAGCCAAGATGGAGCAGCAAGCAGCAGCAGCAGCATCCAAAACACTAGAGGGAGAAGCCGGCGAGCAGGGGGGACTGGTGCATGTGCCATTGCCTATGCCCTTAGCAGCACTTGTGGGTGGTCCTCTCGGATGAGAGGCGCTGGCGTGACTAGATTTAACCAAGTTACTCCTCCCCTTAATAAGGGCATTCAACGTGACCCGGTCTACTTGGGTGACGTTTTCTGCTCTGACCTCGCTTTTTTGTGTTGACTATTCTTCAACAACTTTTCCACTTTCCTAGAGAATTGCAGATGCTTTCCCTTTCTTGCAGTGTACCTCTAGCAGATTGGTAAAATGCGGTTTGCTCATGTTTAGTTTGTAGCCTTGTCAGTGATGCTCCAAATTCACGTTCTCAAGCTCCAACTTGCTGAATTGTGTAAGACGAGTCAGCAAAGCGGCGTTAGCGAGCATAAAACCGTGTCGAACCAAAGATCTGCTTCGGGTCTTGAATTTGACCTGAACCGGCAATTCGAGGGGCAGTGAAACTAGTAGTTGATAGTGTTCCCCCTTTTGTTTGTTTGATTGTGGTTGTGTGGTTACAGGCTATTTCCAAGCTTCCACTCAGGCTTTCATCGGCTGCCCCCTGAGGCATATAGGGTAAGGGTAAGGGTTACACAGCTATATCCGCCAGCGAGGGCAGTTGAGCTATAGCATAAAAAAAGCCAGCTTCAAGAAGAGAAAGAGGCCAGACTGAACAAGACACCAGAAAAAGAAGCTAGA
>Ga0307963_1001710_pt1 | contig 17036 bp, 21 predicted proteins | sample OrgLakmetagen594_FD_201829 | JGI IMG/M metagenome (GOLD analysis project Ga0307963, IMG submission 201829) | Saline water microbial communities from Organic Lake, Antarctica - #594 | ecosystem: Environmental > Aquatic > Non-marine Saline and Alkaline > Saline | place: Antarctica: Organic Lake...
CCCCCTTCCCCTCCCACACCCACACCCAAACGCCTACACCCACACCCACTTGTACATCATTCAGGATGGACAGTATCAGGCCTACGCAAACACCCAAACACCTACACCCACCTGTAAATCGTTCAGGATGGACTGCATCAGGGGGTCCTTCAGGATGCTTTGGACCTCAGGGTCCTGCATCGAGCGCGCCTGCCGCTCCTTGATCTCCTCGTCTGTCACCGCCCCAGACGCAAACCTACAGAGGCAACACACACGTGCAGTCAGAGCAACTTTCGACAAGGGTGGGCCAAGCGGTGAGCGGGGCTTGTAGGTGCTGACCCCTGAGTGCTCCTTCCCTTCATCACGCTGGATGTGTAAGGTTAATTAAAACCATACATATATATGCATATACGGTGTACATACGGTATTTTTAGCAGGGAAATGACCGTGCATATGGGCATGTATGGTGTGTATATACAGGTTTGGCCAACCCTGTGGATGTGTTTACACTACTAGCGTTCAGTCCAGCCAAGCTCCACCCCAAAAGAGGGAATTAATGCCCTTTTACTGAAATGCACATCTGAGGTCACGCAATGGTTTCTATGCATAAATGTAACACTTCTGCATAAAGATCATGAGCTTGGGGTCAAGGGTGTAAGTGGAAGGCTGGAATTGTGCCATCATTACTCTGCCAGAAAGGTGGCATGGGTGTAGAAATGCGGGTTTTGGTCCAAATTTCACCAACTCTTTTGTTCCCGGATAGGTTTAGGGTCAAACCATACCCATCAAAGCTAAAAAAGGGGGTTCGAAATTTGCCCCTAAAGGATTTCGTGCGTGGGCCGTCTGCTGGGCAAAAATGGTGCATTTTTGAAAACCCTGGAAACACGCTTTCTGGCCACCACCTGAGTGTCAGGAGCCCTTCAGTATGCTTCCAAGGCATGCCCTGTATAGTGTAAGTATAGTGGTCTGGAATGCTAGGGTTGGGCCGTGGTGGGCAGCGACAGCTTAAGAAAACATCAGGCTCTGGTCAGCCCCTCCGAGCACAAACTGATTCGACAAACAAGCCCAGATGAACAACTTAACACTGAGCCACTCAGCCTTGCATGGGAAGGCTCCAGAAAAAGGGCGCCTCTCTCAAACGAGGGGGGCAGACTTATACTTGAGTGATGGACATTATTGTAGTGATTTTTGGAGTTCAGCAAAACAAATGTGACCCCAAACGGTTCAGCGGTTGGTGCCTAATTGTAAAAGCACTTTTCCCTGGCAAAAGGGGGTCCAAAACCTTCGCCCCAGACCCCCGGACCTTCACCAAAATGTCCCCAATATTATTGCTAACACCCCTGGTAAGTTGATGGTACCGAGGAGGAGCTTTTGGATGTCCACTTTCTGGCAGGGATTTCCCCCCTGCCCATCTGGGCACCACGGTCAACCTACCACGCCACGTTCTACCAATGAAGCGTAGGGTTGGCCAGAACCACATATATATACAGTGTGCATACGGTGTTTTTGGCAGGAAATTCACCAAATATACGGGCATATACGGTGTATATATACGGTTACGGCCAACCCTACTAATGAAGCGTCAAACAGCGGCATGCCTCACTCACCTGCTGAGGGCACGAATGCAGTTGTCCACCCCTTCCTTGAGCTCCTGGTTGTCGGGGTTGTGCTCCAAGCCCTGCTTGTAGGTCAGCATGGCCTTGTCGTGCTCCTTCATCAAGTACTGGAGCGCACCTACACACAGTGAGCAAGCCACACAGTAAAAGCGAGCGAGGCACAGCGTCAATATAACTTGCTGAAGCGTCAATAAAAGGTCAGCATGGCCTTGTCGTGCTCCTTCATCAAGTACTGGAGCGCACCTACACACAGTGAGCAAGCCACACAGTAAAAGCGAGCGAGGCACAGCGTCAATATAACTTGATGAAGCGTCAATAAAAGGTCAGCATGGCCTTGTCGTGCTCCTTCATCCGTACTGGAGCGCACCTACACACAGTGAGCAAGCCACACAGTAAAAGCGAGCGAGGCACAGCGTCAATATAACTTGATGAAGCGTCTGCCTGTGTGTACGTCCATACGTGTGCGCACACCCAAACACTCAACATCACCCACTTGTGACGCTGTAACCCAAGCAGGAATCGCACGATTTCTGCCTGTGTGTACGTCTATGCATGTGCGCACACCCAAACACTCAACATCACCCACTTGTGAGGCTGTAACCCAAGCAGGAATCGCACGATTTCTGCCTGTGTGTACGTCCATACGTGTGCGCACACCCAAACACTCAACATCACCCACTTGTGCGGCTGTAACCCAAGCAGGAATCGCTCGCTGTCTGCCTGTGTGTACGTCTATGTGTGTGCGCACACCCAAACACTCAACATCACCCACTTGCGAGGCTGTAACTTGAGCAGGAATCGCACGATTTCTAACTGTTGTACGTCTATACGTGTGCGCACACCCAAACACTCAACATCACCCACTTGTGAGGCTGTAACCCAAGCAGGAATCGCACAATTTCTGCCTGTGTGTACGTCTATACGTGTGCGCACACCCAAACACTCAACATCACCCACTTGTGCGGCTGTAACCCAAGCAGGAATCGCACGCTGTCTGCCTGTGTATACGTCTATACGTGTGCGCACACCCAAACACTCAACATCACCCACTTGCGAGGCTGTAACTTAAGCAGGAATCGCACGATTTCTAACTGTTGTACGTCTATACGTGTGCGCACACCCAAACACTCAACATCACCCACTTGTGCGACTGTAACCCAAGCAGGAATCGCACGCTAATCTGCCTGTGTGTACGTCTAAGTGTGTGCGCACACCCAAACACTCAACATCACCCACTTGCACGGCTGTAACCCAAGCAGGAATCGCACGCTGTCTGCCTGTGTATACGTCTATACGTGTGCGCACACCCAAACACTCAGCATCATCCACTTGTGAGGCTGTAACCCAAACAGGAATTGCACGCTGTCTGCCTGTGTGTACGTCTATACGTGTGCGCACACCCAAACACTCAACATCACCCACTCGCGCGGCTGTAACCCAAGCAGGAATCGCACGTTGTCTGCCTGTGTCTACGTCTATACATATGCGCACACCTGAGTGTCTAACATCACCCACTTGTGCGGCTGTAGCCCAAGCAGAAATCACACGCTGTCTGCCTGTGTGTACGTCTATGTGTGCGCACACCCGAGCACCCAACACCACCCACCCTTTCGGCTGTAACCCTTGGCGAAGGTGGGTGCAAGGTCAATGCACTTGTCTGCGGCCTTGACGCCCTCTGGATATGCTCCCAGCTTTGTGAAGCAGGCAGCTAAGTTGCTGCAGGTGCAGGTGCGTGTGAGTGGATGTTAGATGTGTGCTTGTGTGCGGATGAATCTGCCACAACTGCGTATGAAACGTGTGTGTTATGTGTGTATGTGTTGTTTATGATGTGCGCTGTTCACACATGCTCTGAGTAGGTGCATGTGTCTATGCTGAGTTCAATCAATGATGTGTTCATGGGCGATTGCACAACCCTTGCGTAAACAACATGTGCTATGTACTTGTGTGTGTGTGTGTGTGTGTGTGTGTGTGTGTGTGTGTGAGTGTGTGTGTGTGTGTGTGTGTGTGTGTGTGTGTGTGTGTGTGTTTGCCAAATACCATGTCCCCGTACACGCCCAACACCATCTCTCCACACATCCCGTGTTACTGCTGGCGTGCATTTCCCACCACACCAAACAATGTACGATTTACTCAGCTCTGAGAAAGGAAGATAACACCCACGAACAAGTAGCACACAACCATGCACACACAAACACGCACACACAAACACAACATGGTATCTAGAAAAAATTTCCCTACTTGTGGTCATACAGGAAGTGTATTTTTTTAATCTGGCCGACCTCGTCCCTCCCCCCTCACCCACCCACACCCACACCCACACCCTCGTACACCCTCACCCTCCCACACGCTCTTATACACTTACCCACACACATGTACGCCCACACCCACACCCACACCCACACACTTGTACACCCTCACCCCCCCTCACACACACTTGAACACCCACACACCCTCACCCCCCTCCCCTCCCCCCACACCCACACACCTGTACAGCTTGTGCGCCTCTGGGTTTACGGAGGGGGGGCCGCGCCTGAGGGCCTCAGTATAAAATTGGACAGCCTCTGGGTACTTCATCTCCTTGAATGCGGTGTTGCCCTTGTCCTGTGTGCATCCCACGCAACACACACACATACACACACATGTGAGCAATTGGTTAAACCACAGGCGTCTGAGCATTGTCTACTTACCGAAGGCAGCATGCTCACACAGAGCAGTACAGGATCTAAGGGCGGCAGGGCGGGCCTTGCTCGTGGCCACTTGGTATCAAATGAGCACTTGATATCAAAGCGTGAGATGGGGCACCAGATTTCAAGACGTGACAAAATGCGTTTGAATTCAAGCGCATTTTGTCACGTTTTGATATCAAGTGCTCATTCTCACGCTTTGAGAACAAAGAGGTGCCCACTTGCGTGACTACTTGGTTTCAAAACTGGATTGCGTCAGGGTACTTCTCTTATAGCGCGAGTGTAGAATTGGCCCAAAGCGTACATGGGATTTCCATATACTGTAAATACGCCGTATATGACCGTATTTACGCCGTATTTCCGTATATACCATATGAGGGGAAATGGGTTCACTCATAAACAATTCATAAAGGGGTCATTTTGCAGCTCTCACAAAGCTGAGTACGCATGACCCAATCTTTTATACCCCAAAAATGAATGGTTTGGAAGCTACACCTGCTTCAAGCCAAAAAGACCAAAAAATAGCCTTTTTCAGTGCAAAATGGAGTTCAACTACCATAACCACTAGTAAAACTAGTTATTAATACAAAGCACATGCGTCAGTAGAAAAGGGAAGCAAAAGGAGAGCTCAGCAAGAAGAGGCGCGAGAAAAGAAAATTGAGCAAAAAGAGCAAAAAAAGACTGCTGTTGCTGGCGGAATGACTGCGGTATTTATTTTTCCTGGGGTTGTGCGAAATTGGTGAAATTAACCCTTTCCGGGTCGCACTACTGGTCATGAACAGGTACCCCCTGCCCCCGCCCCGTCTCACAGCACCAGGCAGCCTGAGCCTGAGCCTCAGCAGCAGCCTCAGCAGCCCCTAACCATACACGTAAGAAGAGCCATACACGGAACATCAGCACTCTCACCTTTTCCACGTTGCTCAGGTCCATATCAATGTAGGCCTGCTCCTTCCTCTCCTTGATAATCTTCTCCGTGTCGTTCAGCTTCTTTAGGGTGTCTGCATTGCGGTGTTCTGTAAGAGACTTGTTGAACACCTGCACAGCTTCATCTAGCCTGCGAGAAAGAGAGTGTGTGTATGTGTGTGTCGAGTGTGTGCGCATATTGTTCAGCTTTTTTAGGGTGTCTGCGTTGCGGTGCTCTGTAAGAGACTTGTTGAACACCTGCACAGCTTCATCTAGCCTGCGAGAAAGAGAGTGCGTGTTTGTGTGTGTTGAGTGTGTGTGTGCGTTTAGTTCAGCTTCTTTAGGGTGTCTGCGTTGCGATGCTCTGTGAGACTTGTTGAACACCTTCATAGCCTTATTAAGCGTGCGAGAAAGAGTGGTGTGTGCGTGTGTGTTTGTGCCTGTAACCCATATTGCGTTGCCTTAGCGCTGCATGGCCTTAATCACCTCACAATTTACACGCTTTTCACTTACACAAACACACTCTCTCTCCCTCTCTCTCCCTCTCTCTCCCTCTCTCTCCCTCTCCCTCTTTCTCTCTCTCTCTCTCTCTCTCTCTCTCTCTCTCTCTCTCTCTTCTCTCTCTCTCTCTCTCTCTCTCTCTCTCTCTGTGTGTGTCTCTCTCTCTCTCTCTCTCTCTCTCTCTCTCTCTCTCTCTCTCTCTCTCTCTCACACACACACACACGCACACGCACACAAAACACACATATTTGTACCTGTCTAGCTTGACCAGAGCACTGCCCTTGCGCTGCATGGCTTTTGCCACAAGCTTGTAGTCTGCACGCACTTCCCTACCCCTCTCTACCGCACGGTCACAGTCCTCCATGCAGCGGTCATACTGGCCCATCTCAAAGTACACTGCTGCCCTGTGTATGTGCATGTGTGTGTATGTGTGTGTATTGTGTATGTGCGTGCGTATTTGGGTGTGAGCGTGTGAGTGTGTGTGCATGTTGCGCACGGTCATGCAGCGGTCATACTGGCCCATCTCAAAAGTACACTGCTGCCCTGTGTATGCGTATTTGAGTGTGAGCGTGTGAGTGTGCGTGCATGTTGCGCACGGTCACAGTCCTCCATGCAGCGGTCATACTGGCCCATCTTTGAGTACACTGCTGCCCAGTGTATGTGCATGTGCATACTCGTGTGTGTGTGTTTGTACTCGTGTGTGTGCGCGCATGTGTGCCTGTGTGTTGCTCCTTATCAAGCATGTACGAGGCCGGCTTGATTCGTTTTTCCTCTACAAATAGAAAACCTGTCACGTCAGTCACATGGCTTAACCTGGGTTACGACATGCTTCAATTAATCCAACTGGCTGGAGATCCGTGGTTTGTGTTTGAAATACTGGCTGTAATGGCTGTACTGGCTGTATTGGCTGTATTGGCTGTACTGGATGTATTGGCTGTATTGGCTGTATTGGCTGTACTGGATGTACTGGCTGTACTGGCTGTATTGGCTGTACTGGCTGTACTGGCTGTATTGGCTGTATTGGCTGTATTGGCTATACTGGATGTACTGGCTGGTTAGTGTTTGTGATACTGGCTGTACAAGCACCCTATATGCACATGACACTCAATTTCGACATCCTTGTGTCCCAGGATGGATTTGGTGAGGCCAGCATGTGAGCTGGTGCGAGTCGCAGCAGGGATAAATGCATGCATCGAATATGTGTGTGTGTGTGTATGTGTGTGTTGCTTCAACTGAACCGGACAGTTTAATCTTGGCGCAACTGCCTGACTTCCATGGCATGCAGGTATCCTTTTGGCACGTGTTTGTACGCACTGACTGATGTCCACAATCATCTAAAGAATCGACGCATTGAATCATTTAAATAATCTAAAGGATTGACGCATTGAATCATCTAAAGAATCTAAAGGATTGACGCATTGAATCACTAAAATTTCTAAAGAATTGACAAATTGAACCATGTTTGCACAAACAAAGGGGATAACAAATGTGTGGGAGCGTCGCTAGCGACGCTGAACATTTGGCAAAGCCATTTTGCGCGCAACGTGTGCGTGCATTGCATGTGTGCATGTGAGCGCGTTTGTGTGCGCACATGTATGCGTCCACGTGTATATGTGTGTGCGTGTTTGTGCCTGTGCGTTTGTGTGTGTGCATGTGCATGTGCGCGCCTGTACATGTTTCTATTCGCACGCGCGAGTTTGTTTGTATGTGTGTGCGTGCGTGCGCATGCCTGTGTGTGCCTTGCTGCCCCACAGATGCCGCAGTGGTGTGCAGGACGCTGTGCTGGAGCAACCTTTGCGTGAGGATGTGCTGCTGCTGCTGTTCCCTGTCTGTTGAAAGGGCAGGTGCGAGGATGGTGCCTGGCTGGCCACGATGTCTGAACTCTGCTTCAACAAGCAGTGCGCGGCAAGCATCTGCACCGTGCGCTCCATGCCCCACAAACAGTCCAAGCCAACACAGACCGCGTTCCTGAAGGGTCCCGTCCAAGCCAACTTCCGCGCGTCATGAACATCTGACTAAACTAAAATTATGTAGCCCATCAAAGTTAATTTTACTTTATTCTGCTTGCATGGTCAACAGTGAACCAAGGGACTCTGAAACAGCATCCGCAGCCAGGGAAGTGTGCTGATGGATACTACACCAGCAGGAGATGGTCCGGGGGCCTGACTGAGGAATCCTGGGCAGCTGCCTGGAGCTTCCAAACTTTATTATATGCTCTAAAACTTTGCACTCGGCACTGCAGTGTCCCAAAATTCATCTGACACAGTAAAAAGATTGGTTAGGAGCGTATGTCAAGTCTCAACCCGGGAGGTGCCCTGGGTGGGCCTGGGGAGGAGGTCTGGCTGGACCCCCAAAACAAAAATGGTTCTACATCTTCACACACCGCACCCCAGGGTCCCAGAATCTGACACAGTTAAGGTTTTGGTTAGGAGACTATGTCGAGTTTCAGCCCGTGAGGTGGCCTGGGTGAGCCTGGGGAGGCCAGTGTTAAGTGTGGTGGGAAGCCATTAACGCTAGGGGCTCACGCCCCCATGAGGGGGGCTCCGCCAAAAAAGTGTTTTCATCCTATGAATTGTCCTTCCCACTGTTTTCAAACAAACGACAGAGCATTCAGAACATCAGAATGTTCCCAATCATCTAAAGAATCTACGTAATGAATCATGTTTGCACAAACATAGGGGATGAAAAAGGTGTCATCTTGCGTATTGTCCTTCCCACCGTTGTTCAAACCAAAGGCACATTTGTAGAGCATTGTCGCATGGACAAAGTTGATGCGATGATGTTCATGCGATGATGCGATGCACATTGCATGAAGATCATCACATCAACTAAGTTGCACAAACAAAGAGCATTTTCCATGCACGGCAACTTCATGCGCGACAACGCGCACGACGACGCGCACGACATTCGCATACACGTTTCAGTCAGCCCCGAGTCATTACCTGTTGGTGATGAACGAGATGTCTTCGTCGTACTGCTCCCACGCGCGGTTGTAGTGAGCGATGGCCTCTTCGAATTGCTTGGCCTTGTAGGCCTGTAACGGAAGTGCAGCACATGCGTATAGATGTGTTTGATTACCACAGGCGTGCATTCATGTAGGTGTCGTGAGCTTGCTCGTGAGCACGTGCATTTATGTAGGTAAGCATGCTCGTGAGCACGTGCTGCACCACAAGTGCAGCACGTGCGTATAGATGTGTTTGATTACCACAGGCGTGCATTCATGTAGGTGTCGTGAGCTTGCTCGTGAGCACGTGCATTTATGTAGGTAAGCTTGCTCGTGAGCACGTGCTGCACCACAAGTGCAGCACGTGCGTATAGATGTGTTTTGTTACCACAGGCGTGCATTCATGTAGATGTCGTAAGCATGCTCGTGATAAAAATAACCACCAGCAGTCGAACCTTGAAAAGCCTTTCATTTACTGTATGGCGGAGTTGTTACAAGGCGCTTGGCCTTGTCGGCCTGCATGACGAGCGCAGCACGTATGTGAGCAGCACGACACAAACGTTTTGCTTACGTACGTGCTGTGCTCGCCATGCAGGCCTAAAAGTTGCGTCAATGCGTCTGTGAGAACAGAGTGAGCGTACGTGAAAGCGCAGAGACAGCACACATTAGTAGGATTGGCCAGAACCGTTTATGTACACCGTATATTGTTGATGAGTGTACGTGAAAGCGCAGAGACAGCACACATTAATCGGATTAGCCAGAGCCGTATATGTACACTGTATATTGTTAATTCCCCTGCCAAAAGTACCGTATACACGTCGTATATATATATGGCTTTGGCCAATACCACTGGTACATGCCAGTATGAATCACAATTGCTAGATGAGACATGAGACGTGAGTGGTCGTCGTGGCTCACACATCACACCGTTTGTGCACCAAAACGATGGCCAACACTACTGGTACATGCCAGTATGAATAACAATTGCTAGATGAGACATGAGTGGTTGTTGAGGCTCACACATCCAATACACATCCAATTGTTAGATGAGACATGAGTGGTTGTTGAAGCCCACACATCACACTGTTGTGCACCAAATCAATGGCTGTGTTCTACCTCCTATGCTTGCACACAACAACGAATAGCATCCTACATGTCTAGGACATTTGCATAGGGTTGGCCAGAACCATATTTTTGGAGTTTGCACAGCATTTTGGGCAGGGAAATTACCAAATATACGGTCGTATACAGTGTATGTATACGGTTCTGGCCAACCCTACAGTTGCGCTGCCCACCCATTGCTTGCACACAGCATACAGCATCCAATATTTCAAGGGCATTTGCACCGCCCCCATCAGCCCCCTTCACAGCATCAGCACTGCGAAGCGCTCAATGCGCCACCACTAACTCCCATTAACAACAAGCTCACGTCCTGCACGACTGCAAAGCACCCACCGCATTCCCCGCTTCCTTTTCCTTCACGTCTGCAAAGCACCCACCGCATTCCCCACTTCCTTTTTCTTCACAGCATCAGCACTGCAAAGCGCTCAACGCCCCACCACTAACTCCCATTAAACGCCACAAGCTCACGTCCTGTACGACTGCAAAGCACCCACCGCATTCCCCGCTTCCTTTTCCTTCACGACTGCAAAGCACCCACCGCATTCCCCGCTCCTTTTCCTTCACAGCATCAGCACTGCAAAGCGCTCAACGACCCACCACTAACTCCCATTAATCGCCACAAGCTCTTGTCCTGTACGACTGCAAAGCACCCACCGCATTCCCCGCTTCCTTTTCCTTCACGACTGCAACGCACCCACTGCATTCCCCGCTTCCTTTTCCTTCACAGCTTCAGCACTGCAAAGCGCTCAACGCCCCATCACTAACTCCCATTAATCGCCACAAGCTCACGTCCTGTACGACTGCAAAGCACCCACCGCATTCCCCGCTTCCTTTTTCTTCACAGCATCAGCACTGCAAAGCGCTCAACGCCCCACCACTAACTCCCATTAAACGCCACAAGCTCACGTCCAGCACGACTGCAAAGCACCCACCGCATTCCCCGCTTCCTTTTCCTTCACAGCATCAGCCTTGCGTTTGATCTTCTCCTTCTCGGTTTTGTCCATCTCCACCTCTGGGCCTGGCTGGGGCTCCGGCTTTGGTGTGGGCTTGGGCTCAGGCTGAAACAGGGAATGACAACATAAGTATGAACATCCTGTTGATATGACTACTACTACTTGACGTTAAAGACCACTTAATGCTACTACTACTTGACGCTAAGACTAGAGCATTTAAAGACCACTTCAGGCTACTACTACTTGACGTTAAGGCTGCTTCTACATAAGCCAAACCACTTAAGGCTACTACTGCTTGACTTAAAGCTTAAAGTCTAGACGAATAAAAGATTACTTAAGGCTACTACTCCTTGACGTTAAGGCTATACTACTACATGAGTCAAACCACTTAAGGCTACTACTCCTTGACGTTGAAAAACATTCAGACTTACAGTATCACATTACAACTGTTCCCCTCGTCCTCCCTTTCTGAGCCCATCCTCTCTTTTACTTGTCTTCAAACAACAGCCATCAAAAGCGCCCTCCAACATATACACACTCACCTTCTTTGCGCTGCTGCTGTCTGCCTCGTCCTCTCCTCTCGCCCCGTCTGCTCCGGGCCCCGCAGACATCTTGAAGCCCAAAGCGACCTCCAGCAACTGTGCACAAGCAAGTATGCATATGAGGGGAAGCCGGCTTAGAAGAGGCACGTCAGCTTGCAGGCATACATGTTATATTGTGAGATGCAGTACCCCTTCCTTTGCTCTGGGCACTTCCGACATCTTGGAAGCCCAGAGCCACTCTAAGCAACTGCATAAGCGTGCATGAATATGAAGAGTTGGCTTATGAGAGGCTTGTTGGCATGTAGGCATATACATAGGGTTGGCTAGAACAACACATATATAATATATTCTTATATATAAATATATATATGCCCTGTATATGATCGTGTATTTGGTAATTTCCCTGCCAAAAATACCGCATATATACACTGTATTTATAGGGTTCTGGCCAACCCTACATATACAGTATACGGTCTTGCACAAGGCGTGCAGGACGCGGCAAGCCCTGACCAGACTGTGACTTATCTGCCCACCCCAACCATCTCAGCGTGCTGCCACAGGGTGTGAGGTGCTGCCGTGTTTCCTCTGCTCTGGGCCTTCAGCGAGCCTCGGAGCCCAAGTTGAGCAGCCATGCCAGGCTGGAGGCCTTTGTAATCCAAACTAAACAAAACTATACTTGGAAAGTTGGGGCTCCTATCGTTGCAACAGTCTTAAGTTGGGGCTCTGATCGTTGCAGCAGTCTTAAGTTGAGGCTCTGGTCGTTGCAGCAGTCGTAAGTTGAGGCTTGGGGCCTTTAGTGAGGCTTTAGCGAGCCTTCAGGGGCCATTAGTTGTCGGGCCTTCATGGGCCTTCAGTCGTCGCACTTCCTCTGCTCTGGGCCTTTAGCGAGCCTTCAAGCCCGGGGCTCTGTTTGCCTCGGCATCACGGCTTTGTGATAGGGTTGGCCAAAACCGTATATATATATAGCATAAGCCCGTATTTTTGGTAATTTCCCTGCCAAAAACCGTGATTATTATACCCTACTTATTGCGAGCTGATGCCTGTAAAACGCAAGCCTTGACGTCATGGCGGCCGCTATAAGCATGCTTTAAAACAGGCCTAGATAAAGCGGGAAATCGAGTGGCAACCTACAGGGGACGGACAAAGAATAGCTCTAGCTCCTGCATGTGGGGTTTGTGCAGCTTGTGATGTTCAGGAGTGATCCTTTCTGCTCCTGCTGAGACGGCAAGCTCCAGCGGATACCAACGCAGCATTAATTTGTCATACGGACAAACAAACAAGTTGAGTTTATCGGCAGGGATAAAAACACGGCAGCGGGGCAGCATATGTGTCAATTGTTGTTTGGCGAGGGCACGCTGGAGAGACTACTTTCTTGGCACGAGTGCAGTGTTTTTTTGGGGGGATGCACCATGCCTGCAAACATCCGTGCGTGAGCGTGTGCATGTAAAGTACACAGATGGGGTCAACCAGAATTGCGCATATACACCGTATATGATTGTATATTTGGCAATCTCCCTGCCAAAATTACCGTATATACACCGTATATAGATATATATATGTATATATATATGGTTCTAGCTAACCCTATACATAGAGTGGCGTGTGAATGGAACGTGAGGCCGTGAAGGCCATAGGGGTCAGGGTATAGCCTGCATGTTGTGTTTATAAGCACAGTCTTGTGGTGCGCCCATTTGACAGAAGTAACTTATATTTCTGTGTTAAAATACATGAGCGTGACTGTTAAGTGTAGGAAGTGAGGAAGGCAGAGATTTTAACGTCCACAATATTCTGCACAACCACCCAACACATACACACACGCACACGCACACGCACTCTTACATACAAACATGATGCGCACACACAGACACACACACGCATGCACACACAGTCACACACAATCATAACGCGCACACAAATACACACACACTCATGCACATATACACACACGCGCATACACACACACCAGCTGGAACTTGTCGTTCTGCAAGTACTTGTTCATGTTGCCGGGGTTGCCTTGCACGTCGGAGAGCATGGCCATGAAGTCAGGTTGCCCAAGGAGGGCCCGTGTGCGGGGGTCCATGGCCAGGCGGGCCATCACATCCGGAGAGGAGAACAGGCCTTGGCCCTAGATAAGTGCGTGCGTACGTGCGTGAGTGTGTGTGTGTGTGTTGGCACAAATGTAGGCAGGCACAGGGGGATGGTGTTGTTGGTGACACAACGCACTTGCACACATGAGCACAAGCCATCCAGCTCAGCCCCTTTTTGAACGAGTTCTAATCAATCCTTAGCTTCATCAACCCATAAGTTTGGTCACAGTAGGCATTTCACACAATTTGCTCAGTGCTACCTGTGGTTTTGGAGCAGTCTTGGCAGCACGTGCATCCGCAAGAGAGCTCCGTAGTTGTGCGTTATCGGGGTCGTGCTTTAGGCCTGGCAGTTGCGCAGTTATTGGTGGAAGGCAGAAAGGGCTTTACCACCAGATGTGTGAGCACGTGTTTGGAGCCTCTCCTTTTGGTGCATTCTCACTGATTAGCATTTCAGAAGACGTGAGTCACTGCTCATGTGAGGTGTGTGTATGTGTGTGCGTGTGTGTGCATGTGTGTGTGTGCGTGTGTGTGCATGTGCGTGTGTGTGTGTGTGTGTGTGTGTGTGTGCGCGCGCGTGTTTGCAGCAGTTAAGTGGGCATGGTGCGATCACATGACGAGCATTCAGCAGATCATCCAGCTGGAAACGTTCTTAGCTGGGAGGAAACACGGTGTGCTATACAGGAAGAGAAGTTGTTGCCATGCACCTGGCAACACGAATGCAAACTTGACAACACAAAGGCTGCAAGCTAGGAGAAGTCTGGGCTTGCATTTCTCGCTGTTTGCTTTAGTAAATGTGTCATCACAATTCACCTCACCTTCCTCAGCAGCCTGGATGGCCTCATCGTACTTGGCCTTGCCAAAGTGTGCTGCGCTGAGACGGCTGTAGCCTTTGCCCCAGTCCGGCTTGATGGACACACACTGCATCACGTATGTGGTGGAGCATTTGGATGTGTGTTTGGCATGCAGGTGCATGTACAGAAGCACCAATCATAGCCTCCAGCTCGAATAGCACAAGTTTGATCCATGGTCTCATATCTGTGCGGAATTCTGATCAGTCAGCTTAACACATTTCTCTTGCTGCTGCTCTCTGCAACTCCCCACCTTTTCTGCATCTTCCAATGCACTATCGTAGTCCTTCAAGCTGGCCTGCGCGTACGGAAGAAAGGCAAGGATGTTTCTAGCTCCTTCCACTGGAGCCTCTCCCTGCTGCATGAGGAGCTATCCTGAGTAATGACCCAGACACACACCTTGGCTGCAGATCTGTTTGAGTACAGGACGTGGTTGCTGGGGTCCAGGGCAATGGCCTCCCTGTGTGCAGTGCAGTGATTCCAGGCTCGTTCAGTGCTCAGGGAGCAGACCTACAAAGCCCGACAAAGCCGCACTCACCCGAACGCGTCTGCTGCGCCTGCGAAGTCTCCGGAACTGAAAAGAGCATTGCCCTTGGCCTGCGCAAGATGTGAGTGCGTGCAACATTTGAGTGCATGAATTCATCGTGAAAAGTAAGAGCGGTCAGGAGCAGGCACAATTGTGAGAAGTGATTGCTGCAACATACAGCACGGGCTAGTATGAGCTGCTGGGATTCTCACTTTCAAGGCGTCCGCCATTCTTAAGGCTCGGTGTAAAAACTAATAAATTGAGTTAAATTCTAAATTGTCAAATTCTATATTTTGAGGGCTTTTCATTCCGTATAGGACAATCTTTTTCTGGCGCTGCACAACAGCTTCATCAAGATGGGATTATGGGCCATGATCATTAACCAGACATCCAGGTCTCACCTCAAGCTGTGGACCTTTGGCCTGGGCACCACTGCGGCCTTCCTGTGGGTGGGGGACAAGTTCACCCAGGAGATGATGAAGCCGGAGAGGGCTGAGCGCCAATCAAGTCGACCTCGTCACCCAGATGAAGAGGTGAGTGGTCTAGCAGGCTCACATTGTACGCACAGACGCACGGCACACAGCGTGCGTGCATATGCGCTCAAACTCCCTTTGCCCCTATGTGCACGATTTTCAAACATGGCTCATGACCATGCATGTCTGTCCCTGACCACAACACCGCTGTTCGCCACAGAGGACGGCCGAGGGGCGGAGAGCACGCCTGTCTCAAATGATTAAAGACGTTTCAGAGGGAGGGGTTGCAGGGGAAGCACACTGGCAAGCTGCCATGCGGTGAGTTTTATTCATTAGAATGGTATGTTGGATGTTGCAGAAGAGATGCGAATCGTGTTTAAATTGACCCTTTGCACAACTTGGGTGCAGTTATGTGTGTGTAGGAAGGCTATCGGTAGTAATCGCGCCGTGCACTTTCGTTTTGACTTTTTACAGGGGGACGATAGTACCACCTCCCATGCAAGAGAACAAGACTCAAGGCATAGACAATGAACTGACGGCGCGGCTCAAAGAAAAGGCAAATGAAAGTAGGAGAAATCAGAACTTGTAAACCTGTTGGTTGGTCGCGTTTGTATAATCTAGGGCTAAACTCATGTATAAATAAGGTGTAGTATTGCGAGATTGCGAGGCTTAAAAATGTGAGGCTTTCATATTGTTTTTCCTTTCTCTTGATACGTCTTAAGATGTACTGTTACTTTTGTGTCGAGCTGCCTTAGAACCACCGGAAACCACGACGGTAATCCTGATTGTCCCTTCACTTCTCTTATCTTTTGTCACGTCTATTTTGTCTATTTTTTAATTCAAAATTTGCTTGGTAGGAGGAGTGTGATGCACTTTGATCCGTGCATATTTATACTGTGCTGTCATGCTAGATTAGTGGCATGGACGAATCGTGTAATATTTCCTGGGATTTAAAATGTGAGCAACGGTTTTCTGGTTATCGGTTTTATGGCCAGTTATTTTGGTCCTCTTGTAACAAATTTGCTCTTTTCTCAAACTTGTCAGATAACCATCTCCTCAGGGCATTGCTTGAGCCCTCGTGGAGAGGGAGGAGACGTTAAACACACCTTTGTGGCTCATACTTGCAGTCCACGCTTAAGCTGGTACCATGGTTCGTCGTGACAGTGCAGGCAGTTCTGTATTTTATGAGTGATGGTTGAGAACTCTGTAACAGCACTGGTAGTGCTAGCAAAGAGGTCACAGGATTGAGAAAGGTGCAGAGACATAATGCTCTTGTATTTTGCCAGGGGGGGGACACTGGGCAAAAGCCAAAACATGCTCCTTTTTGCATGAGAGGTGCAATTTCTCACACGTCACTTAATCAAATCGAACCCAACCTGGATTCAAGCTGATGCTGACTTCATAATCTACCCGAACATGTGCTCAGACTTAGACAAGTCGCCCTGCGTACAGGACTAAAAGCACACATCGTGCACCTGTACCCTAGATGGGTGCTTTCCAGGGGGAATGGCACTTTAAACTGCATATCTCGTCAACCACTTCGCCTTTTTGCCCCATTTTTATTTATTATAAAAACTTCAACACTAAAAATCACTCAGTCTGGTGCACTGGCTGGTCAGATACAGCGTATGGATGCTCAAAAAGTAAGGTTCACGCCGCGGCTGCTGAGGCAGGTGCGTGGTTGTAACTGGTAGGAATTCTGCATTGGAATTTGCATTTTATAGCTGAGCTTGGTTACAATGGTTACAATTGGGGGTGACCTTCAGCCAGGTTGTTTGGCTGATCGGCTGCTGACTGGTCTCGGCCAGCCACAAATAAATCCATAAGCTCAGAAAGAAAAAGAAAAAGTCTATTGTTC
>Ga0307963_1001711_pt1 | contig 17031 bp, 22 predicted proteins | sample OrgLakmetagen594_FD_201829 | JGI IMG/M metagenome (GOLD analysis project Ga0307963, IMG submission 201829) | Saline water microbial communities from Organic Lake, Antarctica - #594 | ecosystem: Environmental > Aquatic > Non-marine Saline and Alkaline > Saline | place: Antarctica: Organic Lake...
TTTTTTTTTTTTTTTTTTTTTGTTTGTTTGTGTTTTTGTTTTTGTGTGAGAGAGAGAGAGAGAGAGAGAGAGAGAGAGAGAGAGAGAGAGAGTGAGAGAGAGAGAAAGAGAGAGAGAGAGAGAGAAAGAGAGAGAGAGAGAGAGAAAGAGAGACAGAGAGACAGAGAGAGACAGAGAGAGAGAGACAGAGAGGCAGAGAGAGAGGGAGTTGATAAATGTGTGGGTGTGTGGCAATGAAATTAGGGCTTTGACAACACGATAAATTTGCTTAGTAGCTGTTACAGATGCTTGTACGCTCTCTGCTTGGGCCGACTGAGTGACTCACTGTAATTGGGTTTTGTATGTTTGTGAAGGGCCCCTACTTTGCAGTGCTGCAATCCTAACGGCACAAAGGGCAGGGATTCATAAAAACAACGAATTGGCCATATACAGGGTTGGCTAGAGCCATTTATATATAAACAGTGTATGTAAGGTACTTTTGGCAGGGAAACCACCAAATATACGGTCATATACACCGTGTATATATATGGTTCTGGCCAACCCTAGCCGTATACAATCATGCACCCTCACCTACAACATCCACCAGGCAAGTAGTTTCTTTTCATGCCTTGGCGCACCTAAAGCTACAAGATCACACACACAATGCTTTCAGGGGCAGTCTCACCTTACCAGAAACGAGTGGCAGAGGCTTCACGTAACAATGCCAAAGTACAGAATAGCACTCCCTCAGACGCCACAAAAGAACAAGGTTAGTGTGCAGCGAGATTTAATGCCTGCTTTTTGCAGAGTGCTTGGAAAATTAAGTTCGTGGTAGGCCCTAGTCGGCCAGACTTCCCCCTATAGTGCCTTTGTGTACATCTGACAGATTTCACTCCAACCACTCAGCATTATATCTGTGCACGCTTACAACAAAATCACCTGCAGCCCTGCATAGGTGGACATCAGTCACAAGAACATGCAAGAACACGCAAACAGACAAACTCACACGAAACATTCCTGCTGCAGCTGCTGCACCACCTCCACCTCCAGCCCAGCCGCCGGTTCCTCCGCCTCAGGAATCAGCAAGTGAGCATTCTGCACGTGCTGCCAAGCGGGCATGCCACACAATGTCCAAAATGGTCAGCAAACTTGTTCCTGAGCTACAGCTGGGTGTCAGCTCTTCAGGTGTGTTTTCCCCCCACTGCATGCACAGAAAGGTAGGTGCTGCATATTTAGTATAATGCAAGGAGCAGTTTACGGTTGCTGGACCAGCCCCTCTTGTATTTCCTTGTGGTTTTTCAATCAGCAGCAGCTCAGAGTGGAATTATCCTATCTTTGCAATTGTGCTTCGTTCACCCCAACCATGACGCTTCACCTGAAGTGGCAGTTGCACCAGTTTGCAGATAGCCAGGGGGAGCGCAACAGCATGTAAATGCTCTGCATCTCCACTTCCTGTAACCACACTGTACCTCTCCTCTTCATTGTAACGCAGGGGAGGGTGGTTTGATGGCCGGTGCCTTGAAAACAGGAGCAGCCCAGAGCAGCTTGCAGCGAGGAACAGTCCATGTCCGGGTGTGTTGGTGGATGGTGTAAACAAACTGAAATTTTTTCTTGAATGGAAGAGAAAACAGTACCTCTCGTTGTTCCGTCAAGATAATTCTAATAGTTGAGCGTCGAGTTATTGAGTTTATGCTATGCTGGTCAACCTCTGTATGCTGTATAAAACTGAGGGGGAAAGGGATCTGGCTCAGATCACTCCTTTGTAAACATGTCTGTGCTCTGCAGGCACCAGGAAACGCAGACACCAAGCTGGAACAACTGACGCAGCCACAAAGCAAGGCCGGTGCAGCTGACGTGCACAATGGAGGACGCTCTACCAAAATGAAGCAGGTAGGATTAGCCCCAGTGTCCAGTGGATACCCTCAACACCATGTGCGCTTTGAGGGGCGTCTTTTGCTTACTTTCCTGCAATCAATGATCTGGCGATTGCACACATGTATCCTTCTTGTATGTGCGTGTGTGCTCTCAGAACGCACTGGCTTCAGATACCACGGAGGCGGCAGCTGCAGCAGCAGCTGCAGCAAACAAGGCAACCACGAATCATAAAGCCTCCTCCTTCTCAACCAACTCTACGACAGCTCCTGCAACAACGGTAGCTTCCCTCCCACTTGCTACGACGCAACAAGCCCAAGCCCCCACCCCTCCCAGAGTCCATTCTCTCTCTCCGCTAAACCTCGCCCATCTACCACCCTGTCGATTGTCCCCGCGCATGTTTGTTCACTCTCAACCTGACCAACCCACCACCATCACAGCAGCAGCAGCAGGAGCACCAGCTGCCTCATCTTCCAGCACTGCAGAGTATGCTGGGTACACTTTTGGGAGCCCGGTGGAGGGGGAGGATGTAGCAGCTCCTTGGGAAGGGGGTCCAGATACCTGCAAAGTCAAAGAAGAGGTTGCAAGCTCTGCACCACAGCAACAAGATGGTTTGGTAGGTGCTCCAGCCCCCCCCTTGGCAGCAGCGACAGTGCAGCCGGCAGAGGGAGAAGCTGTGGGGGCTATGCTTGCTGCAGCAGCAAAGGAGGAGTCACAAAAAGATAAGCTGTTGGCAGCAAAGGAAAAAGAGGCGGCGCCGTTAGGGAAGCAGCCAGGGGCAAATGAGGTGCAGCAGCAGGCAGCAGCAGCTGAGGAAGCAGCTCCAAACACGGAGTCCATTAAAAACATGCAGTATACAGCAGAATGGGAGGGAGATGGGGACGGGGATGCAGACCATGATGCGGCTGCAGGAACGACAGCAGCAGAGGAGGAGGTGCATATCAGGGTGGAGGCTGGAGTTGAGGAGGAGAGGCTGGATGCTGCATGTGCTGTGAAGGAGGAGACTGCAGGGGGAGGGACTGCAATCCATATTCAGGAGAGTGAAGCGGTGTCATTGCCCACTGCTGCAACACAAGCAGTGCATAAATCCAGGCCAGGAGTGGCGCCTCCTCCTCCACCTCGGCGCAAGGCAAAGCAAGGTGGTGGGGGAGGAGGGCTGTGTGCCTGCTTTGCGCCAAAAGTGCAAGAGTGAGCACGGCTCTATGATGCAAAGACCAAGTACGGGGCTTGTTTAACAAGCAGCCGCATTCCACACTGCTTGATCTAAAGCTTTCAGGCATATTGGGATATGTTTAAGTTGAACTGTTTTCTACTGGTAATCACGCCTCTCTCTCCCAGGATTAATTGCGTATAATACACAGTGATTGGTATAGATGCTTCTCTGCTACTTAGTAACAACTCCTTATTCGTTCATTTTTCTTGTACATAGTTTTTTTGCTGCATACGTAGCTTATATAGCGCGCCACTGCAGCCTCTATTTTGTTAAAGTTGTGTTTTGTGTGCCTTCTTTCAGCTTATTACGTCTTTGTCGCTTCATCCTACAATCTATGAGGTGCACGCTTTTGTTGTGAATAATTGACAGTCAAATAAGCAAAAGGCTCTTTCTAAGCTCCGCGGTGTGAGCTCATTCCACAAACAGGGTACCACAGTTTGCAAACTGCCAAACTGCCAGTGTGGTTACCTGCAATAAGTCTAGCCTAGTCTGCCTATAATACATAAAATTCTGTGCATTGTTTTTACTGAGCGTGCCAGAAAAGACGTTCAATAGCAATTTCCAAAAATCGATAGTCAACAGTTTCTCTGTTTGGCTGGTATCATACGGCACTTCTACAAGATCTTCAAAACCAACATTATTGACAGGTCTGTCTTAATCCCCCCGCCCCTCATCTGCATACCCTCATACTCCTGGAGCCCAGATCCACCTCCCAAGTCCATATAGCCACAGCCATGCAGCCTAGCTAAGCTTACTTCATCAAACAAAAAGGAGCTCTACACCCAAATTTCCCCCGCCATCACATCCAAAGGGGGTTACAAGGGGGTTACAAGGATGGCCTACAGCCCGAGTCTCTGGCTGATGGCAATTGCCTGGTGAAACAAAATCAACCAGTGTCGAAAATTGAAACTAAATCTGACACAAACTTGAGGAGTCTTGATTCAGGAATGCATTGATCTCAAAATCAGTGATACTGTGTCACATCCAAAGGGATGTCCATCATCCATCGCAAAGGCAATTTGCCATTTGCCATGGCCCATTCGTCTCTACAAAGCAAAATTTAACAAAGGCGTTCTTAATGGCAATGAACCTGCCAATGCTCTTACCAAACAGTCATTCACAACATACCCTGACGTTGCCTCCATCAAAACAACAGGGCCTGATGAAAACACCTTCTACAACACCTTCTGGCTTGCAAAAGAAGATCATCAACTCATACAAACATAAAATTACCCAAACGAAGCTCAGTCACTAAGGCCCTAGGGCTTATCAAACTACTGTGACGCCCTGCAAGCACACATGCACCCTCTCTACAAACTAGGAATTGCCAATACTGTTGCAAACTACCACGACAACTACCAGAACCTTGAATAGAGCAGCACCGCCAATGGATTCGCTAGCAACGCTTATCTAACAACATCTTATGTCTTTTAAACCAAGCAAGTGTCATTCTGAAATACAAAACAGGAACTCTGTACAACCATAAACATGCAGTATGGTTAAAGCGCTCAATGACTTTGACCTACCCTTTTTGCCCACAACTCGACAGTGCCCTCGCTGGTACCAATACACAATTAAGGAATATGATCGTTGAGAGGCATGGACAACTTAGCATGCAGCATGATCATGAAAGCCATCAGCAAAACAGGCATTTTAGGATCATGCTTTGTCTCCATGGATACTTTAGGCAGCATTGAACGGCTGGTCATGCAAAATCTTCAGATCCCTGATACAGCTGGAAGTTAAGATTAAACCAAAGTGGCTCTTTCCACCCCACTTCTCAGACAAAAACAGGATTACCTTCAGTCATCCAAGAAGACCGGGAGCACCTCACCGCCAGCCAATCTGTCATCTATGCTGTTAAGATTGTCCATACCAGAAGCGCCCTTGCTTTCCAGTACTACCGTCATAGATTTCCTCTTTTCTTTGCGGTGGAGGAGTTCTACGGTACCCGGGTACCCGGTACCAATGTGGCTCCATTTCCTTAATTGACGTGGAGGAGTGCGTGGTCTTCACTGCCTGCGTAGTTTTATCTCTTGTAATCTTAAATCCTAACCCATAATTAGCACTGACTTTGATGTTTGCATGCTTGATTCAATATTAAGAGGCTGCTAACTCTCAAGCTCCATGTATACTCTCTCTTTTCATGATGCGCCTGAATGCGCATTTACAACACCGTGACTACTGTGACATTACCATTAATAACCGAAGATTGGCAGGCTCTCCTTCCTTTCTCCTGGTCTGTTCAATAAACTTCAAATCTGTATTTTTCACGAGTGGGTTGTTTTGTGGTTCTGCATCCATTGGGCGGTGCAGGACACAAGGACCACGGACGGTGGAGTATCACAAGGTAGCAGTTATGAAAAAAAGTAATTCAGTCAATGCTTAGCTAGCCAAAGCCAAAAGAAGCAAAGATCAGCAGAATTAAAATATTATTGTAGGCCAAGGTAGGGAGCCAGAAGACGAGCGAAGCAAGAAAAAAGTATTCTCAACACAAGTGCACTTCACAGCACAAAGCTGTCACGTACTTGCAAGGCCAAAAAGCTTGCAAGCATGTACTTAATTCATGCGTGGGGTTCACGACGCACAGCTTTCTAACAATCGTACAGCAGCCACACATCTCCAGGGACTGAGCAACTCACTACGCCACGCTCTGCAGCTACTTGTGTCTTCTCTACAGCGTATCACTAACACCCGTTAATTCTACCCTACCATGGCCTGCCCCCAATTTGATCATGCCAGCTACTTAGCCGACCTCTTGCTCACGAGCGCTGCCTGTGCCGCTGCCAAGCGGGCAATGGGCACCCGGAAAGGGCTGCAAGATACGTAGTCTAGGCCCAGGCCATGCACAAAGGCCACACTCATGGGCTCTCCCCCCTGCACGCAACACGCAACAAAAGGCGGGATGAAGAGAGGGAAGACCTTGCACCTAAGAACGGGGGTGCGTCAAAGGAATTGTACTCAAACATCTCTCTGGGCGGCTGCTTCGTTGAGGTTAGGCTTTGCACTGCTGTGATACCTGGAAACATTTTTGTTTTCCACTATCCTGTATCATAGACCAGAATCCTATGTCAGTAGACAGTCTGAAGGAACTCCCGACATTGCTGCCATGTTTTGCGTTGCACCACCACATATCTTCACAGCGTGCGTTTCCACAATTTACTGACCTGCTCTCCACAAATGCCAATCTTGATGTCTGGACGTGCGGCACGCCCTCTCTCCACCGCTATTTTAATGAGTTCCCCGACGCCGTCTTGGTCAAGAACCTGTGCATGTTTTTTGTGTGTTAGAGTACGTGTAAGTGTGTTAAAGCAAGGGCAGCTTTATTATGGGAAATCACAATAGTCTTCCAGATTTGATTCGTCCTCTTGGACGCACACACACATAGGAACTCCGCAGCTCACCTGGAATGGGTCGTATTGCAGAATGCCCTTTTCTAAGTACATGGGCAGGAACTTGCTGATGTCATCCCGGCTGTAGCCAAATGTCATTTCTGCACAAGCGAGGCCAGCCATGGTACGAACATGTACATGGTTGTTTGTGCGTATGTGTGTGCATGCTGGCGCGTGTGTGTTGTGCATGTGTGCATATTTACATGACATATTTAGCATGTGTTTGTGCGTGTATGTGTGTTTATGTGTGTGTGTGTGTTTATGTCAGAGGAGCAGCACATTTTCCTGCATTAATTTCACCACTGAAAATAGGAGCAATGACAACCGGCATGCCCGGATGTATGAAGTCAACCCATTTATCTATCATACGTTGATTAACCAGAAAACCACATCTTGTCTTGCAAGGTGATGAGGAAGCGTGCAACACAAGCCTTCACATACACGCAGTGTCATACAAATTGGACTCATGCGTTTCCAATACACATCACAAATTGGGCGCACTGATAGGACTATGGGATTGGACACATTGGTACACATGCAAACACGCACACACACTCACGCGTCAGGTCATTGGTGCCAAAGCTGAAGAAGGAAGCCACGCTGGCGATGTTGCCGGCCTGCAAGGCTGCACGTGGCACCTCAATCATGGTGCCAATCTTGTAAGCCAAGTCAGGCACGCCCGCGGCATTCAGCACCTGCACACGTGCATTCCAGATAGGTGGCATAACGACACGGTTAGGGGCGTCACGGGTCATCTGAGCAAACGAAATTCGGTGAGACAAGCAGTGCCTTGTGAGCGCTGCCACGTGCCCACCAGCAGCATTTTGGACACCAGATATCCATCTGGACTCACCGAGCAACTCTCTCTCTCTCTCTCTCTCTCTCTCTCTCTCTCTCACTCACACACCCACACCCTCACGTACACCAACACCCATACCCACACACGCACACAATCACACGCTCACATTGTGAGCACTCACTGATGCAATCAGTGCTCTCACCTCAGTCGCAATCTTTTTGATAAGGGCCTCCTGGTCCTTGAGCTCTGCCACCGTGCCCACCAGTGGCACCATAATCTCTGGGTGCACATCCACGCCGTCCTTCTTGCACACAGCAGCTGCCTCAAAGATGGCGCGCACCTGGTGTGTGTGTGTGTGTGTGTGCGTGTGTGTGTGTGTGTGTGTGTGTGTGTGTGTTGGGTTTGTATGTGTCTGTGGTGCTGCTGTGTGAAGGAATTGCAAGCTGTGAACAAACCCAGCGCATGCTGTAAAGCAGCTTGTGTACCCATCACTAAGAGACACACACGCACACAAGCAAACACACTTACACACACAGACACAAACCACACACACAAAATCGAGGCACATACCTGCATCTCAGTGATTTCGGGGTAGGCAATGCCTAGCCTGCAGCCCCTGAAGCCCAGCATAGGGTTCACCTCCTGTGTGCACGTACACAAGATTAAAAAAGCATTATTTGTATGCAACTCGCCCAGGGTGTTGCCTCACAAGGTAAGCACCTCTGGATTTGCCTCCTGCATGCACGCTCGCAAGCATCACAACACACGTAACTCCAAGAATGTTTGCAAACAGGCCGAGAAAGCCTAGCATACTGCAAGGTAGCGTGGAGTGCTTAAGCAACATTCCCCCCTGATGTGCACGCACGCAGCAAGTACAACACAGCACATGAGTAAGTTTGGCCATCCGGTAAATATGCACCGTACATGACCGTATATTTGGTGATTTCCCTGCTCAAAATACCGTATGTACCCCACACCGTATTACATGGTTCTGGCCAACCTACACATGAGTTCAGCACCATTGTGGTAGATGAAACACAACGACTGCAAAACCCAGGCTGGAAACCCAGGCTACGGCATGGGGTTCATGCATTTTATTGCCTAGACTACGCCTGAGGCCTGGCATATTGGGGCAACATCACGCATGTGCATGAGTGCACAGCCCTAAGTAAACAAAGGTGTTGTGCAGCAGCAACAGGGACATGCTCTTTGCTCGCTTCATGCCTTGCTAGAGTGGAAGCAGCAAGCACATGGTGCACACACCACAACTCACACCACCATCTCACACCACCATTTCACACACACATGGTGCACATGGTGCACACACCACAACTCACACCACCATCTCACACAACACTGCACACACGCACCTGCATTCGATCTACGATGTCATATAGCTCCTCCTTTGGCAGGCCAGTGGTACGAGAAAGCGTTTCACACACCTGCACACAAAAAAGCGTTGTTCTTGTTTGTTTGTGTGTGTATGTGTGTGTTAACATGTACGTGTGTGGTCCGGAGCCATGAGCTTGGGGTACCTGGCCTTGACAAACGTCTATGCCAAAACCCAGTAGAAGGAAATCGATCGCATCTGAATGGAACAAGTCCCACTGCATGTGCCAAATTTGGGTCAGCTGGGTTCCATGTGTGCTGTTTCAAACTGTCGCTAACCTCTGCTGCTTTCTGCACTCAGGTTGAAACACCCTTTGTACAAGCTGGTATGCACACGGCAGATGAAGCAAAGGCAGGGGCACAATGTAGGGTGCAAGAGCACAACCAGATACACATACATCATAAATCACGCCTTGCAACTATGCGTGAACTCACGGCTACAGCATGTTGGAGTCCTGGCCAAGGATTCTGTTCACAAGTTCCTTTTCAAAGCATCCCAGACAACAGCTTTTGCGCCCAAATGATGAATACAGAAAAGCCGTAGAAGTTTTTCCTGTCTGGAGAAGAGTGATTAGACTCCTTAAACAAGTACGAGGACACCATTTCACAAGAACACCCATTTCATAGGGAAATTACATCTTGGCCAAGAGGCGATTGTAACTGCCAAATGCTGCAGTTATCTGAATGAGTTACAAAACGCTGCACACATTCCAATGCAAAAGGCATTGCACACTTACACATTGGGTTTCAAAGCCGTTAAAATTTGTCTGTTCGAATCGTCAGACATAGTGCTTGTTCAATGGAGCTGCAGAGACACAAACGCACTCCAAAAGCCACAAAGCCACAAAGTACATATTACATATTCAACGCTCACTCACCTGTGAAACACAGAGACAAGCTGAATGTTTTCTTTGTCGTTTTTAGTAGTGGGCATGTCTTTTTAATGGTGGACAATTATATCTTGTGTACACTTGCTAATTTTGCATAGGTGTCAATGCGTGTAGAGAGCTGCCGGTTGATGTGCAAGGCGATTCAAGCTGTAAGCTATGAAATGGAGAATCTGGCTGTTTTCCCTTGTTTTACTCTGCCAAAATATGCTTGGATCGTCTTGAATATACGTGACATAATATTATTGATAAGCACATAAAAATATTAAGTAGTCTGACGCCATTTAAGGCTCTATCCTCAATTTTTGACTGATCTGGATCCATACTTTAAAGAAATGGCTTGAAAGTGCACAAACTTTTGATAGCTCGCTTTAGGCAATTACACAGTTAGTTAAATGCGTGAAAATTTGCAACCTCTGAATTGACACGCACCACGAACTGAACACCCTGTTATTACTTATACCATTCAATTTTGATGGCCCTATACCTCCTATAGTAATCCTCTTTGGTATGCTTTCACCTCTTCCAAATCTCCATCAGGCAGGAACTCGTGCAGGGGGGGGTCCAGCAAGCGAATGGTGACCGGGAGGCCATCCATCGCATGGAGCAGGCCTTCAAAGTCGGAGCGCTGGAAGGGCAGCAGGTCCGACAAAGCAGCCACGCGCGCTTCTTTGCTCTGCATACGCATGTGTGCATGTGTGTGTATGTGTGTGCTGTGCATGCATGCGTCTTTGGGTGTATACATACCATTCGTTCACGATCAGTGGACCACACTTAAAAAATTAATTGAAGTTTCGATTCAGTTCGTAAGGGGGTCTGGGGATTAATTTTTGAGTTAAAGGGCACTTTGGGAGGGCCCTGTCGGGAATTTAATTTTAAGTTCGAGAGCCCCCCTGTGAATGCTGCCTGTGCACTGCTACTGCTGTTTGTTGAAGAGGCTGAAGCTGTGGCTGATGATGCTGATGCTGCACAGCTCAGAAGCAGGGAAAGAGAGGTGAGGGGTTTACATGCAGCAATAGCCACACAAAGGGGCAAACGCAAATGGGGAAAGAGAAGGAGGCTTTTGGAGCTGCATGCACAAGCGCCCTCTTCATCACAGCCTCGCCCCTTGCCTTCACCTCTTGCTTCCTCTGCCAGCTCCTGAGCTGCCTCTCCCTCTGCAGCTTCTCACGGTCCCGCTGCTGAGCAGCCAGCCTTTCAGCTGGGGACTGAGGCTTCAAGAACAGGTCCAGGGGGTTCACACTGGCGCGCTTGGAGCTCATTTTGAAATTCACCCTCAAAACTATAAATAATTAATTTATCACTTCAAATTCAGTTCGGAGAGGGCCACGAGAATTATTAAAAATCATCGTTTCCTGGCAAAATAATCAATAAATTCCCGAACTGATCGTAAACGAACGGTATGTGTGTGCTGTGTATGCATGCGTCGTTGGGTGTGTGTGTACATAGGTGTGTCACGATGGAACATGCTGTGTGTGCTGTGTAATGGATGTGTCTTTGGGTGTGTGCATTTGTGTGTCACAAAGGAACATGCTGGTCATTTGAGCTGAGGACTGGATTCGAATGATCATGGAATTTGCTGTGACAGTGTGCCCCTCCGAGGCAACAGGACAATGATCAAATTTACACATTAAATGGAAGATCCAAAGCAGCACAATGTGATGGTACAGCTAACAGCTATGCATTTGAGCAAAAGCAACACATCGGCTGACAATAGCAATCCGCTTCTCTGAGGCAAATAGCATGCGCTTGGTACGGCTCAGATCTGGATTTCAGCTCACAAAGCGACCAAGTATACAATTACGTACCTGAGCGACAATCATCCGCCTGACGGTGGCAATGCGCTCCTCTGAGGCAAAGAACATGTGCTCAGTACGGCATAGTCCAATGCCCTGGGCACCGAACTTACGAGCCTAGAGTCAAGAGAGGAGTGAGTGACAGTTTGTGAGGGCAGAGGGTGTGTGCACTTGTGTACCTTCCAGCATAGGTAAGTGAATGTGTGTAAACATGAGCTTTTTCCATTGTGACATGTGTATTGGAGTAGCTCAAAGGAGACGTGAGCAGTGTGTTCATTCTCACGTTCAAGGACAAGGCATAGCAGCACCTTGCATCTGCCGTATGATGAAACACTCTTACCCCCCCACACACACGTACACACCAAACGTAAATGCGCACACACCTTGGCAGTCCCGCAGTCACATTGCAACCGCTCCTGATGCACATTCCTGACGTGCAGGCAGGCCCTTAAAACACATAGTAACATTGATGACCACAGACAGCACAAACACACACCTCCTTTGCGTCCGCAGGCGTGTCGCAGTTTGTGAATACGCGCATCGTACGGGCAGCGTCCACCCAGCTCATGAAACGAGCCAGATCACCGGATAGTTCTGGCGGAGATAGTAGTTGCTTGCCTAGGATGATTTCTCCGGTGGTGCCGTTCAAGCTCATGAAGTCACCCTCTCGGATCTGTTGACCGCCGATGCGAGCCACCTTGTTACGCTCATCCACCTGTGTGTTTAGGTGTACATGTTAGTGTGTGTGTGTGCACGCGCATGTACGTGTGTGTATGTGTATGCAAATGATTGTAAGAGTTTAAGCCATATAACATTTCCAAATAAACAGCACGTGTGTTGTAAGAACGCACGAACGGGTTGTATCCATACACCCCACCAGTGAATGCATCCTAGGACATTCACACATCTTTTCAATTGCAGTACACACATACACGTATACGCACTACGAGATCCTGTACACCCAGCACGCAGAATCAACACACCCCTCAGTCGGTTTGCACACAAACACACACAACACAGGCTTCAAATCACACACAAACACACGTACATGCACCACGGGGTCCTGTACACCCATAATGCAGCGCCATGCCACTCCTCAGCATGTTTGCACATAAACTCATACACACAGCACAAACTTCTCACTCACTAACACACGCATGCACACCTACCACGAGGTCCTGTGAACCCGTAACGCAGGGCCATCCCACTCCTAAGTCATTTCGCACATAGGCTCACACACATAGCACAGGCTTCAAATCACACACATATACACGCACCATGAGGTCCTGTACACCCGTAACACAGGGCCGGCCCCACCCTCGAGCCACCACTGCTGCATGGCTGGTCATGCCGCCCAGCTGGCACAGCACACCCTCTGCAGTGTACATGCCCTTCACATCCTCAGGAGAAGTCTCCTTGCGCACCAGCACAACCTGCATGCAAAACGTGTTCCATGTGTGTGTGAGTGAGTGTGTGCTTTGGGGGATGTAAAAGGCAAAACTGCGCTGTAGGTGCCCTTTTTACGTCCTCAAGATGTGTGTCCTTGCACGCCAACATGACGTGCGTGCATCAGGTGTTTCACGTGTGTGAGCTCCTGTGTGTTCTGTACACATGCAAGGCAAGACTGTGCTGCACACGCCCTCAATACGTCCTCAGTAGATGTCTCCTTACGCACCAGCCCTACTCATGGAAGAGGCGTGTGTGTTCTTACAGCTGGTTGATACCATAGTAATCACACAAGCATGCCAACAAGTAGCCATCATCCATGCAACACCCATCCTCTTTGGAACAGCCCCCGGACACGCTTCCCAAACACACACCCTACCTTGATGCCTGCAGCAGACCATGACTCCGCCTCCTCTGCACTGAACACTGCTTGGCCCACTGCAGCACCAGGGGAAGCAGGCAAACCTGTGCCCACCACCTGCAATGTCGCGTGCATACAGCGGTCTGTCAAAGTCAGCAACACGTGCAGAGGAAACACAAAATGCTGACGGCTGCTCAAAACAACGGAATCCTGGCCCACTATGGCACCAAACTGCGAACGCAAGCCCGCACCCACTTCCATGACACTGTGTGTGTGTGTGACTTTATTAAGAAGAAGAAGAAGAAGAAGAAGTCAAGGCTGGATGCAAGGGCATGTACTAATGTGTGGTCTTCAAGGAGGTGCGGACATTTGAATGGGACGCGAGGCTCGGGCCACACGCATGAGAGGCTTATATAAAGGCACAAGTCTGTCAGTTACTCTCAGGATGCCAATCAACCCTGTGACCTTTGTGTTTTACGTTAGGGCAGGTTACGAGCAGCATTGACATACCTGTGACTTGTATGCTTCCTCATCGGCAAACTGAGGGTGCAGCAGCTGGTCGAGGTGGCGAGGCTCAACCTGCAGGTTACGTGCGTACGTACGCGTTACATATAAGTTTGTACATGTGTGCAATTTTGCGTGCAGAAACTAATAAATTGCTTGAAAGTCCCTGCAAAACTTCTGCACACTAGCGTGTTCACGCATGCACGCACACAAACAAAAATAAGCAAAAACACAAACATACACAAGCAACCGAGCCCCACCTTTCAACAGTCCATCAGCATCATTACCCGTAAAATACCCCCCCCCCCCGGCACAAGCAACCAAGCTCTACCGTTTAAAAGTCCATCAGCGCCGTTACCAGTGCATTCCAGCCCCCCCTTCCCCTTTGCACAAGCAACTGAGCCTTGCTCGTGTTAAGATCGTGACGTTTACTGCACCAAGAGGCGTGTACAAAGGTAACCTCACAGACACGAACCATGAGCATGGCATCCTCTTCACTGATCACGCCCTCATCCACAAGGTCGACCGCGATCTTGAAGGCGGCCTGCCCCGTACGCTTGCCGCCTCGACACTGCAGCATGAACAGCTTTCCCTCTTGGACCGTGAACTCAATGTCCTGTGCAGCCACAAGATAAAGTGGTGTTGGTGCTTGATGTGCTCGAGAGTGTGTGTGTGTGTTTGTATGTTTTTTCTGTGCATGTCTGAGCATTCTGTGCTGGTGTTTGCACAAATGCCCACGGTCATCTGGCTATCAGCAAAAATAAGAACTAAATTACGGGAGCAATTCACACGCCTGCATGCCTCAAGTGCCTGTCCAGGAAGGCGCAAAGCGTACTGAGTAAAGGACAGACCACTTGACCACGCGCGCATCTCACTCTCAGCAAACACCTTCAGCCATACATGGTTAGGGTTGGCCAGAACCATATATATGCGGTGTACATAAGGTATTCATGGCAGGTAAATCGCCAAATAGACGGTCATATACGGTGTATATTGTATATTTACAATTATGGCCAACCCTAAATATGCACGAAAAGCACATTCACACACACAAATTTTCCTGATCCTGTTAGTGTGCCTCCAAATCAGCACAGTCCTTTACGAGCAAAATTACAAACTTAAGCACTGTGAAGCACATGCATGCGTGCACATCCGTGTTGTTGGCGCCCACGCACCTGCATGTCCTTGTAGTGCGCCTCAAGGATGTCACAGTTCTGTATGAGCTGTGCGTACGCTTCAGGCAGTGTCTCAGACAAGCGCTCGATGGGTTCTGGTGTGCGAATGCCTGCCACCACGTCTTCACCCTGTGTCGTAACACACATTCCATGCAAATATTTCAAAGCATGCAGTGAGCGTTGATCCAGCAGTAGCCTTGAATGAGCTCAGCTGAGCGCTTGCCTGTTATCTCATGTTAACGCTGTATGGGTTTTAAAGATGCAGAGTCTAAGTCTGGCAAGCACTAGTTAGGACTAGTTGTGCTAATGGCTGTTGTCACATATATTGATGCACAGGCTCTGGATTAACGGTTTTATGAGTCGGACATCCACAACAATAAGTGGAGTAGAGAATTTTGCACCTACCTCGGTCAACCTGGATTTGCGCTGTCTGTTCCATGCTCCCAAACTCTTAAACACAGCTGCTTAAAATACACGTACACACACAGCAAAAGAGCTGGAAGCAGACCTCAAGAGGCGTTCACCCGAGCGCAAAGCTATGCTAAAAAGACCGGTAAATTGCCTCGAGGAGGCATTCAGCTTTTGTCACCGCAAACACCCAAGTGGGAAACAGGTAGCACACCTGTGCATTGATGAGGTACTCCCCGTACAGCCTCTTCTCGCCGTTTGAGGGGTTGCGTGTGAAGCATACACCTGGGAGTGTGCATGAAGGGGAGGATATTGGGTGTGAGAGGGTTCTGCTCGTGCGTGTCCATAAGCAAGTGTGTGTGTGACCTATTTGTGTGATCACACATATAAAAGTTCACGCAAGCAAATAGAGGGGTTCTAGTGCTCACGAAGTTAGACAGGTGTATGACGTATGATGTAATGGCACTGCAAGTGTACGTATTGTAGCATCAGAAGAGGAAGGGCAAGCAATGTGACAAATTGAACAAATCAAGGTTAGCAATGGTCGGTGACAAACCAGAACTGTCAGATTTGTTTCATAATTGTGGCTGCGCCTCTAGAAACATCTAATACAATCCTAAGCACGATGTGCACACTACATTTCTGCACAGCTTTTTTGACACTAACATTTTGCATGCAACGCTATTGGCTACTGGTGCAGCAAAAGAGGCCAGTAGAATAAGGAACAAGCGAAAAAGCAAACATTCTACACCTTCAAATACGTTTGAACGCACGCGCACAATCACACCTCTCTCCTGCCTTTACCTGTACCACTGCTCGTCCCCCCAGGTTGCCAAAAGCCATGGCTTGCACACGCTATACTGCACACAAGGTAACTTCTTGCACACGCGTGCACTTCCGCACCTCCCCTGCCCTTACCTGTACCACTGGTCGTCCCCATGTTGCCAAAGGCCATGGCTTGCACCGTAACCCCTGTGCCCTGAATAGAAAGGAGAGATGGACGAGGAGGAGATCCTCGTTTTAGAAAAAACGTGTCTGCACTTTGTTTCATGCAGAAACCTTCCGACTCAGTTTAGCAGCTTGACGCCGACGTGTGGGTGCATTATAGCAGAAGGCGTGCAGGCTCGTAAGCTGAATCTGCATAATGTGCACAACTATGGAAAAGGTGCAGTTGCTACACCAGCACCTGAAGGTAAACAACATGCACAGCACACATGTACACGCGTGAACGCGCACACTCAATGGACACAGCAGTAAAGCAGCAGGGCTCTTCGAAACAGCAAAGTCAACAAAAGCATTGGCGCTGCTCATCCATACTAACACATCGTGCACAGCAACAGCTGTAGCCAGAATGCTTTTTTTGAACAACAGAATTCGAGCACCGGCCGTCTTATTAGAAGAGCACGGGCTTATAAAGCTATATGCCTGCATGCATCATGAATAAGGAAGACAGCAAAGAGGAACCAGTGGTCCAGCCTCAGCATTCTCCTATTCAAAGCAATGGTTAAACCTCCGCTGTTTCTGGAAAGAAGGGGATCAGGCTCAAAACAAATAGACCAAAACTTTACACAGCTTATTCTCTGCAACAACCCTGCTGGTACGTACCCTGAGCCCAGTGATCTGATTGATTGACCTATACACGTCTGCACGCTCACTACGCCAAGAGTCAAACACGGCATAGATGGAGTTCCTGTGTGTGTATGTGTGTGCAGTGTGTGTGTGTGTAAGAGAGAGAGAGAGAAAGAGAGAGAGAGAGAGAGAGAGAGAGAGAGAGAGGGAGGGAGAGAGAGAGAGAGAGAGAGATAGAGAG
>Ga0307963_1001712_pt1 | contig 17031 bp, 20 predicted proteins | sample OrgLakmetagen594_FD_201829 | JGI IMG/M metagenome (GOLD analysis project Ga0307963, IMG submission 201829) | Saline water microbial communities from Organic Lake, Antarctica - #594 | ecosystem: Environmental > Aquatic > Non-marine Saline and Alkaline > Saline | place: Antarctica: Organic Lake...
CACACCCACACCCACACCCACACCCACACCCACACCCTGACGCCTTAACCCCGGCCCCCAACCCTCACCCACACCCACACCCAAACACACCTGTGGCTCGAGCGTGGTGAGCTTCACGCCTGTTATCCATTCCATAGTGTGCACACGCCTGAAAGCACAAGGCACATATTTGTAGGGTTGGCCACAACCATGTGATCCATGTGATCCATTCCATATGTGCACACGCCTGAGAGCACATGGCACATATTTGTAGGGTTGGCCACGACCATACATACATACGTATATACGGTGTTTATACGGTATTTTAAGCAGGAAAATCACCATACATACGGCCATATACGGTGCAGGTATACGGTTCTGGCCAACCCTACACATATTTGCATAGTTGCTGATGATCACGCAAGCCCTTTGTGGCAGGCATACATGAGATTAGCACGTCAGTAGGGTTGGCCATTAGCCAGCCCTAAATATATATGCATACACAACCCTGTATGTAATATAACCCTGATTACACGACCCTATACATACAATACGGTATGCACTCGGTATATCTAACGGAAGATCTCTGCGAACGTACAGTCGTTCAGGGTGTGTGTTTTCTGTCTTGGCCAACCCTACTGATATAGGCATACAAACCTGAAGCTGACTGAGTGGGAAAAGACTCATCTGATGAGGGGGTACGTGAACATACTGTTTACAAAGGTCACACACATGAGCCGACATACGCTTATTCCTGGAGAAGACGACTCATCCAGTGAGGAGGCACATGGACACTGATGTCTATCATACAACACATACTGTATGCCTCTTACTGTATGACTCGTACCAACATGAGCCGGCATACGCTTATTCCTGGAAAAGAAGGCTCATCCAGTGAGGAGGCACATGGACTCTGATGTCTGTCATACAACACATACTGTAAGCCTCTTACTGTATGACTCGTACCAACATGAGCCGAAATATGCTTATTCCTGGAAAAGAAGGCTCATCCAGTGAGGAGGCACATGGACACTGATGTCTGTCATAAAACACATACTGTATGCCTCTTACTGTATGACTCATACCAACATGAGCCGACATACGCTTATTCCTGGAAAAGAAGGCTCATCCAGTGAGGAGGCACATGGACACTGATGTCTGTCAAACAACACATACTGTATGACTCTTACAGTATGACTCATACCAACATGAGCCGAAATACGCTTATTCCTGGAAAAGAAGGCTCATCCAGTGAGGAGGCACATGGACACTGATGTCTGTCATAAAATATATGGGCGGACATACCCTTATTCCTGGATGAAAAGGTCCATCTGGTGAATAGGCACAGGAGAGTGCTGCTACACGCTTCTCCTCGTTCAACCCTCATCTGGTGGTGTGGCGCATGCACGAGCAGGCACCCAACAAGGCTTACTTGCACACAGACATACGTGCTGGTGAGACCCACAAATAAGTAATAAGTTATAAGCAAGGCTACATCACTCAATAGCGCATTGAAAAGGTACACGTTGGGTTATTTAGAGCCATGTATATACGGTGTACATGTGGTACTTTTGGCAGTGTCGTCACCAAATATACGGTCATATACGGTGTGTATGTATACGGTTCTGGTCAACCCTACATGTATGCAGTGAAATAAGTGCCAAATTATCGACTTTAGTTCATTTAACAGGACCACCCATTGCAAGCCCCCCGTGCATGAGCAGGCACACATACATAGCACACTACACGGCTTATGTATTGACAGCCTATTTAAAGACTTAACCCATTTGTTCAGACACGCAACAGGCTATTTAATCAAAACTCGTCCAAAACCCTACTGGTTGCTCAGACACACAACCCGGTTTATACAACTCAGCTTATGGATCACAGCTTGCTTAAAAGGCGTACCTGATTGTTCTGACACACAACCCGGTTCATACAACTTAGCTTACGGACCACAGCTTGCTTAAAAGGCGTACCTGATTGTTCAGACACACAACCCGGTTTACTGATCACAGCTCGCAAACAAAGCGTACTGGTTGTTCAGACACACAAACAGAATTTCTAGTCACAGCTTGCTAAAAAGGCTCACCTGGTTGTGAGGCCCATATAGGACACAGGAATGACAACGTCAGCAGAGGAGAATTCAGAGGCGTCCAGCAGCTCTTGCATGCGCATGCCGTTCAGGGCCTCGTTCCTACATGTGCACGCAGACACACACAAAATAACATAGGCACAAGAATATAGAATTGTTCCCGGGCACACAGGATGAGATGGTTTATCACTATTAGGGTTGCACACGCACTGCCTACCGGAGTTGGTGCTGGCTAAATGCCCACCGCGGCTAAATGCCCACCGAAGTTGGTGCGGGAATGGCCTAAAATTCCCGAGAGAATTTTGTAAGGGTCTGGGGTTACCTGGGGTTACTTTTAATATTTATGAACTCTGGGTTTCTGGGTGAAATACGGTCAGGTACGGTACATGATGTTTTGGGTTAGCCAAAACTGTATAGATATACAACCATAGATAAGCACCATATATTTGGTGATTCCCCTGCCAAAAACACCGTAATTACACTGTATAGGTCTTATGGTTCTGGCCCACCCTAGTGGTATTACAATCAGTGTTGTGCACCTGACGCTTGACGAAGTCAATGGTAAATGACGCTGACGGCGTAATTTATGTCAAATTGACGGTGAAATTTGTAAATTACGCCGTCAATCGTCAGAGTTTAGTGACGGTAACGCCGTTATTTACGATCGTTATTTACGGTGCCAATTTTGAATGACGCCGTATGTGCACAACACTGATTACAATGCAGGCAAAGTTCTGGCCAGCATAAATTTTAGGGAGCGTGGCAAAAGAGATGACCTGGCAAGTGCCTGGATTTCATTATGAGGATTAACTCCACCACTACAACAAGATAGCAAACCAGGGAGCGTGGTAAACCAGACGACTTGGCAAGTGCCTGGATTTCATTATGAGGGTCAACTCCACCACTACAACAAGAAAGCAAGCCAGGGAGCGTGGTAAACCAGATGACCTGGCAAGATCCTGGATTTCATTATGAGGGTCAATTCCACCACTACAACAAGATAGCAAACCAGGGAGCATGGTAAACGACATGACCTGGCAAGTGCTTGGATTTCATTATGGGGGTCATCTCCACCACTACAACAAGATAGCAAGCCAGGGAGCGTGGCAAACGAGATGATCTGGCAAGACTCTGCCCAGAGTCACTGTACATGGGCCATCACTAAATTAACATGCTCAGTTGACGTATTACAACATGCACATGCGAACGTGCATACACACACTGGACACAAACACACACACATGCACACACACACATGCACACACCACACACACACACACCTGAAATCCATCTCCGTGAACAGCCCCTCTGCAAACACAGACAGCAGCTCCTGGTAGTCGGTTGTCTGTGCAGTGAAGCGGTTCACAATCTGCTGGTACACGCCCACCGCACGGCGCAGCACGTACAAGTCTGTGAGTAGGAAGGAATGAGTGAGTGAAGGGGTTGGTGTGAGCGACGTGCCATTCGCATACATAAGAAGAGTAAGCCGCGTGGATGAACGGGTTAGTGCGGTTTGCAATCAAATGCACAACTGTTAGTCAGTGTACAAGAAAGGAAGCACGACTGTTTGTCAGTGTACAAGAAAGGAAGATGGGCTGTGGAAAGTTGTCTAAGTAAATTGCAATCGAATAAACGACAGTTTGTCGGTGTACAAGAAAGAAAGATGAGTAGTAGGTAAGTTGTCTGAGTAAGCTGCCAAGCGCCTGTGTAGTGAGGGGGGAAAACCATACCAGAGTTCATCATTTGTTCAATTTTGATCAAAACTAGCGTCTTTAGTTCACCCTTGAAAGGTTGGGATCAACGTGTGTTGGATGGTAGGGTGGGCAAAGTGCGTCGGAAAATCAATTGTGAGGACACGGCAGACATTTTCTTTCCTGTGACCTCCGTGTTGCAACTCTGCAAGCGATTTGTGCCTGAGGGCCTTGCTTTTTGAAAAAGGTGTCATCTCCTTCCTTTGGGTTAACTTTGTGAGCACGGCTCGCAGCAAGCGTTTCAAAAGCTCACCTTTGGAGATGGTGGCCAGGGCGTTGGGCCTCTGCACCTTGACGGCCACCTGTACACCACTGCCACGCAGCTCTGCCTTGTAGACCTGTGTTGTGTGTGTGTGTGTGTGTGTTGTGTGTGTGTGTTGTGTGTGTGTGTATTTGAGTGTGTGTTGCACAGCTTTTTTCATGACAAAACAAGGACCCATTGCCTTTTTCTTGATAGGCACACACTTTCTTTGTTGAACTCATGCACACAATTTCTTGTCCGTCACATAAACACATCGTCTCCACCTGAGCTAAGGAGGCAGCAGCAATCGGCTCCTCACTCCAACTGCTGAAAATCTCGTCAATGGGCCTACCAAGGTCCTTCTCGACTACAGCCTTGGCCTCCTGGTGGGTTGTGTGTGTGTGTGTGTGTGCGTGTGTGTATGTGTGTGTGCGTAAGTGTATGTGTGTGTATGTTTGTGTGCACTGATTGGTTTTGCTGAGTGAGTAAATGGGTGGGAGGTAGGTAGTATGATTTGCTACAGCATGATCTCATATTCTCATTGCTGCGTGAGTGAGTGGTGAAAGGAAGTATGAATTCATACAGCACGTGCTCTGTGCCACTTTGCTGTGTCGGTGGGTGGGTAATCTCATACGAACGAGCGCAGCATAAGTATGAGCGCAGCATAAGTAAGAACTCTGCTAATCATACGAATGAGCGCAGCATAAGTATGAGTGCAGCATAAGTATGAGTTCTGCTACTCAAACGAGTGAGCGCAGCACAAGTACGCGCGCAGCATAAGTAAGAACTCTGCTGCTCACCGTTAGTAGCTGCATGAGTGGATAGGTAGGAAGGCAGCGTGGGTGAGTGCAGCGAGTTGCCAGTGTATGTTTTGGCAGTGTGAGTGGGTGGGTGTGAGGGCAGTATGCAATGAAACACAGCATGTGACCTTTTCGTTCACTGTCTTCCGGAGAACCGTAAAAAAAAAGGTCACATGCTGGGTGATGAGCACAGTCCGCTGTCAATCTGTTCAATCGCGCCTCTCAGGCACAGCAAGCGAAGAGTAGAGCGAGCAATCGCGTGTTGTCAATTTCTCCTTGTGCCTCTCGGGCACAGAGGAAGCGTGGAGCCGAGAAGCCACGCTGTCCCTTCCCACACCTTGCAGGAGAATGGCTTGATCTTGTCCTGCAAGTTAGCGAGCTCCTTCATCACCGGAGGAGGTAGCACATCAGGCCTGGGGGTGTATGTGCATGGGCAACGAGGAATCGTTTAAGAAACGGGCAAGCATACCAGGCCTGGGGGTGTATGTGCATGGGCAGCAAGGAATCGTTTAAGAAACGGGCAAGCATACCAGGCCTGGGGGTGTACGTGCATGGGCAGTGAAGAATCATTTAAGAAACGGGCAAGCATACCAGGCCTGGGGGTGTACGCGCCTGGGCAGCGAGGAATGGTTAAAAAACGGGCAAGCACACCAGGCCTGTGATATGTAACGATTGAGCAGCTGGGCACCATGGTTGTTACAATGGCAAGCATACATCGCCATAATTTTGGGCATACGTGCGCCAACAAAATGATAAGGCAATCGTGGTTATATACACCAGCAAGCACACCACACTGGTGGGCAAGTGAATGGAGCTGTCTTGGTTGGCGACAAAATTTAATACACCACAGAGAAGCATGAAAAAGAAGGACACATGCCGTTTCCATTAAATTTTTTAACGTTTTGATTGAGCGGCCATTTTGTTGGGCTGTTTGTTGTAAATGGGCTGAGCACAGTTGTAGCCTCACTAACCCTGTCAACAATATACAAAGGCAGGCCCTCCGCACCTCACACTTTTCGCAAACACAACACACAGAAAAACACACACCTGATGCTCAAAATTTGGCCCAGCTTCACGAACGTGGGGCCCAGCTGTGTCAGGTTCTCCACAGCATCGGCTGCCAGAGCTGCCTGCCTCTCCACAATTTTGCCCGACAGGAAGGCATTGGCGAGCTTTGTGAGCCAGGGGGCTGTGTGTGCATGTGCATGGGCATGTGTGTGTCTGTGTGTGTGTGTGTCTGTGTGTGTGTGCGTGTGTGTGTGTGTGCGTGTGTGTGTGTGTGTGTGTGTGTGTGTGTGTGTGTGTGAGAAAGCAAAAGTACTCATTGTTTAGACTAATAAGTTTGCTATGTCTGGCAGTATGTGTGCCTGGTGCAACGAGCTCCAACAAGCAAGTACCTGAGATGGCCGTAAACCGAGTCCACCGCCTCAGCAGGTCTCCCGGCCTCTTGCTCCAGTAGTCAGCGATGCGCTGCTCGTTGTACCTGAATGGTGGACAGAGACAAAGAAGGAAGTATAGCTACCTGAGAGCCACAAGGACTGCTGGCCAAATGCTGCATCTCAACCACACACGCACGCAAACACACACACGCACACGCACAAACACGCACGCACGCACAAACACGCACGCACGCACGCACAAACACGCACGCACGCACGCACGCACGCACGCACGCACGCACGCACGCACGCACGCACGCACGCACACACACACACACACACACACACACACACACACACACACACACACACACACACACACAAGACAGACGCCCTAGCCACTTACACTAGCGGCAGGCCCTCCTCATCCACTGCATCGGCATCGAAGCTGGGGTCGTCCATGCGTCTACGTGACACGTAACTCATGCTCTGCAAGTTCGAAGGGCACAGGTGAAATTGAAGGGAAAGGCATGGTGAAACAGGGCTATGTTTGAAATTGAAACAGAAAAAGGGCTGGTACAGATAGCACAGCAGAAGCATGGCCCATTCAAGTCAGAAGCAGGAAGAGGGCTAGCACAGATAGCACACAGGAATTCAGCCACACAGGAATTTAGCCACTTGGCTCGCGGACAGTGAATAAAACTGACACGGTCAGTGAATAATACTGAGCCAGCGTGGTAGACCAAAGCAAAGAGCCGTGTGCAACATGCAACAATGACAAGGGGTGCTAGTTGTTATTGCGATTTGCACGCTGTCCGATTTGAGCCACACAAGGCACAATGTCCAGGCTGGATTACCCCCTCCTGCCCTGCCCTGTAAAACCTCCCCACAGGTTGCAGCAACTGAGAAACTTCTCCAGTGTGGGTTCCAGAGGGAGGGGAAAAAGAGAGAGGGAAGAAGGGGGGACACAGACCTTGACGTTTCTCAAGTTGTCAAGCCCCATTGAGCTCTGGTCATCGTCCTCCAAAAGCTGCAACTCCTTCAGGTCTTTGATGCCCCCGCTCAAATTCGGGATGTTGGGCATTTGTGGGCGAGAAGAAGTCGCCCCCGGAAAAATGCCATTCCTGAGCGTCCTCCTCCCGGGCAACAAAGCTGGTCTGCTGCTGCTCAGTCTACGTAATTTTTGCACGTTAGCGGGACCGTGTTCCAGCGCCAGACTGTGTAATCTTGATAGCCGCATTTTTACTTTTAGATATGAAATATATCTTATTTGTATGTAAACCTAGGAATGGGGATGTATGAAGCAAACCCTAGGAATGCCAGTGAACTTTGATTATTTTTGGTAATCACGTAATTCCGAGGGATAACATCTTTCTGCACGTGGTGTGAGCGCAAAATCCACTCTCTGTAATTTGGTGGGTAATCTGGTCGGTAACCCAAGTCCAGTTGGGAATTTCATTAAATAGTAATGGCAACCAAACTGCTTGCACCAAACTAGATCTCTGTGCCACCGACGCAAGAAAAGCTACCTCCTTTTCACCAGCTACCCTGCCGATTTATAATTCCTGGCTATGATCCAATCAAATGTACGCAGTATACACGTAACGGAAATCAAACTAAGCGGACACTTCTCTTACCCAGCAATCAAGCAGAGCATGCTCTGTACAGGCTCAATTATCAGAACGCAACTTGATGCCACAACATGCTTAAAAGGGCACCGCAGAATCCTTCACCCTGTCCTACTAGGAGCCACATGAGAACAAGCACCAAAGAGTAACGTAAATTTATTTCGCGCTATCAGATTTGCAATCATACAATAAATCTCACAAATCATATGCCACATCGAACACAACCTTCAAACCATCTGAACCATAATCCTGATAGTAAACAGGCCTTTTGTGTGTGTGTGTGTGTGTGTGTGTGTATATGTGTGTGTGGGGGTGGGGGGGTGGGGGGGATGGAGGGAAGGGTGGGTGGGTGGTAAAAAATAGGGCATTATCTTTCCCGTGGCTTTTCTTCCACACTAGCCAAGAGCAGCCCAGGCATAGAATAGGATGGGATGCAGCAGCTGGCAGTTAGCTTAAAACAAATGAATTAGATTATTGTGATTAACCTTGTGAGTGAATATTCAAACTTGATGTTTTTACGCGGCAGGGAGCATGTGACCAACAGCTGAGCGCGGGGTGGGACCCTGAAGTGGGTGCATGCAATTCTGCACAGCCCTCACGCAGCAGTCTTATAATGTCAAGTCACTTAGGCAGTTCATCTTTGCATTGCCTCTAAGCACTCTTGATTGATTAACAGATCGGTGCGCACTCTTGATAGATTAACAGATCAGTGCGCACGGCAGAGCATGTCTCTTTCATCAAGGGTGACTTGCATTTTGCGTAAGCATACGGCGTACTGACAGCCGAAATGTAACAGAGCCTCTCCTTTTTCTCAGATCACCTAACAGACATAACAGACTCTCGAAGTAGTCCTGGTTATTATTGATATAATAGCTGCAGGCACGGACTCAAGACCCAGCTACCTATTTAAACACCTGTTTCCTTACACATAAACCCTGCTTTGATGATGTTTGACCTGCATATATTTGTGCTGTTATAAATAGTTTTGATAATACCTGAACAGTGCACCAGAACAGGCCACTTCTACGTCTTTGCAGGTGTAAAGAGCACCTGGTAGGCAGGCTGTTAGGAATGGGAACTCCACCTTCCACCTCTGTGCAGGCCAGGAGATGGAGAACAGGTTAGGATGCGCGCGATGCTGTTATTCCACAAATCACTTTTCGAAGCCGCAACTGTACTTGATACTAACGACGCGTTGGACATTTTAGGTAGACGGGCTTGTTTTGTGTTTTTGCTCGTCTGTAGGCTAGAGCGGGGGTCATTAATGAAAAGGCAACAAGACCGCATGGAGCAGACCTTGCTGCAAATTAACCAGCAAACACAGCAAAACACAGGGATGCAACGCGCACATCACCAGCAGCAGAACGCAATTTTGGAGAGGCTACTTGCACGACCAGCAGCACCTGCTGTACCCACAATACACTCTGCACCTATAGCACCAGCACCAGCAGCACCAGCTTCTTAATTTTCCTCTGCTCATGCTCTTTCTTCCTCTTGGAGCTGGAATGTAACACCCTCAATCTAACAAATTTATCACCATAGTAAATTCTGTAGGAACAAGCATCAACAAACCATTAACAGAGTCAAGCTAGCAGGGATTGTTGTGTGTGTGTATGTGTGCATGCGTGCGTGCGTGCGTGCGTGTGTGCATGAGACCACCCACCCCCCTCATCCCCCGATTAAACCCATACATATACCAATCGATAGCTCTTGACGTCAGGACTCCGAATATAGTTCTTATTGAGATTGACACGTGACGTCCAACAGTTACATAACCTGCAGGCTCCTGGCCAGGGATGGGCAGAGTACTTTTCTCATACTTTTCAGCCATTTTTACGTAATCAGGGTTGGGTCTGATCATCTTTGCTGCTTCCCATGTTGGCTCCCAATTGCATTTGACCAGCTATATTACGCTCTCTGTCCGTCAATGCCGAATTTCCCATTCATCCTCTGAGAGTTCTGGCAGGCTGGACAGTTCCGTTCTTCTGATTGGTCTGTACTTGGGCGGGCAACTTGGCTGTGATAACACCATCCTAATAATAGGAGCGACGGGCACCATTAATGCAAATATTTACAGGAGCCATACATCTAACAAACTGCATAGCCTCGGAGTTACTGGTCTACATGCCACATGCGCACAGCGCGCATGGAAAAATTAAGCCAGCATGCTATCAGATCCACAATGGCCATTTCTTTCAAGAGTTCACTGATTTACTCAGGCACAGATTGCGGACAGTGTGGAGAGTTATTGAGGGATTGAACCCACAGGACACAAACAGCAACTTGGCAATGTATCAATATCTTTTTGCAGTGCCATTTGATTTCAATGTGCGTGCCCCTCTTTGTCTGCCGAGACATTTGCATTTGGATTTGTTTCAACATGTCTTGCGAAATGTTATTAGCCGTTTTAGCAGGCTGAGGGTGCACGCCCGCCCTCAAGGCATAATCTTCAATCCGATTGCCTTTAAACTCACCACCTCACTCGTGAAGAACGGCCCTCCATCCCCCACTAGATAGAGGCCGACCCAATCTGGACTAGAGCTTCTGGCGGGATTTTGGTTCAAAGGTAGAAGATCCACGACGGAGGTAAAAAGAATTGTGGAGCAATATAATCACCAAAGGGATGACGGGACAAACGTGTGTTAATGAAGCGACCGCGATTTATGTTATAACTTCAAAGAGGGAAAATAGAGAGGGCGTTGCAAACCGTGAGTACTCTTTCGGTCGAAAAGTTACTTTTCGATTTAATACTGGATAATAATCTTGGATAATTTTATTGTATATATTTCATTAAGAACAGATACCTTCCTTCTAGCATCAGCTTCTGACAGAAACACACCGCTCACCATGGCTGACCAGCCCAGCACCTCCGCAGGGTGAGTGGCCCCATCATACAGCACATTGGAGACTGCTTCCTGCCCTCGTGGTCCTTGATCTATACCTGATGGGACTGACTCCCGCCTGGCTCTCTTCTTCCCTTTCCCAGACCCCCCGCAGTCAAGAAGGAGGGACAGAAAGACTTTTCCACCGCCATCATGGAGCGCAAGAAGTCTCCCAATCGCCTGGTTGTGGAGGACGCTGTGAACGACGACAACTCCGTGGTCGCCCTGCACCCCAACACCATGGAGCGCCTGCAGCTGTTCCGAGGAGACACGGTCATGCTCAAGGTGAGCTCTCTTTTCCTTGGCGGGCTGGCTGGAGGCCTTGCGTAGAGAGAGAAACAGGCTTGTACCAAGTAGAACGGGCGAGTGGAAGACAGGAAGCCCCGCGAGTTCCAGGCCTCTCTGCTTCATTTCAGCTTTGTCCATGCCCCTTCCCACGAAAACACGCAGGGTAAGAAGCGCAGGGACACGGTGTGCATCGTGCTCACGGACGACACCGTGGACGAGTCCCGCATCAGGTACGGTTTGTCTGAGGAACAGTAGACCCAGGAGGAAGAATTGCTCAAACAGCCTGCGTGTTCTTGCTGTGCCTGACATACATGAGCATCCTCTGTACTGCTAGGCATGGAAAGGACACAGACATGCGGCATAGACGTGCAGAAGTTTCAAGCAGCTGAACTCTCAGGCATGAGGAGAACTGATCTGCCAGACACTCTCGCATGTGCTCTTCCTCGCCACACTAGCATGACAGCAAGCTGCCTCGCACATGCTGGCCTTGTGCAGGATGAACAAGGTGGTGCGCAAGAACTTGAGAGTGCGCCTTGGGGATGTCGTTTCCGTGCTACAGGTGAGAACAGCGGTCGTAACACATGCAACACTCACATGCACCCATACCATGCACATGCATGATGTATTTAAACTTACATGAGGAATTGAGTACTCACTCGCCAGCATGGCCGTGGCCACTTCTGCGCAGAGTTTGACACACACACACACACACACACACACACACACACACACACACACACACATTCACACAACATACATACAGTGCTCTGACGTCAAGTACGGCAAGCGCATCCATGTGCTGCCCATTGACGACACCATCGAGGGCATCACTGGCAACCTGTTTGACGCGTACCTTAAGCCTTACTTTTTGGAAGCCTACCGACCTGTGCGCAAGGCAAGTATGACCTGTCCCCCCTTCCTCTGCATGTTCCGTCTGTTGGGGAAATGTGACCTCATGCAACTCTGAATGCTGTGCATTTTGCTGTGACTGCTTGCCGCACAATTCGAAGCTTTGTGCTTTGCATAGTAAAGGTAAGGTAAGGTTACATCACTATTTGCATAGTAAAGCATTGAGTGTTCACACAAGCTCACATACACACACTAAACACACCAGTGCATACACACACGTGAGTATGCAAACATGCACACAACAAGCACGCACTCACGTGCGTACACACTCCCATGGACACATAAAATCCCAAACACTGTATACACAGACACACACACGTGCGCATACACATCTGCACACGCACACACACACACACACGTACACACCGACAAGTGCCATCTCTCTGATACTGAATGTACGTGCAGGGTGACATTTTCTTGGCGCGTGGAGGCATGCGCAGTGTGGAGTTCAAGGTTGTGGAAACAGACCCTGCTGACTACTGCATCGTGGCTCCAGGTACGCACATGCAGCCCATTATCTGGCCATGCAATTCCCCATGCTATATACGGTTCTGGCCAACCCTACTTAGACGCGTACCCCCTGCTCCCCAGATACCTGAAACACCCGCAACATGCGCTAAGTGCAGCAGACACGGGCATGCCTGGGAAATGTTTTTGATTGGGAACGGCACGCGTTGGATTGACCAGTTATGTTGTCCCTTTCTCCCTGGACGTTGCAATTTTTACCTAACCCGTAACTGTAGCAAAAGATTTGGGTGACTTCAAGGCTCTCCACACAGCACCGCCCTCTTGCTGCTGGATTTACACCACCCCAAGCTGTTGTTTCTGTCGTCAAAGCCATCAAAATGCTTGGTATCAGGCGTACTGTACCTAGGAGCTTGCGAGTGCGCAATTGTGTGCGTCAGTACGTGAGGTCTGTATTCACGTTATCATCATCATCATCATCGTCGTCAGCAAGGCACACAAGCTTGCAGAACTCCAAGTAAAACACATTCTGACAACATCTGGAAGCCCTAGCTATGATGCACTTTGTGCTGGTGGTATTCATCAAATTACAGCAGCCTCACTCCAGTGTTATTACACAGCCTACTCGGCACTGGAACTTGCGCAAACCAGGTCTGCTTATGTTCCTCGTTGATTTCTTTGTGAGCAGGAATTCCAGCAGACCAAAATTGTCTTGGCGATCCTGGTTTGTGCAAGTTCAAGCACTGTCCAGGCAACTATGGAGGACATCGCCTTGCCCACACCTGGACTTGCGCAAACCAGGCTCTTGTCAAGATGCTGGTCGCATGTCGAAAGCTGACATTGGTCCCGGTATGCAGTTCCTGTGACGACTAGGCTGCGTCGGACATTTGTTATAGTCGACACGTCATTTTTAGGGTCGGCCAGAACCGTATACCGTAGGTTCACAGTCACTTCGGAAATTACATAATTATATAAACATTTGGCTACTAAATATGTACAGTGGTTTTGAGGGTGATCCTCAAAATGAGCCCCAAGCGTGCCAGTGTGAACACCCCCCCTGGCCCTGTTCTTGAAGCCTTAGTCCAGCTGAAAGGCTGGCTGGCTCAGCAGAGAGGCCACGAGAAGCTGCAGAGGGAGAGGCAGCGCAGGGGGCTGGCAGAGGCATATGCAATAATGGCAAGGGCGCTGGCAAGGGCGCGGCTGTGAAGCAAGAGGCCCATGGCCATGCATACTGTGGCCACGCATGCTGCTCCAAGAACAAGCCTCTCCTCTCTTAGCCCCTTCAGGCCCTTCCTCTTGGGCATCACACAGAGTTAGTGTAAATGGCGAGTGGGTAAGAGAGGGTTGCTTCTCTGATTGAGGGAAGCACACGTGCAAGCTGTGGTTGTTCCCATGCAGCCAATGGTCAGTCTGCCCATCAGCCTGCACAGCAGCAGCAGCAGCAGTCAACAGTGGGGGCCTCTCAAAATCTCAAATTAATTTCCTACAGGGCCCGCCTGAACTGGATACAAATTCAAAAATTCATCCCCAGACCTCTCACGAGCCAAAATCGAAATTTTTTTAATGTGTGGTGTGATTGTTAACCTGTTTTATATACGTTGTGAATGACCGCATATTAGATGGATTCCCTGCAAATAATACCGTATATAAACCGTAAATATATGGTCCTGGCCAACCCTAGTCTTTTTCTACCAGGTACCCCGTGTCTAATAGTTATCGCTGCTGCCTGTTTTATCTAGTGGCGAACACTTGTTTGTTACCCTTAGCATCCAACTTTGGTATTTCCTTGGTTAAGCAGGGGAGGAATGTGCAGACACCTTCCTTCCTTTAATCCAGGTCATTTAATAAAGGATTGATGTAATTGGTGCGATGTAACTGGTGCCCACAAAATAGCACACACACATACCCACATACACATACACATGCACGCAACACCACCACTACCACCACTCCAGCACAGAGCTGCCCTCTGACCTCCACACCCACTCATGTGTCCTTAATGCAGACACTGAGATTTTCTGTGAGGGTGAGCCCATCAAGCGTGAGGACGAGGAAAAGCTGGACGAGGTGTGTATTGCGCTAGAATTCGCGCGTGTTGCTGCATGTGTGTGCGTGTGTATGCACTCGTGAGTGCGTGCATGTGTGTATGTGTGTGCGTGTGTATGTGTGTGTTTTTGAAGTGTGTGTGTGTTTTACACCGTGTGTGATGTGTGTGTTTTGGAGTGGGTATGCGTGTTACACCGCGTGTGTATTTGTGTGTTTTTGGAGTGGGTGTGCGTGTTACACCGTGTGTGTATGTGTGTGTTTTTGGAGTGGGTGTGCGTGTTACACCGTATGTGATGTGTGTGTTTTTGGAGTGGGTATGCGTGTTAAACCGTGTGTGTTTGTGTGTGTTTTTGGAGTGGGTGTGCGTGTTACACCGTGTGTGATGTAAAAGGGTTTTCCCTGGCCCGTGCACTGCCAGAGTAATTCTTGAGGTGTCCGACAAGTCTAATTCCCTTGAGAAATGCTCCGTGGGTTTAGGGTTCAGGGTTCACTTCCTGAAGTCCTCTCTAAACTTGGAAAGCCGTCATTTGTTGCTGTGGGAATATTGGTGGTAAATGAAGCCGATTGGAACGTAGTGATGCTTGCGTTTCCAACGCAGTAGTCCAGTTGCGCATGTACTTCCTGCTACACAACATCCTGCAGCTACGGGGGATGTATGGTGTTGTCAGTAGCAGGGAAAGCTTCCGACACACATCATGTGGCACATGCAGTATGTTGTCGTGAACACTGCGTGGTTGTACGATGGTCACGTACATTGGATGTTGGTATGCACTGCCATGCACAGTGTAGGTGACTCAGACCGTGCAAGGTATATCACCGTGCAGTCAGGATCGGATGCGTCCGTCAAATGTTCTGGATGTACTGGATGTATTGGATGTACTGGATGTATTGGATGTACTGGATGTACTGGCATATTACGACGGTGACACATTAGTGGCGTCTATCAGAAGGAATCCTTGATCTGGGTTGGCGTTCGATACCGACAGAGGCACGTGAGCTTCACCCTGTACCATCTTATTTACTCATCGACACATGCACCGTATCCATTCTCGCGAGACTGCAAAGTGTGTCTGTTGATGATTACGATGAATCAAGCAAGATCGCATCGTCCAGACCTGTGCCGTGTGTTACAATCCTCCGTCAAGTCATGTGTTTGATGCTGGCCTTTGTTCCTTTTAAGAACGCTACGTTACCCCTACCTCATAGTAAGAAGGCAAATATGAGTTAAAAGAGCTGCGCAGGCAGTGACAATTGGGGGTGAGCATTGCAAGTTGGGAGGGATGGCCAAGCCCGATGCGTGGCAAGTGCGTGTTTGAACGATCGTGCCATCGTGCATGTTCTTGTGTGCCATAGTGTATGTGAGTGTACGTGTGTGAAAACACGCTCCCCGTGGTAATCACAGGAAAAAAGGCGTTTAGAAACTCCTCCAATCTTCCTGTACGTGTGCAGCTGGGGGAAAATAACTAGGGTTGGCCAGAATTGTGTGTATGCACCGCACCGTATATGACTGTATATTTAGTGAATTTTCTGCCGAAATTACTGTACATCGTACATTTATGTTCTGCAACCCTGCAAAGAATGGAGTTATTATATGCCTTGTGGCTTTCTTAGATATATGCCTCGTGTCCAGTGCTTCCCAAAACCCCAGTGGCTCCAATTTTCAAGGGTCAAGCATTGGTGTGGTTGTAATTCCATGCTGCCAATCATTCTTAGTTTGCATTCATTCACAAATTGCTTGTAAACTGGCGTCACACATGCCCTAGGAACGCTGCTGCTACATGCATTGAGGTAAAGCGTGGGGAGCTTGTATTCTGGCCTTCTGTAGCACGTACGTACCACGTGCACGCAAAAGGCCACATACCACGTACCACGTGCACGCAAAAGGCCAGAATACAAGCTCACCATGCTGTACCTCAATGCATGTAGCAGCAGCTTTATTACACTTCGTGTGTTTGACTTCCCTTACTGAGCTATTACATTAAGGAATGGATATAGTTCTAATTACTCAAAATAGGAAATGTGGCCAGCACATGCATACATCTCTTTAGCAAATGCTCTGTAGAAAGAACTAGCAGGCCCGTCTGCCAGGTCTTCTACTAAACAGTTGCTGTAGACTTAATGCATGCGCTGGCCACATTGCTTTTACTTAGTATACCCAAATACTCCTTTATATATCCACTCCTTTATGTAGTAGCTAGTATGGGAATTTACACACACAAAATGTAAAGCACCCTCATTAGCTCACTAAAACAGTACACACCCTATTCGATGGAAACTCATGTAAAACTGGCATTAGATTCAATTGGAATGCATTGTATGTCTCTTTAATTACCATGCATACCTACTATTCAAAGCACCATCTAACAATACAGGAAAGCACACTTGTATGATCTTACCCAAAGTAACTGTGTGTGTATAGTATGTGAAGCACCAGGAGGCCTGCCAATTCTTTCTACTAAACAGTTGCTATGGAGACGTATGCAAGTGTGCCCCCCTCCCATAGCGTGACTCGGTATGCCTTTGTGACAACACCCTGGCCTTCATACTTGTAGTACAGCTGGCTCCATA
>Ga0307963_1001713_pt1 | contig 17027 bp, 16 predicted proteins | sample OrgLakmetagen594_FD_201829 | JGI IMG/M metagenome (GOLD analysis project Ga0307963, IMG submission 201829) | Saline water microbial communities from Organic Lake, Antarctica - #594 | ecosystem: Environmental > Aquatic > Non-marine Saline and Alkaline > Saline | place: Antarctica: Organic Lake...
ACAACAACAGGAGCTGCAACAGGTGGCACATCAAGAACAGCAGCAGCAGCAGGAAAACAGACTAGATCACGCTGAGCAGCAGCCGGCACAAGAGCATGAGCTGCAAGAGCTGACACATCAAGAAAAGGTTCTACGTCCCGCAAAACAGCAGGCACAACATCAGGAGCTGCAACAGGCGGCACATCAAGAACAGCAGCAGCAGCAGCAGCAGCAGCAGCAGAAAAACAGACCTGATCACGCTGAGCAGCAGCAGGCACAAGAGCATGAGCAGCAAGAGCTGAAACAGCAAGAAAAAATCCTACATCCCGCAGAGCAGCAGGCACAACGAAAGGAGCTGCAACAGGTGGCACATCAAGAACAGCAGCAGCAAAAGCAGCAGGAAAACAGACCAGATCACGCTGAGCAGCAGCAGGCACAAGAGCAAGAGCTGAAACAGCAAGAAAAGAATCTACATCCCGCAGAGCAGCAGGCACAACAACAGGAGCTGCAACAGGTGGCACATCAAGAACAGCAGCAGCAGCAGGAAAACAGACTAGATCACGCTGAGCAGCAGCCGGCACAAGAGCATGAGCTGCAAGAGCTGACACATCAAGAAAAGTTTCTATATCCCACAGAGCAGCAGGCACAACATCAGGAGCTGCAACAGGTGGCACGTCAAGAACAGCAGCAGCAGCAGCAGCAGCAGCAGCAGCAAGATAACAGACTAGATCACGCTGAGCAGCAGCCGGCACAAGAGCATGAGCTGCAACAGGTGGCACATCAAGAACAGCAGCAGCAGCAGCAGCAGCAGCAGCAACAGCAACAGCAGCAGCAGCAGAATGACAGACTTGATCACGCTGAGCAGCAGCCGGCACAAGAGCGTGAGCTGCAAGAGCTGATACAGCAAGAAAAGGTTCTACATCCCACAGAGCAGCAGGCACAACATCAGGAGCTGCAACAGGTGGCACATCAAGAACAGCAGCAGCAAAAGCAGCAGGAAAACAGACTAGATCACGCTGAGCAGCAGCAGGCACATGAGCAAGAGCCGCAGAACATGGCATATCAAGTGCGGCAGCAGCAGCAGCAACAGAAGCAGCAGGTTAAAGGGCGAGATCATGCTCAGGAGCAGGCTCAGATCCAAAAGCCGCAAAAGATGGCATATCAAGTGCAGCAGCATCAGCAGCAGCAGGTTAGGGGGCAAGATCATGTTGAGGAGCAGGCTCAAATCCAGGAGCCGCAAAAGATGGCATATCAAGTGCAGCAGCAGCAGCAGCAGCAGCAGCAGGTTAGGGGGCAAGATCACGCTGAGCAGCAGCAGGCACTAGATCAAGAGCCTCGATGGATGGAGCAGCAGCAGCAGCCACAAATTCAGGAGCCGGTGCACCTAAAGCAAAGGCATCCCAAACCTGATACAGCCATCCCAATTTATCTCTTTGGCAAGGATTTCCTCCTATCCTTGCTTCACCAGTGCATTGACATAAAAGCACCATTTAAAATCGTGCGTGGCCTGGCTCTTCGTTTCCTTGACCTCAAATTGTAAGTCAAAAGTCTTTTGACAGATAATAGTTGCAAGTCTGTAATGGCCACTTTGCTGATTTTGCCGTGAGTATTATTCTGCAGCTGCTCCCATCTGATATTTACAGACTAAAAGCGTGTTCATTAAGTCTATTGCACTATGCTTACCTTCCCTGAACGCACAAAAGTTTTTTGCAAACTTGTGCTGGAACTGTTAAAATTATTTCCTTATCATTCCTGATCTACAGTAAGCCGCTTCAAGACTTGTTGTCAACTGTTCAAGAGATGCTGTCGCAAGCTACACAACACGTATCATCCCAGAAGGCTGGTGAGCGGATTGAACCAACGGAGAAGAAGATTATGGGGATGCAGGTGATCAGAAAGAGGAAGCTGAGTTGCAAGTTCTCCTCATCCATCCACACATCCAAACCCTGCTGCACACCAAGCAGTGTTGAGAGGGCGCAAGCAAGACAGAAGTGTGAAAAGTAAGAGCAACACTTCTATTTAAGAAAGCAACATACGAGGGTCATAAAGCAACTTTCTTACTTGCCTAAAGCCAGATTTGTTAGCCTGGCATTGAACCCTCTCTGTCATGCAGGCCCAGGCCAAACAACTCAGCTTCCAGAACCAGACGCTGCTTCACCGCAATTCCACGTTGGAAACCTCTGCCTTATCTTCAAAGGTGCACACAGAGGAGGATATTAATGCTTCAAAGCAATTATCTTCTTCTGCAATAACCTCCGCGCTCCTCTATGTCTGTGAACAATAGTTTGACGTCATGTGTTAGATAAATATGTACCTGTCTTAGACCGCCACTGTAGAATTTGCACAATAAAGCAAGCACATGGATTGATGACTACAAGGAACCGCAGGTTTTTACTCACTGCCACTTAACTTCATCATTGTTTGCAGGCCGATCTGCTGGCCAAGCGCAAGGAAATTCAAAGACTCGAGGCTTTGATTTATGGGCACCAGGTATTGAATGCGGCTTTAAAAAATTACACAGGCAGTGAAAACCACTTTGGTAGGCAAGGAAAAGGGAGCCACGTTTTGTAGGCAAGTTAATCACTCAACCAGCACTGCAGCACTTCACCAGCCGTGCTATGCCACCAACGCATTTACTGCTGCCTGCCTTAGTCTGAGGAGAAGACCCGACTCCCAGGCGGCTAACTTAAAACCCTCATAATCATTTGTGTAGACCATGTTATGTTGTCTATGCTGCAGTGTTGTTGCGAATGGTACATATGGTACGTACGGTACGAGAGCTGCAGATCGTACCATTTTCAAACTTCTTACTTTCATTCAGCAAGCCTTTCATGCATGCCTCCTTCAAATTTGCAGCTCAAAACAACCTTAAACTAAGAGTTGTGTGTCCCTCCCTGTAGGCACTTTTCAGCACCCCATGTCAGTTCAAAATGGTCCGTTCCTGCCCAAAATCCCTCAAAAATCATATTAAATAGAAACACCATCATGGTAATGAATGCCCTCGCAAACTCCGAAAGCACGACCACGAAAAATTATTTTAGATTCGTACCAGTCGTACCGTACCGTACCGTACGTACCGTACCGTACGATAGTACGACGTACGATGTGGGTCCGTACGTGCGTACGCGACAACACTGCTATGCTTTGGAAATTTGTGTGTAAAGGACTATCACTTCAATGCGGGCTCACATTATTTTGGATACCTGACTTGCAAAAAAATGATGCATTACTTTTCTGGTTCAGACTGGTCAATTGGCAAGGCAAGAACAAATGCAGGGCCTCAATGCTTTTGTCGCTGTGCAACAGGTATGCCATGCATTTGGATTGTGTTAAGCCTTAAAGTAATCCTTTGTGAAGGTAAACAGCAGCCCTGTTGTTCCAGTACAGGGCTTGATTGATAAAGCTATCCAAACTGCAGGCTGCAATGGCAACCAAGCAAGCGACAATGCGCAACATTGAAGCCAAGCTCCAGGTAACCAATCAATGAAACAAAAATTTAGGGATTTCTTTTTTACACATTGCTGCAATGAAATGCACAAATAAAGGGTAAGCCAATATTTCTGTAAATTTGGAAATCTTGCAGGCTACGACTGTAACTGGGCATGCTAAAATCCAGAGCCTTGAAACTGAGCTTCATTGGTACAAGGTAAGGGACCTCTTTTCAAAGCATACAAAAAGACATGTGCCTATTAACAGCCAAGGAGCAGGAGGGTGTAAAAAAAACTAGTGGACGGGGGGTCCAAATTTCGGGCTGGACCCCCCTGCCCCCCCCCCTAAGCCCCCCTTCCGGTGCCCCCACCCAGACAAAAAGGGTCCATTCTGCTCCTTTTCCAAATAGGCATCCATTTGCATACTCGCCACAACCAAAGATTGACTTGCTGCAGAGTTATGGGGCAGAAACTGAGACGCGGACACTCTTGCATACATGACCTGCCAAGCACTTACAAGTAGCCTTAAACACCCACAGATTGCTTTCCTTTCTTCAGCATTCCATTGTGCATCTTTTAATACTATCCTGCAAGTTTGGAGTGATCAGTTGCTCATTTGGCTTTACACACCCTGTGGCTCACACCAATGCGCGCGTGGCTCTGACTTGTAGGTGTGCACACTGTAGCGTAGTGGCCAAAATGGTTAACTGGATGAATGAGCGATAAGTCAATCTTACTTTACTTATGCATGTTACATTCGCCCCACCCTCAAGTGCTTGCGTCCTCGTAAGCATATCACAACCCCCTAACCTGTACGGTTTTTACATGATAGAGGCTTTCGATTTTAGACCGAGTCCACTCGGAGGTTATGCGGCGAAGTATAAAGCGTGCGCAATAAACACCGTTTTTGCGGGCCGGAGGACTCGAACCGAGAACCTCGGCTTTGAAACCAAATGTAGCGTAGTGGCCAAAATGGTTAACCGGATGAATGAGCGATAAGTAAATCTTACTTTATGCATGTTATACACACAGACCCCCCCTTTACCCATTTCGCACTCAAAGGGTGCCAATCAACTTTGCTTGAGCTGAGGATTCCGCTGGTGTATTTATAATTTCGAGAAAGTGGCCCAGAAAAATTCTGGAGGGGGGGTCCGAAAAACTCACCCCCCCCTTCCCCCCCCTTCTGATTGGACCCATACATATACCAATCGAAAGCTCTCGACGTAAAAATTCCAAACATATAATTTTTTATCAGGATTTGGACGTCCAACATTTATCTTTCTACACCCTCCTGCAAGGAGTTTGAATTTCTTTGTGTCTTTACAAACAACTGGCCATAGACAGACTGACATTAGACCACCTACAACACCTCTCTCTGTAAGTTTATAAGCACAAGCCTTCCATCATGCAAGATGTGAACCAACTGAGGACTGAAAAAGAAACAGTAGCAAAAGAAGCAAGACTCACTTTGTAGCTTTGCTGCCAAAAGCAAAAGGCAAGAAATATGGCTTTGAAGCAAAATTACACAACAAAAGTAACAGGGGCTGAAGGGCTTGGCTTGTTTCGACTCCAATGCCCAAAGAACCACACAGGTAGCGCAACGTGCAGAGAAAAGAAAGGGATGCTTTGTATGCAAAATTGTGCATCACTTTCTGCATGCTGCAGAAAGCTACTTGTTTTTTGCATATCACGCAATATGCTTGCAGGCTCATGTGGCAAAGCTGGAAAATGACAGGGGCCTGCAGGCGCAAAATTTCAGGCAGATGGAAATTGACAAGAAGCATGTGGAAAGTGACAGGTCCTTGCTGGAGCAGAGGCTGTCAGAGAAGACGGCAGCCATTGATGACCTGGAATTTGAGCTTGAAGCCATGAAGGTGAGATTGTTTTTCTCCTGGATTTATACAGACAGACACAGGACGAAGCTGGAAGGCAAGCGACTCACTGTGGCGTCATGTGAAAAGCTTGGAAACATGCTTGAGGTACACAAAAGCCTCAAGTCGAGATATAAAACAGCAGACTGGACAGGGTCTGTGTGGCTGGACAACAACACACATTAAAATTTCAAACAGCTTGCAGGAACATAAAAAGGCAGTGGGATATAGAAGAGGGAGGGGGGAGTATTATGGCAGAAGGGGTTATCTGAGGCCAAAAATGGGTATGTTTTGGCATGCTCCTAGGGTATGGCTCCCCTAACATGCTAGTGTCAAGCTCAGCCCTGAGAATCCAATGCAGCTGAGCTTCAAACAGGCAGATTAGGGGAGCCATACCTGATCGGCCGCATAAACCCTAGTTTTTGAGAAGCCATATGCTGTATCTGACCAGCCAGCGCACTAAACTGAAAGGTTTTTGTGTTTAATCCTTAAAATAAATGAAGACCATTGCCAAACAATGCAGCAAAAACATCAAGTGCTTGGCGAGATATGCAAATTAATGCGCCATTCCCCATGCAAAGCACCCATAAAGGGGAACTGGTACACGTCGTGTGCAAATGCAAATAGTCCTGTCACTTCTTTCGCAGGGCGACTTAATTAAACCTGAGCACATGCCCTGGTAGTTATATAGTCAGCATCAGTGTGAAGCTTAATTGGGGCCAATTCGATGAGTACATGTGCAAGTAGTTTTAATGCAGAAATGAGCATGTTTGGACTTGTGCTCAGATAGATCCCTCTGGTATTATGGTCAAGAAGCATTGCAATTAAGGCAGCGGCTAATGTGTATGCACGAGTGAGAAGTTTTCCAGACGGACGACTCCCTCCCCAAAAAGGGAGGTGCCTCATATGCTCATGGCAGGAAGGATTGCCAATATTTGCCCTTCTCAGACCAGGCACTAAACTGTATATTAAAAAGTACTGAAATTAAAAGACGGGCTAAATGGGCCAGGCAGGCCTCACAAGTGCAGTGTGCATGTCAACAGAGATTCTGCTCTGCCAGATCATCCAGGGACAAAAAGACAAATGAAAGCTGCTTTGGGCCTTTTAGTGATGCAATTGATCTTTGCAGAATAACTTAAAAAGAGAAATATGTTTTTTATACCCAGTTTCCCTTGGAGAAAGTCACCAAAAAGGGTGCCGAGAAAAGCTATTTTTGATCTCCGCCAACAAAGATTTGCTTAATAAGGTTGTCTCTTGGATATAAAAATTTCATGGCTTTGGCTGGTTGGGGTCAAAATTGCGACCTCCCTGCCATAAATGCAGTCATGGTAACACCACGGCCGTGTTTTAGAGGCAGTCATTTATTTCTGCCTGTGTTCATGGACACAAAGCAGGGAGCTGTTTTGAGCCATTTTGCTTCAGTAACCCTGCAACATGTTGAGCCTGAATGACCAAATGCCTGATAAACGTGTGTTTACACCCAAAGAGGATGTATTGGGCGATGTCTGATTGGGGGCGTTGCAGGAGTTCCACGCAGTCGAGTACTTGGCTAAACTCGTACGCTACTCTTATTGTACAGTGACTCCTGTTAATACTTCGATGATGCATCTATTTTCAATCAAAAAACCAAAAGGCACGGTAAATCTTTTAACACCATGCATACTCCTTTTCAACATAAAGAGCATGTGTAATGGCCAATGTAATATTCAACTGCCCTTCCATTCTGTCTTCCTGTGACACCAAACTTTGTGCAGCATCAGTGCCTGGCTTATCAAAATCATTGCTACCAAATGAGAAAACCCAAATAATAATTATTTCTATGTTAGTTTTATTGCAGATCAGCCCACAAATGCAGCAGCACCCACCACAGGGCACAGATGATACGCCCTCCTTGTCGTTTGAAATCGGTCTTGGCAGTCAGGAGCAACGCATTTTGCTTGGTATGCTGTCCAGCCAGCTCAGCACTGTGGCCTCCAATACGCTGCTGCTCTTTCGCTCCTACAAGCTGCGTGACGAGATCAGGGCTGCGTTGAAGAAGGGCCCTGGAGCCTGCATCCAAGATGCCTCCTTAGATGCCATTGAAGTTGGTAGCCCAGGCAATGCTTGCTTGCAGCACCGCCTCCTGGGGGTGTTGATTACCCACACTTCGCAGCTGCAGCTTCCCAACATAGCCTCGATGGAGCCTCTGTTTCAGGCTTGCAGGGTGCAGCCAGGACCAGACTCTGCAGGTGCGTAGAACGCAATTGATAAAACTCTGCAGTTAATGAAATGACCTATTCCACCCAATGAAGGAAAGGGATCTTCGTAGGTGCCAGCTGTAATAAAGATTTGATGGACACCAGCGAATTTCAAGATTTCTGGACTGTCAAGGACTTGCAGCAGTATTAGTGTTCAAACTGTGCTTTTATTAATTCCTTGCTGCCCTCTTTCACAGAACCAGGTATCTCACATTCAAAGCAGAAATATTTATTGCTTTCCTCAATCTACCTCCTGTTCAAGCTTATATAAACTCCTGCCTGAAATTGTACGTTTTTTCGTTGCATGCCAGAACTTCAAGCACAAACCAATGTGCGCAACTGCTTACACCAGGTGTGCTGTCTGCAGCCGTTTCCTTGCGTGTTCAGCTGCACCGTGCATGGTTCTGGGCTGCCAGCAAGATGGAGCACATGGAGCAAACACAGCAGTGCTTGACGGACGGCCCCTCAGCAGAGCAGCGCTCGTGCTTGGGCGGCATTGTTGATGGTCTGCACCGTGTGCTGCATCGTGAGCTGCATGTGAAGGATTCAAGCACGGTTCCAGGCATGAGGCAGCTGGCGTGGTTGTCAGTGAAGCTCGCCCTGCTAGTTGAAGCCCTTCATGATACCTGCCCTGGCATTCAGCTGTGCATCTCTTCCTCTCATGAGCCTTTCAATGCAGAACGGCATGAAGATCCAATCATGCTGTGGCAGGGGCAGGGAATGGAGCCAAGCAGCAGGTACAGTGGAACACAGAGTTTGAAGTATCAGATGTGTGTCAAAATGACATTTGCACAGGTAAAACGAAGGCAATAGTCCTAAATGGTTTGTGTTGTTTTACCTCAATGTGCCATGCGAAACAACATGAGCAGATTGAAGAAGGATAACGGATGAGGTTTCCCCGTGTTCTTTGCTCGTGCAGGCAAGTGCTGTGGACACTGCGGCCAGGTTGAATGTACCAAAAAAAAGATGGCAAGGCGGAAGTTCTGATAAAGCAGCAAGTGGCAGTGGTGCAAGCCTAGCTTTGATATCCTGGCTTATTAGTTTTGCATGCTGGAACTACCATGTGGCTGCAGTGCCTTGACAGTTAGTGCACCATTGCCAGTAGGGGAACCAATGATTGTACAAAACGGTACACCCGTTTTTGGCAGAGAGCAAAGGGTTCATCCTTAAAAAGTATTATGTATTTTATAGCTCAGTTTTCTAGCATCGCCATAATTTGTATCACGTTGCTGTATCTCAGCTCTCTCTTTGTAAGTTGCTTAGCGCTTGCTGATATTGTGTTTTCCCCTTTGATAAATTTGATAAGTAGCCGTTGTGTCTATGAGCCAAATATGTTTTTGTATCACATGAACTATTTGCAAACAGTTGCCAAGCTCAATGAGTTCTGATGGTCGCAAAAATTACAGGAAACAACAGTGTCGTTCAAAGCAATTTTTATCATTGCTTAGAGGAGGTGTGCATTAAAACCGCAGTAGCCGGTGGAGATGGGAAAGTTTGTTGGCAGTTCGTCATGATGTTCCTTGGATTGTGCCTAGCCCATATTACTATTATTAGTAAGTTAGATGGTGTGTAACAACAATTCAGCAGATCCACCTTCCCCAGACAGCACCGACCCAAAGATCTCAGCATTCTACAACGTGACATTCAACTCATCGAGATCAAGTACTGTGAGGACACTAGACCGCAGAACCAGCTGAGCGCCGCGCAGGAACAACACAAAGGCTTCTGCTCCATCCTCCAAGGAGCCTCCTTTACCCTCCATACCATCCTTTTGGGAATGGGGGCACCATTGTTATGATATAACAGATATATTAATACAGGCGAAGAACCAAGGAGCGAGATGGATGAAAAGTTCTCACAGAAAAGTTTCTTCAGATTGCAGTCTGGCTGCCTATTTATTACCTACATAAGTAAATATGGACATCTCTGAAGAACTGTTCACTGTTTCATAGCATGTACTCAGTCTGCTCCTTGGCCTTGCATGCGTCCTCAGCACTTAACAACCATCTACAACAATCACGCACTGAAGCCTTTTAGGGAGCTGGGTCTTGAATTGCAAAGAGTTAAGAAACATACTTCCAAGCTTCATGTCCATTCTGTCAATTGCGCTGCCAAACCTGTTCATACCAAACGTGCCCTTTCCAGCAACTATTATCAACTCTAATCAGGAGAAGTTTCAGGTCAAGCCTGCAACCCTCCTGATCCTCATTGATATTTTTTTTTCCTTTAGCGGAGGAGTTTTACGGTACCTGGTACCAAAGCGGCTCCTTTTCCTTATTTAATGTGGGGAGTGATTTTTACTGCCTGCGTAGTTTTTCTTTTTCTTTTTCCAACTCTCAACAGGAGCAGGTTTCAGGCGAGACCTGCAGCTGTCTTATTAGATTACCTAGTTCCATTCTGTAGCAAAGGAGGTTCACAGTACACAGCACGAAAATGGCTCCTTTTCCTTGATAAATGTGGGGAGCGGCATTTCACTGCCTGTGCCTGTGTCAATTTTATACTTTAGCAGGTAGATTTGTGAGCAAGAATGGGCACTGACACCAGCAAGTATGTTTCAGTTGAAGAATAAGAAAAGAAACAAATACGCAGGCAGGCTGAAGCAGGCATCAAAAATTGCTCCCCACAAGATTTCAGTATATAAGGTGGTTATGAGTAACTAACAGTCTGCACCTCGATTATGTGTCAGTTGTGGTTTTACAGTAAAACAGCATGCTTTATAATTATTAAAAGAATCAAGAGGAACATACAATTAAAGATCACGGACTTTGCTTGAGTTCAAGTATCACACCTGAACTCAGCAGATGTGAAACAAAGTCATGCGGGGTGAGATACAAAGCCACGATGTAGCCAGACTATCACTTCCTATTGTACACTTTCTGACGTGTCACATTACATTGGTATTTCAGAGAACCCCATCAGCATCTTGCCAAACTCGTGCACCGCAACGCACGCACTCAAGGCACGCTCAAGTGCAGGACCGGTTGCCCCGTGTAAGAGTAAATCCTGGAGGCACTCTTTCGTCTCCTCACTCCGGCCTGCAGGTCAGAATGAGTTTATAACTTGTTTCAATAAAGGGGTGAGAACGATTAACCTAATTTCCTTCCAGTACCATTCCGACTCTCACCAGGATCCAGTTTCAGGCCAAACCTGCAACCCCCTTGATCCTTGACAATGTTTTCCTGCTTTCTGCTTTTGAAGGATATTACGTTACTGGGGGCTCCTTTCCTTCAATAATTTGGGGAGTGGCTTTTATTGTAAATGCAGGTCTACTTGTTTCCCCTTATTTCATGATACTTGGAAAATATAAAATATAGCAAGAATGCCACGTGCACTACGCCAGTGCCTTCTCACTGCAAAGACTTACAGGTCATCTCGGTGTGCACCTCCCCCTTTGTCACATCAAGCACTTTGATAACAGTGACCTTCACGTTTGAGGTCATGCCAACGTCCTGCATGGTGGAAAAAAGAGCGGAGAGTGTGTGCAAGAAATTGCAAGACAGTGAAGGGACAGGGCCTCAATGTAGGCAAGGATGCCACATATGTTGGCATGCTCTGCAAGCTTGTGTGCAAATGCAATTGCCAATTATGAAGTAAAGCCACCAGCTTACCGCGCTGTAGCTGCCTGTGTAGGCTTGCTTCTCCTTGGCCCTGAGCATGTTGATCGTGTTACCATAGCAATTGCCCACATGAAATCCTCCACTTGAATTTAAAGTGCAAGTTGCTGCCACTTCCAATAGCCTCTCCTTAACTTGAGGATCCTTTGCAGAATATGAGTAACAAAGGGCATAACTTAAAAATTTGAACACGCGATAGCAATTATGGTGCTTGCTTTCCCGTGAAAAATGTGAGGGATGGCTTTCACTGCCTGCCTGTGGTGTTCCTTGTCTTTGCCGTGCTGTGTAACCTCTAAGCCAATTGCTTTGGTGATCGGTATGCAATCCTAATATGCAATTATGAAGAGCAAATTATCAACATTTAAACAAAAGCCGCACCAGGCTAGTCTTGTATTCCCCGAGCAGTTTGTTGCGAAAATCAACTGCGTCCGAGTTTCCAAGATTTGAGATGAACAGGAGCTTTTGACTGGCACTTTTGATCTTTTTGTCGACCAAGTTCCTGTCCAGGAGCATGTTGCATAACGATTATGATGGAAAGAGGACATTTCGGCAGCTATGGTGGTCAGAGCCATCAAAAAGCACTAGACTGCATGCATTCTTTTGTTAAGATTTTTGCTGTAAATATAAGCTTTCTTGATGTATTGCTAAACTTTTGGAGCAGTTCAATAGCAGTCGAACTAAGCTGTATCGTGCAAAAACAGAGGTGCATGTACTTTTCCTGCCTGACTTAATAGACATCAATACAATTACACAGCTTGCAGCAGTAAACGGCGCACCCAATTACATCCTTGTAGAAATGAATGCTGAACAGACTGTTGTCCGGCTGAAGCAGCATGTGAAGAGACCAGGTCTTGTGGCATGGCCTCTTGGTGAAGTCCAGCGTGGTCTGCAATTTGCAGTAGCATAGGGTTAAAACTTTGCTCAAAATCTCGCCCATAAAGAAAAGCATTATACTAAAGTATTTACTGCTTAACGCACCTATTTCTTACAGCATACCTGCAACTGAGACTCAAGCAAGGAGACATGATGCTCACTGACTCCGTTGCTGTACACAGATTTGAAGTTGTCTGGGACTTTTGCTTCCTGTGTAAATAAGGGAGGAAGGAGCAGCATGAGATTTTGCAAGTGCTTATCAACGAGAACCAAGGCCCCCAAAATGGAATAACTGAACTCTTGCTGGAGTTTACAACTCAGTTTGCATTTTTTAACATCCTGATTGGTCCTTTTTTGGGTTCAGACGTACCTGGAGCTCAGAAAAACTGCACTCCCTCCCATCGTTTAGCCGCCATGCCCGTGGACGGACCATCCGTGAATCCTCGTAGAAGAAATTTTTGCCTACAGCAAATGAGAAGGATAGTTGGACTTAAATGTGTGGGAATGCTTGGTGCCACAGGGTTAAGACCCTGTTGTCACCAACGGGGTTTGAAAACAAGGACTTGCCGATAATCTCCATACAATTTCATCTAGCCGGGGCCAAACCACGCCACATGCTCCGGCTGAGATAGTATGGTTGACTAAAAACTAACAAGGACTTGATACTGGCATCCATGGCAAACATGCATCACCTACCAAAGTTGCTGTGTAGCTTCAGCTGATCAAAGGCAGGTGTGTATGCACACGCTTTTTGCACAGCAGATGTGATCTCCCTGACTAACACCTCCCGAGCATCACTGCCTGGCCAAAAGCTGCTGGCAGAGCTGCTTGTATGTGCCTGAACGATTGAGTAAGACGTAAAAAAGGAAAGTATCTGTGACCAGCGGGTGGGATATTATGGAATCAATATCTAAAGTTGGAAATCCTAGCTCTGCTGCTGCCATTCGTGTTCATTTAACGTTCAATTCCACTTGTCCGTGGCTGCCATTTATATGTGCGTTTCAAGGCGTCTAGATGCAGAACAGAGCATGATGACATAGAACAGTACACTGTTAGTGCAGTTAAGCAGCATAATCTGAGTATGCCCTGTGTCGATCTTGGTTGCCAAAGAAGAGACTACACACCTGGACACTGGCACTCGATGCCTCAACAGGAGTGGATAGCTTGTACAGAGCCTCGGTGCGCTGGGCAGCTTTTGCTACCTCCCCTGAATGATAAAATAAAAATTAGACCTCAAGGCATGGGCATGAGCTGTCACATATGGAGAGGTTTTCAAAGTGAGATGCGAGAGGTTGATGACCTTAATGTCAGTTGTATTCCGGTGTAAGTATAAGCAGATGCATTCTCACTTTAATACGTGTACATGGTTACGCCATGGAGGTAACCAATCTCCTGGGGGTGGCTTTGACCACATGTCAAGCCTTCTCGGCAGCACGCAGAACTTACGATCTTGCAGACGTGTGACGTTTGTGTTTCAATTGCACAATGCTTCCTTTTTAGCCTTCACTTTCACAAAGCTGGCCTATTCTTTTTGCAATTCAAAGACTAAAGGTTTTATACACCCTCAGCCCTGCCTATAGCGCCTTATATAAGCTGAATATTATCCCTATCCCTGCTCTTTTTTTCCTTTCGCCCTCTGACACGTGCCGTTATTTTTCTTGGCAGGCATGGGTGTCGACGGCTCAGCATTTGGTTCCAGTATGCCTTCTAATTCTTCCCTCCAGCTTCCAAAGATTCTCTCGCGTCAGTCTGTTGTAGTCTCGGTGTTGATTCCCCTTCCCTTGAAACATAGCCATACTTATAGTACAGCACATACCACATAATAATAATAAAGCACATACCACATACCTAAATCCTTCATGAACTTCACTTTTGGCTGGGGCCCATCAAAGCCAACAAGACAGTAGAACGACCTCTCTGGATGAGGGTAACCTCCCCCTGAAATGCAAGGCGTGCTTCTGATTGACGAGCATCGTGTAAGAAAGTCAGATCAATTGGACTACGTGCCCCGTGCCCCACACATGCAATTCACTCCTTTGCTCGTGCCAACGTGTGTGCGTGTGCAACACACATGCAGAAGTGCGGTGTTGCCTCGTGGTACTACGCCGCGCATGCAAGCGTGTTTGGAAAGTTTTCATTCTGCACTGCCTTCTCCTCTTCATGGGACTCACCTGTGGCAAGTGCTTGAATTGCAGCTGTAGAAGTCTCACCGCTTCCGACACCGCCTCTTGCGAGTATCCGGATACGGAGACAGCCAAGAATGGATCTTCTGCCCAGAAACGACAGCCAGAGAGGCGCTCAAGGGACTTTATGTTTGAGCCTCCCCTCCCAATGAGCGCCCCTGCCTGAAAGCGGGGTGGAACGGGAACTCTCTCGTTAAACATTGAATTCTACAAATTTGAACTTGTATTCGTATAATTTATGTTATAAAGTGTAACTGAAATTTCACGGGAAATCGATTAAGCATACCTTTGCTTCATGAAAAATGTATTTAACAAGTTACTTGGTAACCCGTATCATTCGTGTTCGTGGCCTCGCTTTTTATGGCTTATGACGCATTTTCACGATTTTCAACAGTTTTGAATACGCGGTATTAACGCGGGACGAATTATTTATGCATTCAAGCATTAATCCATGCACGTTAACAATGCTCCTCGATTTTTACCATTTTGGCTAAACCCCATCCCTCTGCCCTCTTCGAGCAGCATGGCAGTGAGATACAAGCTAGAAACCAGTATTCAGGCTGCAGGATCTTGAAAGAGCGGGGTTTTGGGTGCTCAAAGTTATGCCACAGGCTCAATTCGGCCCATAATTTTGGTGAGTGCCCTGTAGGTTTTGGTGTGAGTGCCCTGCTGTAGTTCAGACTAGTTTGGTGAGTGCCCTGTAGTTTGTAGTGTGAGTGCCTAGTTCAGACTAGTTAAGATCAAGTTTTATAACTGGTCAACGCTACTGTAAGTAATTATATCCGCACCATTATTCCTTAGTCGACCCTCCCCTCTCAATTAATATTTATGTAAATTAGCCCGCGTTAATTAACTCGTTGTGTACCTTAAAGTGGATTAACGCTTTTATACATTACCTAATCAATCAATTAATCTGTCAATCCGCACGTTGTAAGTACACCGTCACTACATAATCGTGCAATGCCACGGAGGCCAAAAAAAAAGAATACTCCTCAATTTTTCGTAACGTTTAACATGCAGCCTAGCAGTCATACTTATTGACTGGCGGCTTTATCTGTAAACTCTAAAGCGTAAAAAAAGGAATAATACCTTAACTTCTGAAGCCACGAGCTTTCTTCGTGCTCTAAATTGGCCCACTCTTAATTGCGCACTGCTTTTTCTCCATGTTGTTGTCTGTGGTTGTCTGTGGTTCTGAAGATGTGAATTATAATTAGCCTGCCGAATGCACTTGAAAATTGAACATAAATATGAGGACGGATTAAATAAATACTCTCACAGAATGAAGCCTGACGGGGATTGGCAGCCTGAGGAGGAATAAAATCAGTCTGGAAGACAGTGAAGCCGTGTATCAATAAAGAGATCCCCACGCTGTTCCCTTACTATGAGGTGCTTTAAGGAAAACAATTAAGGAAAACAGAAGTTCCAAGTAAGTATCTAGCTAAACTGATGTAACCTAGAGAAAGCAATGTGTACTTCATCATTTTTCGTTCGCAGTCCTAAAGGTCTCAGCAAAGGAGATGGACCTGCCTTGCTCTAAATATTTCATCCTTCAGGCACAACAGGCAACAGGAGCAGCCCTGACTTGGACAAATCATGCCCAGAACCCTATCATCAGCATGGAGAGCGCCCCTGCCACCAAGGCCACATGGCTCAGCAAAATTGTGCCAGGCACAAAGCAAATGCGCTGATGCCTCAGCGGAGGGGCCTCCAAGCTGCTGCTCGCACCAAAAGGCAGGACAGAGGGAAGGCCAGGCGCGGCGGCCGCTGCTGCTCCCGCACCATAAGCGGCATACTGTTTAGCTACATACTTGTTGTGCTCTGCAACAAGCTGCTGGGAAATATAGAGCAGCATGCCGGCAGAGGCTGCATTTGCGAGACCCTGCAGTTGAGAAAGGCAGAGGACGATGTCCAGAACAATTAGAACTAGAATAATATTATGAATTAGGCTTGAGGACATTCTTAAGCGCACTGTGTGTACAAGCTTCCGCAGCCTTCATGTTGTGAGTAGGAAGCCCGTAACTCATGGTTAAGCATGGGTAAATAGGGTGTATAATTTTGCCAGCGAGGCTGAACGAGCCTCGTCGGGGGCAAGGCTCGTCGATATAGGCCCTAGTTGGTGCATTATGGTTAAAAAATCACTTTCTGACACTTGCGCGGATTGCGCCAATATCTATTCTGGAGTTGATTTATAATCAGTGTTGTGCAACTACACCGTCTTTCGGCTTTTTTGACCGTCTAGACGGTCTGTACCGTATTTGCACCGTACAAGACGGTGCTAGTACGGTCTGTTTGAAAAGTACGGTCCCAACCGTACAAGGACGGTGCCACCGTACAATACGATTCTGACCGTAATTTGGCCGTTTGGCTCCAATTTCGGCCCATAACATTTCTTTTCTTTAAAATTATTGGACAGAATTCAAATACTGCGTCTGACTTTGAGTTTTTATGCAAGCCACTACTGGTCCCTTCCCCCGAGCTGATGCAGCCTCAACCCAGCCTTGGGGTCGTTCATAGAAGCATTGTGTGACGTCAGCACATGGGAGGAGCACACCGGGGAGCGAAAATGGGAGGTTTGGGGGCGGAGAGGCCATTCTGAGGCCAATTTTGCACTGGCAGTGCCAGCTTGGCACCGTATTGTACACCGTGAACTACGGTCACCAAAACACCAGGCTTGTCGAGTTGTACGGTACGGTACGATGACGGTCTGTACGGTACGCACCGTACTTGTTAAATTACGGCGTAATACCGTAATTATCACACCGTACTTTACCGTAATTACGGTAAAATACGGTACGGTGTACGGTACGGTGTACGGTACGGTGCCAAGCTGGCACTGCCAGTG
>Ga0307963_1001715_pt1 | contig 17019 bp, 19 predicted proteins | sample OrgLakmetagen594_FD_201829 | JGI IMG/M metagenome (GOLD analysis project Ga0307963, IMG submission 201829) | Saline water microbial communities from Organic Lake, Antarctica - #594 | ecosystem: Environmental > Aquatic > Non-marine Saline and Alkaline > Saline | place: Antarctica: Organic Lake...
GGTTGAAGTGCGGTTGAAGCGGTTGAATTCAACCGCGCGGTTGAAAAAATTTCAACACAACCCCTGCGGTTGATCGGCAAAATTTCAACTGCATTTCAACCGCGGTTGAAATCAACCGTTTCAACCGCACTTCAACCGAGGCCTGAAATGTCTGACGAAAAGGTATGACAAAAGAGAACCATCAGTCCATAAAATGCTACACAAAATGCCAAAAAGTGATCAATGAAGGCATTGTCGAGAAAGACATAAGTAACTCATTTTGGAAAATTGCAAGTGTGTGTCACCTCTGGAGAAAAGAAAAATGTCATGCTCTGCCGCACAGATTTAATATACGACCAAAGCGTCCCGCTCAGTGCAACCACATTATAGAAGGCCCACCAATCTGCCCCATCTGCCAGAAGCTAGACGGCACCTACCACATACTGCCAGGCTGCAGTCATCCCATTATAACTACCAATGATTATTAACAGGCATAACGCTGCTGGGCATATGATTATAAAAAAGATGCGACAAGAAGGTACACAGGGTGCATGCCCGCTGGCACAAGCAGACGTGGAGGCAGTCGCGAAAAAAATGGTACAACAAGGCATCATACGCCCTTCAGAAGAGACACAGATAGGAATGATTCCAACCTGGTGATTACCTTCCAATCTCAATGCACAACAGCGGCGGAATTTAGCAAGCCAAACGCAATCATAGTTTCTCTGACCCAGCAACCACACCCCAAACAAAACCCAACGAACACATACCAAACTAGGTCTGCCAATAATGCAAGGAGAGTTGCCAATGACCTAGCAAATGACCCTGCCTATTCGTTCCCCTGGAAACTATGAAACTAAGAGTCATACAAAAAAAACGCGATATACGCTTGATCGATAATAATTACTGTGTAGATACTTCCCCTACCCAGCAAGCAAAAAAGCACAAGAAGAGCATAAGCTGCTAATGCCTCTCTTACTAGGGGCCCGCAAAGCCCTCCACACAATCCTGCTAGGAGCAACAGGCATCATTTACAGCAGCCACACAAGGAACCCACTCCACAGCCTCGGAGTTACTGGTCTACATGCCACAGCACTCATAAAACATCAAGCCTACATGCATTCAAATCGGCAAGGAAAATCACACAGACGAGGCGAGACATTGAACACAACCCCTACAAATATCTAAGCAATACTCCTGGTGGTGTGCAGGCTTCTGTGATCCCCACTGAAAAACTTCTTATTTGTACTCTCCAGGTGGGATGTTGTGTATCTCTGCATCCATTGGGTGATGCAGAACACAAAACAACATCCTCAGGTGGGATGTTGTGTTTCTCTGCATCCATTGGGTGGTGCAGAACACAAAACAACATCCTTTCCTGATCCATGCCGGTAGTGTTTACGCTATCCGCGTTCTTTTTCTTTTCTTAATTAACCTGTCAAGTCTGTTTTGAGCTTAGCATTACCACTGCAGTGCAGTGCGCCTTTGTTTTGGGGTTGCTGAAATCTGCAAATTTGCACAAATATAAATTTAAGCACCCTTTTGTACCTTGGTGAGCAATAGCTGTAAATTTACAGCAATGCCGAAAATAAAAATAAACAGCTAAATTTGCGTTCTTTTATTCCCAGCCTTTTGAGCCTTCATAGCGCGCATCATCCAATCTGGCATCTGTCTCCTCCTCCCTCCCTGCCCCTGGAAGGGCAGCGTAACCAATTGAGCACCTTCATCAGAAGATGGGGAGTTGCTCCTGGTCTGCTGTGCATTAATGTGCTGCAGCAACGGAGGCTGTCTGCTCCTAGGCTGCCTCCTCAGTTGATCTGCCTCTGCTAAATTGCTGTCGGAGTCATCTTCAGATGAGGACACATGCATTGCTTTTTTGGGGGCAGGATTGGACAGTGACGAGGAAGAACTGGCTGGGCTTTGTAAGTGCACAAAATGACTTTGCGTCTGGAGAGTCCTCAGGGGAGGAGGTTGGCTGGAGCTGGGCAGGTCTTTGAGAGGAGCAAGGGAAGGGGGTTCAGCGCCACGGCTGTAGGGGAGTTGTGAAGGAGGCTGTTCGGGGGCAGCATGTTGGATGGACTGTGGTAGGTAGGAGGATGAGTGTGGGTGTGGGGCAGCGGGAATATGTGCTGCCTGGTGCATCAAGAGGGACGCTCGGGACGTGCGGAGGGCAAGCAGCTCTTCATCTTGCTCCTTAACACGCTGCACAGTGTTTTTGCAATACATAAGATGCATTAGAATGCAACAACATTGCACTTGTGTGCACAGTTGAAGAGTCCGTTAACAGACGTGTAATGCTTGGTATCCCTCCCTTTTGTTTCACACAATCTTTTTACCTGAATTACTTCACGGAAACACGCTTCTGCTGCTAAACCCAAACCCCTTCCCCCGCCTTAAATTGTGCTCCACTGTTACCTGCTGTAGGGTCTTCAGCAGCTCTTCTCTCACTTGTAATACATCTTGAGCTTCTGTCAGCTGTGCCGAACATTGGTGTGCTTTGCGCTCTGCAGCACTCATCCTGCACCATACGATTGCATGCCACTTTCAATTGTGTCCATGTAACCGGGTGTACAGGGGCCTTCACCAGCAGCGCATTTGATACTAAACTCCTGTGTTCACTTCCAATTAAATGCGCTGCAGTGTTATATAGAGAACAATGCACCCAGTCATACTGGACACGAAGTAACGAGAACGTCTATCCCACTGCTCCCACTTTAAAAAAGCGTCTGTTTTTAATTTGCACACCTGTCCTGCAGTTCCACCATCTTGTTTGTGATCTTGTGCTGCTGGCGGATGGCTGCCTCGTGCTCTTCCGGGAGCGGTCGTTGGGCACATTTTGCCCTGTACAGAGTTTGCAAAAACAGCAGCTGCACGTGAAATGCATGTATAGCCCATCAATTCAATTCAATGGCTCAAGCAGAAAGGAGATTGCTGTGGACTTAATCAAACTAGGCTGTTATCAGCTTGATGAAGCCCTGCCAGGTTGATGCCCAAACATCACTTCTCAAGCATGCATAGTTATTGCTTAGAAACAGGCATCCTTTACATCTAAGCACCCCAATTTGATGCCAGTCAATGCCGAGGTTGAGCAGCCATTCCAGGTCGAATGCCTTTGTAATCCAAACTAAACTATGCCAGTCGATGCCGAGGTGTGCAGAGGACAATTCCCCAAAACCTCTTCAGCACCAGCAAAATATGTACTTTTGTTGTAGTTGTAGTTGTTGTAGTCAAGATCCGGGAAGCTGGGGTGTAGGACAAGTTTTGGTTTTCCTATGTCCCCAATTTAAAGTGAAACAACATGAAAGTCAGGCTCTTGATGGGATGCAGGGATCGAGGAGCCAATTTAAAGATTTTAGAAGTGGAAGTCTCACTCGTGGTCTGAAACAGCGCAGCAGACAGTTCCTCCTCGTATGCGGGTATCAGAACAACTTAAGTTCTTGCAGGCGAGTGGCTTGTGTGAAGTGCTTCCCTTTCATGTTCATCTCTACTATATATGGGTATTACATCTTGCTTGAAAAAGGGAAAAATGCAGGCATTGAAAAACCACTCCCCACAATTATTAAGGAGAAGGAGCCACTTTGGTACCATGAAACTCCTTCACCAAAGAAAGGAAAAAGAAGGAGATCAATGAGGATTAAGAGGGCTGCAGACTTGGCCTGAAGTTGGCTCCTGATGGGAGTTGGAAGTGGTATGGAAAGGGCACACCTGGTACGGGCAAAATTGTTTGCCCTCATAGTGCCACTGCTTTGTTCATTCTGCCATGTCAGTGCCTTTTTTGTGGGCATTTTCTCAGTTTTTCTTTTCTTTCCTCGGTTAATTGCCCCTTTCACAGAAGTGATTTCTCCTGTCTACTGCCTACTGAACGAGCCGTAATGGAACAATCTGAAGAGCTGCTGATTATCAGTTGCTGAGCAGACAACACCCTTTCATGATTTTTAATAGCACCACCACTGCCCAGCAGACAGCACTTCGTCTTTTCAGGGCTAATTGCATCCCCCCTTGTTTTTGCTTCAATGGAGATAGTCTAGCCTAAAAGAACCTGGAACAAAGGAAATGGTGAAAGTTGGACTAGAAGTCGCAAGCCTTCTTGTGGCAGGGATTAGAATGGTACAAACCCAGCCACTGACCTGATCCTGAATTTTAACCTATTTTCTTTCATGCTGCAGCAAATGTGCCGTATACGTATCTATTCGCTGTAAGCATCCGCATTATAAGGGTGAGGCATCAATTCCCCCTTTTAAGTAAGCTTGGCTACTTAGTGGCTAACTTTCCTCAAAACCATCTGTTTGTTCGGTATCTAAAGCTAAGCTGACTTGACTCTTCTGGTCTGAGCACACAGCTACACAAGCAGCACAATCCCACCTTGCTGTGGCAAGGCATTCCTGACACTCCGCCAGCTCCATTCTATGAGCTTTGACCATTTTCTCTAGCACATCAGCACGTTCAGAAGTCATTTGCAGGGCTTGGCCGACCCGCGTGATGTGAGCAACCACCGTGGTTGCTGCCTGTAGGAAGGAGTAAAGCCAGCATAATTCAACAAGCCATTCATATCATGCAGCTTGTCAAAACACGCCATACGCCCTAGCCAGCACCGAGCGAGATTGTTAAATATAGATACTGTTACTGTCAGCTTCTCTCTTCAAGTTTGCACAATGCTGCGAGCATTTGAGAGCTTGATCGTGAACTATACAATATTTGTATGAATTGCGTAAGCTGCAATAAAGTCAGTTCAAATTGCTGTTTACTGTGCAAGAAGACACAGGCGCTCAAGATTCCATTATGACAAAGCAGGCAGGTAGAAGGCCAGGTCAACCAACCAAAGGCGGGTGTGCTCTGTCAATTTAGACCCCTTAGATGTAGCAAGACCGTGGCTATCCAATCTATGCAGGATATATGGCGTTCACATTCATGCACGAGGGGCGAGTGAGAAGGTGGCAATAAAACAAAAGCAGAGGGCTGGAAGGACAGGAGATGTTAAAACCTTACTGGTGGAACCTTTTCGAAAATGGTACGCCTGATTTGTTCAGCTTTTCATTACACACATGTACACGCATAGGAGCAGCAGCAATAGCAACAAAGCAAACACAAGGTAAAACATTATTTAGCACACCTCATACTCTCTGCCATCAATGCAAGAGTAATGCTCATTGCTCGGATCTAAGTTGCTGATCATTGCTTGGACGAGCTGCTTCCAGTTAGCCGCGGAGGCAGATAGTTGGGACTGCAGATTGATCACCAGTGCCCGGGCATGCTGTGCCTGAGGTTCTAAAGTCGAGACCTGCTTCCAGGGGGAGTGAAGTAACAAGGAAGGGGTGCTTACCTCACGAGCAGGTAGTAGAACACATTTTGTGCGCACAACGCTCATGTAATCATACCCTTTTTGCTTTCGCCTACAGCCTCAGTTTGCATTAACAGGCATCTAATCAGAGATTGCACATACACATACACCTAATACAGACAGAGTAGGACGATAAGCTGGCTATGGTAAATCAAGGTATTAAATGATTTGATGCATCTAAGTAGGGTGAGTGCGCATGATATCCCCTGCTGCTTCCCCTCCCCTATCACCTGATCTCTGAGCTCCAGGTTCTGTTGCGCAAGACCCTGATGCTGGTCCCTTGCCTGGCTCAAGTCAGCATGTTGGGTTAACAACACCCTAAGAGCCTCAGTTGTAGCTGCCACAAGGGCGACGACCTACACCGGGAGAATTACATGTAAAATCAAGGAATTTTTGAAAAGGCCCAAAGAGAGGCCATTGTTTGAGTGGGTACCCAGAGGTGCTTGAAATAAAAAGCGACTTGGTACAACAAGTGATATTAGAGCAGATTCCTGTTTTCTGGTTTCCACTTTATCTTTGGCATTGTGGGACTCCTGGAGCCTGCAGGTAGGCAACTGATCACAGCTAGAAAGGCATATCTTATAGGATGTATCTCCGGGGAGAAGTGAAGACCCCAAGAAATAGGGGAACACTTTTGAAAGCTTTAGCCAGCATCCCTGGCTGCACCAAAATCATCTTTAAATTTTAACAGACCTATTCTATGGAACTCAAGGTATCTCAAAAACTGAAGTGAGGGGTGCACTTATGTGTTCACGTTGGGATGTGAGAGGCAGAGTAAGGGAATACCCCAGGACAGAGAGGGTGTCCTGCACTTCAAATGGGCAGGAAAGGAAGTTCAGAGTTCTGTCCAAGCAAATCGGAGCCTTACAAAAGTTCACACCGCAGCGTTCAGTTGTCTTCCCCTTGATACACCTTTTAAATTTTGCAAAATAATTGAAATGGATAATAAATACCTGCTTGGACTCATAAACTTATGAGTTTAGTGTGAAACACCTGAACTCAGGTTCTTGAAGTGTAGCATGAAGTGAGATGATCTCACTTTCTGGTTTTCTCAGGCTTCTGCTTCCCTTCTCCATTCTTTTTATTCCTTGGAGAACACAACTCTCTCTTTAGCATACTTCCCCCCCTCCCTCACCTCTTTTCTATATTTTAGTCTTTAGTATGCTCCCGTTTCTCCGGTTTCTCTGAGTTGTTGTGTTCTCCTTGGTAATAACGACAGAGCCCTATGCATCTCACGATGCAAGCGGAATAGAACCGCATGCCTAGTGTATGACAATAGAGTGAAGTGAGATCCCAGAGGGTTGCAGATGGTGCAAGTATGCAAGCAGCAAAAAACACACTCATGTAATTATAAGCCATTCTTTACATAATTTAGGCATCGTGAATGAAAGCCTTGCACTTCAATCTTGTGTACCAAATTGAGAACCATCCTAAAAATGTCCAGGGTCAGATTTTAATGTGCAGGGATGTCAAGAATCAATCATACATTCAGCGTGTGCGGTGTGTACTCACAATTCTGGCCAAACCTCAACTTCCTGCTTAACTCACCGCAGTGGGCGTGTTGGTCCTCTGGCTGATTGGGCCTAGCATACCCTCCACTGCATAACATGGCACTCCCTCTCTGCAGCCGCTCAATCCATCCTGCAAATTGCCACCAGCATACATTGTGATGCACAATCAGAAACTCTTCAGTATTGAATGCCCATAGGACGCTCTAAAGAAACTAGCACGCATGCTCGAAGAAAAGGCATATTATGTCGTGCTTGGCCTACTACGTTGAGTACACTGTCACAATTACAGCTGGTATCATTTGTGTCGTTAAGGAGAGCAAGAGACCATATTTGATCAGAGTCTTGCGTAATTTCGAATTAGATGCCCTCCCAGTAACCAACTCAGCACTATCAAGAGTTGAAGGACATATAAGGTTTCCTTTCGATCCCCCTATCCTACCCAACCTGCACTCAATTTGGTTTTCCACATATGCTATATTAAACAAGTAGCTTGTTGCAATTATAACCTGCGTCTGTATGCTCCTCAGCATCCCAAGTAGCTCTTTGTCGACAAACGCCATTTGCTTTTGAGAAGCTGCCATTTGAAGCTGCAGGTGCACCAAATACGAGGCAGCAAAATATAAGAACGAGTGGCATTGTAATGTGCTTGTCAAAAATATATTGAGATATCACAAATGGCAGCAGGTCTGCATATAGTGCATGGCATGGGTAGAGAATCAGGATGGCATACAAAAAAAGTCACACGTGCATGCCAGCGTGTACGCACACTTGCATAAATAAAACACAAGGAGAGCCACACAGACGTATCTCTGCTGTATAACGTACCTCCAGCTCTGAAAAACCCTTCCGTACATTGGCAAGCTCAACTTTTTTGCTTGCAAGCTCCATCAGAGTCGCTTTCCTGTCCTCCTGAGCTCTAGTCAGCCCATTGCGTAGATCCTGATGGTTGTGAAGTAAGTCATGTTGCTCCTTTTTGGAATTCGGCAGGGGTTGTTGCGCATGCCACTCTTAGAAGGAGAAGGAGAAACAAGACCTTGTTGTTATATACGCTGCAGCAATCTCAGTCTCAGAGCAGAGTACTAGGTAATAGGCTCATGTTTATATTTGAGTAAATAACATCATATTTGCCCATCAGCTATGCACTTAGAATGTCAAGTGTTTTGGTCGGCACAATCAAACAGCACTGCACCGAGATTTAAGTTGCACTTCTGACAAACACACCAGTGTTTCGATTAACCGCAACACGTCTCTTAGGTGTCGCATTTTGGCCATTTTGGGCAAGACACAGCGACGCCCTGCCGGGCGTCGCTGAGCACCCAGTGTAGCCAAATGTTGCCCGGTGGCGACACCAAATTTTCCTGTCGACCACCCAGTGTAGCCAATAATTTTTAAGTTTTATTTTGCAAATGAGTCAAAGTACTTTCCAAGTCCTTGGGGGCCGAGGGGCACCCTTTGAAGCTGGTCAAAGCTCCCAAGTTCATACCCCTCTCGACCCCTCCATGCCCCTCCCATCCATGCCAGCAGCTCCAAAAGCACAAGCTGCAGCACCTCCCCCAGTAGCACCTCAGTCACTTCCTGCACCACAAGCTGCAACACCTGCTGCATCGCGCCCACCAGCACAAGCAGCACTGGCAGAAACAGATGCATCACCAGAGGCATTACCAGAAGCAGGAGAGGGGGGTACGCGCAGGCGGTGTGGACGCGTGATTGGCTAACTCAGCAGCAGAGTCCCTGAGGACCATCGCCAGTACTTTGAAGAGCGGGAGGGGGGTATGTTAAGTGCTTGCCATGCATGTGGCAAGCCCAAAAGCAGGGAAGCAGGGAGGAAGTGCTCATCATGGTGGACAAAAAGGATAAAATTGACTCGCACCTGGGCCTGAAGGTGCGCGAGAGCAAAAGGCAGAAGGATCATGAGATGCAGCTGGGAAAAGCAGCAGGCCCGGTTTGACACCGCTATGTGCATACCGCTTGCTCTCTGGTGCAGAGCGTGTGGGCAAGCCTACTGCGTCCTTTTGGCACACTGGCAGCAGTAGCTCAAATGCAGCCTTAGCGATTGGCTTTCCTTGGCCAACATAGCACTAGTGCAACTGTTTGGCTCAGTGGAGGAGGAGCGGCTCTTCAGCAAGCTTGCCTTCATCAAGGAAGAAAGGCGGAACCGCTTGCTGTCAGATCACTTGAACGCATGCCTTGTGCTTGCAACCCAGCGCATGTGGGCGTTTAGGGACTTTCCCTTCTTGCGAGCAGTGCAAAAGTGGTTTGAAGCAAAGAAGAGGCACACAGCAGCTCATTCACAGCAGCGGCGGCGGGAGCCAGAATTGATGGAAATTAGTGAAGAGCGAGGACGCAGAGTATAGACTTAGGGGGGGAGGGAGACAAAGGGCAAGGGTTCAACGAATATACAAAAACTTATTACAGTATCCAGTATTTATATTGACCTCGAATACATTATTCATTCACACATGCCAAAATTTTGGCAGCTTTTTTGTGGGTAAATATTCAGTGGCTACACTCTTTTTCAGCAAAAGCACCCTGTGTAGCCATATGACTACACACCCAAAACCTTTATAGAAAAACTGAAACACACAACTCACGTGTGCAAGTCGGTGGCCTTGAACAAGATCACGTTTAAGCTCCTGAGATTGTACGTTCGCTGCATCACGCTCAGAACTGATGGTCACCTCTGCATCTTGCTTCTCCTGTTCACACAAAAACAAAAGATGGGGGACGGTTGTGAAAGTGATGCTTAAACTTGTGAAATTTACGGTCAAATGAATTGTGAATTGACAGTGGCGCCCCTGTGCTACAAATACAGGCATCAGAACTTGATGACTACATATTACTTCTACAACGACCTTGCTTCTGTTTAAATTAAATTGCAAGCAAATTTCTGACGTCAGCAAAGTTGAAATTCCTGATATCGGGCATCGGTTTCATTGTACACAAGATCATCAGGCTGCCAAAAGAGGCTTTAAGCAACCTGAATGAAATCAAGGAGCTCAAAGTTCTGTGCCTCAATAACTTGTGCACGGGCCTCCAGCTCTGTGTTTTTGGCTACAAGGGTACTGCAGTGATCGCGAAACACATGCGCGTCCTGCAGGGTATGAGAGCAAATGACATACCAATATCAAATTTCAGTTCTGCCAGAGTTATGCATACTTTGCAGGTGCAGGGCGTTACGCACAAAGGCTCTTGGTGATTGTTTCAAAATCTATGACAGGCTTGAAACTTGAAACTGACCTGATGGTCTTTTGCCTGACGTTTTATGATGTCCTCCTTCTCTGCCAGACGCTCAGACAGTGAGATCACCTGCAAAGATGTCACGCGTCAACACGTTCAGGGAGCCCGCCCTTGCGGTTTCTTGCGTTGCAGACTACTCCATTTCTTTGTTGCACACATGTTGATGGATAAAAGGAATTTACCTGCTCTCTCAATTCTTGCAGCTCATCCAGCACAACAGCCGAAGACAGGCCTAAGCAGCTAGCTGTTTGATCTAAAAGTTTGCGCTGCTTCAAAACCTCTGTCTGCAGGCCCTCAGCTTCATGAATCTGTGGTGGTTTCAATTGGAGTCACAAGAAATCAAAACATTGCCATTTTTTTTTGCTGGCCGTGCACGAATATGCATGTGTGTATGTGCGAGTGCGTATTGTGTTTCATGTTTGGTTATAAAATCCTCCAGATGTGGAATCGAGCCATGCTGGACATGCTAGATTTGCTGAATATCCAGCTTTAAAGCACACACCCGGGTTTGTAGATCAGCGTGCAGCACACTGTTCTCATTTTCCAACCACTCCACATCAGACTGGCGCTTCTCAGCTTTGACAGCAGCATTTCCCTGCTTTTTTGAATAAGAACAAACTGATGTTGAGAAACCCTTAAACTTTAATACAACGCAATGCGAACGTGCAGATGAAACACTGACCTTCACGTTTTGCTGGAGGCTGTACTCCAGAAAAGCCTGTGTTTTTGAGGCAGCAACCTCTGATGCACAAAGTTGGTTTCGAGAAGACAAAAGCTGCTGCTTGGAAACAGCGAGTTCCTGTGATGGCATGCTTTGGTAACTTCAATTGTGCACGTATTTAAAGGTGCTCATGCGTACATGCGTGGATCAATGTGTGTATGTGTGTGTCTGTACATGCGTGTCAATGTGTGTGAATGTGTGTGTGTTTGTGTCAGTGTGTGTTGTGTGTTGGTATGTGCATCTGGTGTTGTGTATGTCAAAGTGCGTGTGTCAGTGTGCGTGTGTGTGTGCGTGCGTGTTGTGTGTGCGTGTGTCTGTGTGTGTACGTGGTGTGTGTGTATGCGTGCGTGCGTGCGTGTGTGTGTGTGTGGGTGTGTGCTTGTGTGTGTGTGTTTGTGTGTGTGTGTTTGTGTGTGTGTGTATGTGTGTGAGGTCTTACCCGTGTGTGCATATGTGTGTGTATGTGTGTGTTTGTGTGTGTGTGTGTCTGTGTGTGTGTGTCTGTGTGTGTGTGTGTGTGTGTGTGTGTGCGCGTATGTGAGTGAGGTCTTACCCTGGACAGTTTTTCTTGCTGCTTTCTCAATTCAGCATTTTTCTGCTGTGCACATTTTAAACGAGACTCAAGCAGTTTGTTTGACATTATAGTAATAGTTGAAATCCAAATCCCGTTGACTAATGGCGCATTTACAACGATTCTGGATTAATTGGCGATTAATCCAGGGCCGGATTAATGAACACCAATAATCCGAGCATTAATCCATGCACATTTACAATGCAGCTTGATTTCCGCCACTTTTGCTCACCCCCTTCTCGCTGCCTTCTCTCCAACCAGCATAGCAATGTACTAAAAACAATTAATCAGGCTGCAGGAAGTCAGAAGAGCGCATGTTTGGGTCAAAGTTGAGCGGTCAAAGCTGAGCGGTCAAATTTAAGCAGTCAAAGTTGACCGAGATTCCAGGGCCCTGTAGCCCAGACTTTACTTTAATTGAAAGGCGTTTTATACAGTGGTCAACGCCACTTTATGTCATTAATCCACACCATTAATCCTCTATCGACCCCCCCCCCCTGGATAGAGATTAATGCAAATTAATCCGCATTCATTCATTAATCCGTCTGATAATCCACCCGTTGTAAATGCAAAATTGGATTAATGGTTTTTCGTTAATCCATTAATCCGTTAATCCACCCATTGTAAATGCGCCATAAGTCGTTCCTCGAGAGTCGTTGTGTTAAAATAAATTTAAATGAGCACGCATTGTGACCCGATAGGTTTTGTGCGCAAAAGCAGCTGCCTGAATAGGTAGTGCAAAAGATTGCTTTGCCCTGCCTGTTTGGATGGTGCCATTTTAAGGATCATCACGGAAAAGAAACCCTTGCATAAGATGGGAGACTGGTCTATGTATACATGGTTACGTAACCAGAAAAAAGAAAAAGCAAGGACTCTAGAGCCCCACTCTGCAGCCTTGGAATTACTGGTCTTCATGCCACAGCACTTGTGGAAAACTAAATTTACCTCCCTTCCCTTCATCAGGTCAAAAAAATCATAGACTGGCCGAGACAGCAAGAACGACCCCCAATAACATCTAAGCAACACTCCTGGTGGTGTGCAGGCTTCTGCCTCCCAACCACTTAGTCCCCATTGAAAAGCCTCTCAACTCTTTTATACCTCAGACGGGATATTGTGTGTCTATGCCTAACACCACTCAGTCAGGCTAGCATGCATATATTACGTACAGATTACTTGTTGCACAATTCCCGAGTCAACTGTTTTTGGCGCTACGCTACATTTTGATGTAACGATTCACATAGGACTTCATAACATCCAACCGGCCCCTTTTTTCTTGATACTATTCTTTTTCAAGTTTAACATCTTTCCTTGATCTAGATGCCCTCAGAATAAAAATATAGGAAATAAAGCAATTCCGAATTTGGCATCTCAAGATAACTTTTACGACGCGCTGCTTCACTTCTGCATCCATTGCATTGGGCAGTGCAGTACACAAGACAACAAAGAATGCGTCATGACAGGAAAAGAAGGCCTTATGAGCTCAGGATCTGTGACAAATGTGACTAGCACACTGTTTAGCATGAGGAACACAATTTGCTAGACTGCCAGTTTGCAATAACATCTTGTGAGCCTTTGCACACAGCACCAGCTTGTCTTCCCACATCAGTGTAAGGATAGTTCAGCTTGTTTGAGGAACTTTCTGAGCCAACCCGATGTGTCTGGTGTTGCCCCTTTTGTAGCTGAGTGCCTAGCCCTTCTTTCTTAATTCTTTCTAACGCCTTTTTTGATTTGGTTGCATACTTTTTACAAGCTTCCGCTCAGGTGCCCCCCAGAAACATATAGAGCCATGTAACCATATCATACACAAGACAACATCCTTTCCTGATTCTTGCTGATAGTGTTTTAACTGTCTGCGTTCTTTTCTTTCCTCCTGTTGCAGGTAGCAAAAAGGGGGGGCCAAAAGAAAAGAAAAAAATGCTTCGCAGGCAGTGAGAACCACTCCCCACATTGATAAAGGAAAAAATGATCCATTTTGTTACCGGTTATCGTAAAACTCCTCATCAATAGAGTAAGATAAGGACTATAGGGTTCTCAGCCAGTTTACCAGCAATGCAAAGGGCTAGTCCCCAAAAGATCAATGAGGAATAAGAGGGTTGCAGGCTTGACCTGAAACCGGCTACTGATGACAGTTGATAATGGTGCCGGCCACATTTTGCCTTGCTTGTTATAACGCAAAAAGTGCAGTCCATGTGCTTCCTTTTCTATGTGCCCAACACGCAGATGATGATTACCCCTCCTGATTTAATGCGGTCGGGTTGTCCTGGCAATGCTTGATTGGTTAGACCGGTTTTATTTATTTATGTTGTAACAGGAGTTGTTGACGTCACATAACAAGTGAAATATTTTAATACATTCGGAATCCTGTAGCGATATATGTCCGCTGGAAATGCCTCTGGTGGTATCCGATACCCGATCTCCAATCCGATTCACTCGTTTTCTGAAGCTCAGGCATTTCCACTACCATTTGGTGGAGTTGCTCGGTTTGAAGTCCCCGGTTCAAATCCCTCTGACAGCAATCAGAAAAATGCAATGCCTTTCCGCTCCTGTGGACAGTCGCGTTCAACAGGGGGGAAAATGTAACGATATATGTCCTGTGGAAATACCTCTGGTGGTATCCAATACCCGATCTCCGATCCGATTCTGACATCCGTTTTTCCAAAAAAACTCAGGCGTTTCCGCTACAAATCCAGACGTCGGGAGATATTGATCGGTATAGTAATGAGTCAACTCTGAGAGGTCGGTTGGTGGGTGGTCATTTAAAGGAGCTTGAAACTAAAAGGTCTGGTCCTCTTCCGGCAAAATACTAAATAATCTTTTGGGAGCATCAGCTCAATCCCATTCGATAGGGTGTTTTGATTAAAGGGGTAAGGGTGCTTGGTCACAGAAATGCATGGAATGTTCCCAAGTAGGCCGCGGAGGTGTGTTCAGGCAAATTACAAATTAATTCCAAACTTGAAGTTCACCTGCTGTATGATACATAAGTTGCATGAATGAAGTAAAATAGTGCTTTGGCTGTCACACCCAATCAGTGGCAGCGACAAATCGTGTGACAGAGCAGTTAGTTGGTTGACACTTGAGAGTTTTAATATGTCTTGTGCAATAAGCTGGATGGCCAGTCCGCGGATAAGTAGATGTGCTGAGTCGTCTACTTTGCAGTGACGGTATTTTGATTCGACATGGCCCACCTTGCCGGGCAAAGGTTTTGGTGAATTTGTGCACTTGTCACGCCCAATTGTTGGCAGTGACGATTTGTGTGTTTGGTTAGTTGGTTTTTGCCTAGTCTCGTTCAATAACCTGGGGAAGCCAGTTAATTGAAGATGGCTCTAGCTTTGATAATGCGGTAGCTCAGTAAACTACCAATGCATGCTCAGTTAGATTTCAACCGCATTTCAGTTAGATTTCAACCGCATTTCAGTTAGATTTCAACCGCATTTCAACCGCTCGCGGTTGAAATCAACCGTGCGGATGAATCCTGCTTATTGGACAAGACATACAGAAACTCTTTGCTGTCATCCAACAAGGGATGTTCAGTGGATAGCTACTAGCATCCAATAGTGAGAAATAGGCAATCATGTTGAATTTGTGACCAGGCTCCCATGACGAAATTAATGGTAATTGCATTTCAAGACAGATAATGCTTAAACTATAAATGCAAGCTGGAATAACGAGGTTTAATAAAATGCAAGCACAGATAAGGGCTCCATGAAATGGCAGGCGAAGATGTGGTTGGCATAATTGCCTGCTTTTATTTCATTTTCATTTTTTTGCAGATCCCGGAGGGTGTTCCGGTGGGCTTTGCAGCAGCTCCCTTGTTCCTTCTCCTTTCCGCCAGCACCGCCGCAGCAGCCGTGGCGAGTGTTTTGTTCCTACAATCAATCACCAAGGCAAGACCACTTGATTGTTAGACCAGTGTCTCAGCACGTTAACACAGATGAGATGAAATCAGACGTTCAATAATACCGTTCAATAATACCGGCATGCATTCTAGAAAGGTGTTTGAAATGGTTCCAGCCCCGCAACCATTTTGACTGAGAGCCAACAAAGAGCCCTCCATCACCCAGTGCGTGCCTTTTTTCAAATGGTTCAGGCCCTGAACATGGCCCCGTCGCTTCAAGCGAACACATCCGTGATTTGTGCTGCTGCGACTCTGCTCCCTGTCTCATGTTCCTACTTCTTTCTAAAGGTAAAACTCAACACATGTCCTTTTAGCAGCAAACTTAAAAACTTAACGCTTGTCCTTGCTGTTTCTTTCCAGTTTTTGACATCTACTTGCCTACGTTCGACATGCTCATATTGTAGATCAACTGGCGCTTGCTCACACAACCTGCCTGTAACTTGAACGACATTGCGCTCGCAGGAGGCTGCGGTTACGCGGAGCTTTGGCACCCCTTTGTCAGATAGCCTAAACGGGGCTGCGGGACTGCACAGCGTCCTTGGTCTTGTGATCCTTGCACAGGTGAACAGTCAATATTCTCTTCATACTGTTATGCACTGTTTTTTTGTGGTGAGGCTCTGGCTAGTCTGAGCATTCTTTTTCATTCCCCGGTACACAAACTGCTAATGTTTATCAGCGAAGTCTACCACTAATGGTCGTCCCCATGCAACCCCCCCTTTCCTCCCCGGCCAACAAGTGCCAACAAGCCTACATTAGCCACATTTCCCCATCCACCATTCACCATTTTTGATAATTCACCCCGCAACTCCGGTAACAAAAACCGGGGAGGAAAGGCGCGGCAGCCGACAAGAGTGTGTGTGGTATAGTGGTATAATATATGTCAGTGTGTTGAGCTAGTTGGATTTTAGAAACAGCAAAGAGAGAGAATCGAAGGAGAATTGCCAGTCAGAAGGCAGTGCATTTCCCAGCCTTTGCTCGAGAAAGACTCAACCTTAGCTCAAAACATTTCTTCATTAAGCCTATTCTCCAGTTTTCACAATACAACCTTTCATAAGGGGGGTACTGATTGTTGTGCTGAGTCTATTACTTTGCAATGACAATGATTTGCTTCAGCACACTAAACACGTGGTCCGTGCAAGAGCGTGCGTAAACCAGTTTTTTGCCTTATGATTCTTCCGGCCCGGGCATTAAATTTATTTACATAAGATATGTGCAGGCAGATAGCCGCTTAAATTCTGAGCAGATCGACACTTTTTTGTGAGTATGGGGGTAAAGGAAGGGGGGTTTAGGGGGGGTGTCAATTTTGGGCCCGAGGCCCAAAATTTACACGTGACTCAGGAATTATTTTTTAACAGCGTCACAAACAACGTTGTGTCTCTTGTTCCTTAAGTTTTCAGTAGGTGCTACACGTCTCTAGTGCTACAACACACTCTTGTTACAATTTTTGCAACTTGCTTTACTTACGCAGCCTAGAACCAGCTGAACGTTGCAAAAGAACAGCACAAAGATCTCTGCAACATTCTCCAAGGAGCCTTCGTTACTCTCCACATCATCCTTCTGGGTGTGTGTGGCACCATCTACACTCACTCTGAAGCCTTTCATGGAACTGGGTCTCGATTCTCAAAGAGTTAAGAATCTTGCCTCCAAGCTCCATGTGCACTCTGTGAACTTTGCTGCTAAACTTGTCCATACCAGACGTGCCCTTTCCAGTACTGTTATCAACTCTCATCAGGAGCCGGTTTCAGGCCAAGCCTGCATCCCTCCTGATCC
>Ga0307963_1001719_pt1 | contig 16995 bp, 17 predicted proteins | sample OrgLakmetagen594_FD_201829 | JGI IMG/M metagenome (GOLD analysis project Ga0307963, IMG submission 201829) | Saline water microbial communities from Organic Lake, Antarctica - #594 | ecosystem: Environmental > Aquatic > Non-marine Saline and Alkaline > Saline | place: Antarctica: Organic Lake...
ACATATAGCCACTGACAGCCTTACATCACTGCACCAAATTAAAAAGGAGCTCTCACACCCGAATCTCCATCGCCACCACATCCAAGGAGATGTCCTTCAATCCATTGCTAAAGCAATCCGCCAATCACCATCGCCTATCCGCTTCTTCAAAGTAAAGTCCCATGCCAGTATTATCGGTAATGAGCATGCCGACGCCCTTGCTAAAAAGTCAGCCACCACCTACTCCGACCTTGCAGACACCTACATCAGAACAGCAGGCCCTGAGGGAAATCCCTTCTACAACATCCACTGGCTTGCAAAAGAATACATAGGAAACCAAACACAAACCCATAATTATACCCATACAACAAACATGGCCCATTGTCCTCCCCCAAAGCTTTGGTACCTACCAAACCACCATGACGCCCTTCAAGCACACATGCATTTTCTCCATAAACTGGAAAATGCCAAAACTGAAGCGAACTACCATGCGTACTATCAGACCCTCACAAAGGACGGCACTGCCAATGGAGCCACTAACGATGCTTACCTAACATCATCCGATGTCCCCTTTAAGACCAAATGTATCATTATGATATACAGAACAGGCACCCTATATAATCAAAAACATGCGGTATTGTTCAAACTCTCAACAAGTCAAACTTGCCCCCTCTGCCCATAAGTAGACAGTGCCCTGCACATCCTTTCTGGGTGCCAATACACACAAATAAGGACCATGATCACCGAAGGCACAACTTAGCATGCCGCATGATCTTTAAGGCTATCAGCAAAACAGGCTCTTTAGGATCATGCGTTGTCTCCAAGGATAAAGGCAGCAACGAACGGATGACGATGCAAAATCTCCAGATTCCTGAGACAGCTGAAAGTAAGATTGTTCCCAAATGGCTCTTCCCACCCCGCTTCCCAGATACAGACAGATTTACCTCCAGCCGCCCAGATTTTGTGCTGGTTACTCCCACCGCTGCAAAAACATAGAAACAATAAACTAATGTAGGGGGGTGGTTTTTTCGGAGTGGCAGGGGGCAATTGAGGGAGACTGGGAGCACCTCAGCAGCACCGCCAGCCACTAGCACAGCCACCAACCCTAGACAGCATCGACCTAAAGGCCTCAGCAAAACTCGGCGTGACATCCACCTCGTCGAGATCAAGTATTGTGAGGACACCAGACCTCAGAACCAGATGAACGCCGCAAAGGAACAGCACAAAGATCTCTGCAACATTCTCCAAGGAGCCTCCGTTACTCTCCACGTCGTCCTTTTGGGTGTGGGTGGCACCATCTACAACACTCACACTCTGAAGCCTTTCAAGGACCTGAGTCTTGATTCTCAAAGAGTTAAGAAGCTTGCCTCCAAGCTCCATGTGCACTCTGTGAACTTCGTTGCTAACCTTGTCCATACCAGACGTGCCCTTTCCAGTACTATTATCAACTCTCATCAGGAGCCGGTTTCAGGCCAAGCCTGCAACCCTCTTGATCCCCATTGATTTTTCCTATCCTTTTCGCGGTGGAGGAACTTTACGGTACTTGGTACCATAGTAAATCCTTTTCCTTAATTGATGTGGGGAGTGGTTCTCACTGCCTGCGTAGTTTTTTCTTTTCTTGAGAAATGGATGGTGTCTTTAGATAAATGGATGTGGTGTACGATGGTTTCTAGGAGTTTGCCATATTTATGCCGTTTCATGCGTTGGAGGTAGAGGATGTTATTTCTTATTTGCCATAGTGCATTAGCGCTGCCTGTCGCAATATGGGTGTGTTCATTTATCAAGCAGCAGCAATTCCTGCTAGCTCGGCTCTGTTTATAGTTTTGTTGATGCTTGTCCCGCCTCCAGGATTTACTATGATGATTTTGTTGCATTGGATTGAGGGTGGTAGACTTCAGCTCCAATAGACTAAGATCCATTTCGATGTTTGTAATACAACTCCCATCTGTGACTTTCCAGTTGAAGAAAACATTTTGCTATGGCATCAGCGCACTCGTTCTCTGGGATGCCAAGCAATATGAGCTTTAACCTAGAGATGGATGGTAGGTGCGAATGCATGTGCTGCATTGAACCATACCCTTGCTAAATGGTCGGATTTTACTTCATCCGTTCTATCCTTGCTATGGGGTATCCAACAGACTTTGAAGCAAGGATATGTGCGATGGGCACTCTGCTTGCACATTTAGAAGATGCTTGCATGTGGTATATAAGTGCCCATTTATCAATGGCACTAGGCTCCAAGCTCCATGTGCAGCCATTCTGTTAATTATGCTGCTAAGCTTGTCCATGCTTTTCATGTGCCCAAAGAACAGATGATGATTGCCCCTCTTTGATTTAATGCAGTCGGTCAGTCCTGGCACTTGCTTGATTGATTTTAAACTGGTTTATTAGTGCTGCAATGTCGTAAACAACGTTGTGCCTTTTCCCCCTTTTCAATTTTTTTTGTAAGTGCTATAACAACAATCACAAATATTACATGTTTTACATACGCAGCCTAGCAGTCGCACGTTTTGACCAATGGCTTTATCTGTAAATTCTGTAGACTTGTCATATCAGGCGCCTATTTCAAGTACTGTTATCAATTCTCATCATTTGGAGCCGGTTTCAGGTCAAGCACGCAGCCTTCGCTCCTGATCCCCATCGGCCTCTTTTTATTTCCTTTTGTGGTGGAGGAGTTTTACGATACCAAAGTGGCTCCGTTTCCTTAATAATGTGGAGAGCGGTCTTAACTGCCCGCGTAGTTTTCTCTTCTTTTCTAATCCATGAAATTGGCGTCTCCGTTCCTTATCGCATTGATCTCGATTAATAAACTCGTGTTCTGAAAATACACACCAAAATCATGCAACCATGGGGCATCGTTGCGAGGCATAATATGAAATTCCAATAAGGCAGGTGGATAAAAATATGTCCTTTATTTTATTCTTCTTACAACTTGATGCAGTGTTTGATTTGTTAAATGAATCCACCACCTGCGCGCACAACGTCGTTGCCTAAAGGCTGGCCAGAAAGTGCTGCTAGCTCTTGGAATACCGCTGAGCTACCTGCTTCGTGCAACAGACGTGCGCCGCGTATTGGTGAGCTTGATCCCCCTGTAAAAGGTAAGTTGTAATTGGTTGGTATGAATTAAGAGCAGCTGTGTGATTAATGCTATGTTTAATGAGCTGCAACTATTGCCTGCAACTTGTATATCGATAGATAGAAATATTTCATTCCTAGATTAAAATCCAGCAGCCTTTGAGACCACTGAACCTCTCAGCTCTGCCTGCAGGATTTCTTCTTTAAATAAAGAAATAGCCAGCAGCTTGGAATGTTTTTACCTGTTTGGCAAAAGGCAATTGCTAATTGCATCCTCTTTAATCATGTACCTGGAGAGCCAGGACTCATAGGCCTATTGGTTGCTTGAGGGTTACGCCACATTGGTCGTCCATGCCCAGACAGCGGTCGCTGCCGGCTTCCCTTGCCTCCACTGCCCTCACATTCACTGTGCAAATATGGGCAAATATGTGTGTATGTATGTGTATGTGTGTATGTGTGTATGGCCCAAGCACCTAAGCATGCACGTGCGTAGGTGTATGGCCAGGCAGTGATGGCATAAAATAAAACTCCAAAGGGGTTGCCAAGCCACTTTATGGTCATTTACGTAAATGACTTTCAAAAACCATGAATCGTGTGTTGCTAATACATCACGCACCTGCAACTGCCTGTCATCCCTCCCGCACTCTTGTCTGATCTGCCGCTTAAAGGGCGTGAGCCTGGAGAGGCATTTGTGCCTTTTCCAGTGCCTCCTGCGCTTAAATCACCACCTGCTCCCTTGCGAGGTTCTGTAGACCCAATATGGGATAAGCCCTGTGTTTGCGTATGAGCGAACATTTGTGCATACGTGCGAGTGTCGTGTGTGGTCATGTATGTGCTCCTTTTCTTCTTTTTTTAGCTTGTATCAAATGCAAGCAAATAAAAAATAAGCAAAACACATCGATGGATGTCATTTGTACGACGTGCACTGAAATAAGCAAAACACATCGATGGATGTAATCTGTACGACGTGCACTTCACCTTGCCCTTCCGTGTCCCCTCCAGTGCAGCTCTCAATGCACCCCTCTTTAAGCCTGCCGCCTCAACTTTGTGAGCACGCATCAAGTACGTGAGCAGATACCTGCAGTTGTACGTGCACGTTTATGAGTGTCTATATTGTGTGAAGGTCAGTCACCTTTAATTTTTTCTCCTGGAGACAGGCGTCTTGCATTCCTGTCAACAGTTATCCCTCGATTTGAATTTCCTAAACCTAAAGCAAGCTTTTCCAACAGACATACCCTCCTCCAACATACTGATTTACGTTTAAATATATGCTTTAAACGGTCAGGACCAGCTATATGCAACCACACTTGATTCTATGAGATTGGTGATGTGAAGATATTACATGCAGACATACGTCTAACCTGTATGGTGAATGGATAAGAATCAAACGAGGCCAACACCACGCGCCCACGCAACAAAGCAGTGCTTCCGCAATATACTTGTCACGCACACATGTAAGCCAAGGTACACTTGTTTTCACACTCACTCGCGCAGGGCTTCAGAGACATACGGCACATCCGGACGGCGGAGCTTGGTTGCTGCATGTACCAGGGCTGCCAAAAAAGCCTCGTACTGCAACACGGGCTCAGTTGGGCGATGCGTCGCTGTTGGGTCCTGGAAGCATCGATTTCCGTGAACGCGGTGTCTCTTTTTTGCATATGCGTCATGCATGCGCTATGCACATGATCATGAAGGTATTTGAGTGCCACCAGGACATGTCTTCTGTGCCGTAGGGCAAAGCAAAAGGGAGTAATTATTCTTTTGTGACTGAAGTGGAGCGAACAGAGCCTATTGAACACCACAAACTGTGTTAAAGGGCCCATGCAAACTGTCAATAGCTTTGCTTACAACCACAGGACATTTACATTGTTCTCCCTGTCATGTAAAATATGGAGAGCCACCCACCGGCTGAGCATACTGCGTAAACAGAGCTTCACACTCTGACGGCTGGAGCATGGCGTTCAACTGCCTTCCACGCCCACGTCCACCATTGCGGATGTCACTGGTCTCGCTGTCCTTACAGAACATCATCCACTGTGCGTGTGTGATGTGTGATAGATTGCTTGTTCGCAGGATCGGACCAAGGGCAGCGTTGGCTCATGCAAAGGAAGGAGATCATACAATGGATAGTCGCCCATCCTGAGCCAATTGTAGGATCGGACCTAGGAGCCAGTCGTAGGATCGGACCAAAGGCAGAGTTGGCTCATGCAAAGCGTTGGCTCATGCAAATTGTCATCCTCAGCTCTCGTACTTGCATCCTGAGTCACAGCTTTTCACTTGAGAAGCTCAAGCAAAAGGCGCTTGATGTCATCGGAAACGAGGTGTGACATCACATGATCACATGATCACATGATTTACAGAGGTCGATAGGATGTTTTAAAAGTCTGCCTTTTCAGGCAATTCAGGCTCATACCTGAGCAAAAGTCAGATGCGGGGGCCAGTGATGCGTGAAGGTTGCCTCCAGCTGGGCGTAGAACAAGAAGACCGCTCGCAAGTTGGAATGGTAGTGGTTCAAGATCTGTGTAAGTTGAGTAGAATGTGTGTAAGTCGAGTGAAGTTTGAGGTATGAAGTTATGCCAAATGTGTGGTGAGAAATGCCTGCAAAGAAGTTGAAGAAATGAAGCATAAGCTCTGATAGGAAGTGCAATCAAGTTTACAGCAAGCTACTCGCCGAACACCTTACGTACTGCTTCAAAACACGTCTGCAAAAAAGCAGCTCAAGCGCTTGCATCATTTCCAAATGAATACCATGAGAAGGTAAAGCCTGTCTGCCTGTCACTTTAATAACTCCCTCAGCCCCCACATCGAGATTCATTTGTGCGGCCATCCCTCGCACCTTTTGCACTGCATACTGTTCTCCGGCTGGGTTTGTTTGCCCCGCAAAGAGGTGTTTGATGCGGTCCATGACCTCAATCATTCCAACCTCAAACTGACCTGCAGGTCACATACGGAGCATGGACTTGCGACAAGCAGAGTGGCATTCAAGTTAAAGGAGCCAGACCTGCTCATTATCATGTCGGTGCTTAGCATGCAATCAGCACAAAAGGATGCACGAGGGTGTTGAAGCCTATCCTTCTTGCTCGATAAAAGACACTCACTGTCTCTCAGCGTGGCCTTGTGATTTTCTGCAATCTCAGAGAACTCCAGCAACTGGCGCTTCAGGCTGTTGACTGCAGTGATCTCCATCTTCAAGGCACTGCTCAGGCGTAGGACCTGGGTGTGAAATGTTGTTTGTTCAGGAGCAAGCCTTGAGATCCTGCTCCATAAGCCCACCCATCGTAATATGGTGCAAGGGAACTTTGTTGCCATTAGTACGAGTGTAAAAGCATGCATGTATGCGGTAAGGTGCCTCTTCCACTCAACGTGGCTCTTGCAAAGCGAAAAGCGAAACAGGAGCCAGGAATGAGCGCACGTACCTCCGCTTCACACTGTGTCACACTTAAATATATGAGCGCACGTAATGTATAACAATAACCTATAAATGAGCGCACGTACCTCTGCTTCACACTGCTCCACACTTAGATATATATGAGCGCACGTAACGTACAACAGTAACGTATAAATAAGCGCACGTACCTCCGCTTCACACTGTGTCACACTTAGATATATGAGCGCACGTAATGTATAATAATAGGTAACCTATAAATGTGCGCACGTACCTCCGCTTCACACTGTGTCACACTTACATATATGAGCGCACGTAATGTACAACAGTAACGTATGAATAAGCGCACGTACCTCCGCTTCACACTGCTCCACTCGTGTATTGCTGCTTGTCTCCTTTTCTTGATACTCCCGCAAAGCATTTAAGGTGGTGGCTCTCTCTGACTGCACTGTGCCCGTGAGACTCTGGACTTGACGTTCTAGCTCATCTCCCCTGCACCCAGAGTTCCATGCGACAGTGCAAGGTTTTCGTTCTTTATATTAAACTAAACGGTGCTTTGTGAGTGTGTGGGTTGTGCCAGAGTCGGGTGGATACACAGATTCAGGTGCCAGAATTAAATCTCGTAAAGGCTGAAGTGAAAAGATATGTGCCAGATTGTAGTGCACTGGTCTGTGGTAATGAACACGCCAAGCATACAACGTGTTCCTTACCTTTAGTGCAATGTGATTGCAAGGACAAAAGGTGTGGCTCAATTATAAGCCCCCCTAGTAGGTCTTACCAGATAGCGAGTATGCAGAACAAAAATCACTGACATATGAGGACACCGTTACTGAGACAGAAAGCAGTCTGGACGTGATGAATCAAGAAGTCTAACCTCTTAGAATGACAGGTTCTGATGAGCAAATTAAAACCGAGGAATCAGATCTGTGAAGGCAATTTTCTGCCTGCTTAATCTTATGAATTAGCTTTTCTTCACTGCAGCAGGAAGCAGAGCACGTACAGCAGCAGCATTGCATTGCTGTCCTCCCTGCTGGGTATAGTGGAGCGGATGGACACCAACTATGTGTGTGTGCTTGAAGTAGTGTGCTGCCTGCTGCTCTATGCAGATAATTTTCAGGGGTATGCTTGCTCACTCACCTGAAAGCCCTCATGAGTTTGGCCACACGCACCTCACTTGTTCACTCATGTTGCCTCTGGTGGCACACTTGCTCTGCAACCTTGCCCAAAAGCACACAAGCACTACCAAATTAGGCACACTGACCTCGTCTCTCTCTGCACACCTTGCTCTGTCGCCTCAGCGTTGCACGTTTACTCGTACGCCTAGCAGCAGCACACACACATCCAGCTGAAGCACACTCACCTCGTCTCTGCCGCCTCTGCACGTAACTGAGTTTGCTCCAGGGTGGACCTTGTGGCGTTTAAGTCATCCCGTGTGCATGCTAGGAGGTGCATGAGCTCGCAGTTGCGGGTGTCAAAAGTGCCCACAGTGATCTCCTTTTCATGCTCCAGCTGACGCACCTGAAGTACAAGAGAGGATATGGGTAAACGTGGATGTGCATGAATGCACGTGCATGCACGCAATATATGCCAATGAGAAAAGCATGTTTCCTAGCTAGGCGTGCAGTTGCCACGCCATTTTAGTATGAACACAGCATACACTTTTCCACTCATTGCCGTAATCACCTTCACCCCCAGCATGCACAATCACATAGAACCGCACGCACCTTAGCCGCACTGGCCTCTGCCAACTCATTTTGTGCCACTAGCTGATCCCTCAAGATCTCCACCTCCCGCTGCATCCCAGAGACTAAGAGAGGCACCCCTCTCTGTGGGCCTGTGTTCACACATGGTTGTGCATGGTCATATGTGAGAGCTGGAGCAATAGAAACCCAACGTTGTCACTACATCTGCGCATCTACTACAACAATGTCTGCCCCAGGCATAGAGCAAATAGGTAGTGGAGAGGGATGCAGCAGCTTGGGCTTGAACGTTGCTAAACTTTCACCATAGCACAAAATTGTACACACAAAAAAGCACGTTCATGCACACGGCAAGCAGTTCAGTCCCTCACCATTGACGTGGTCCCCACGTAATGAGAGTGTCCCAACGGGTGGTGGCGTAACCCCCCCTGGCACAGGAGCAAATTCAAGGGGCATGGAGCTTACACCTCGGGCAGAATAGGGGCGGGAGGGGGACACGTGGTTGGAACGGTGTGTGGTGGACAAGAAGCCTTTTGGGGCTCCTCCTGTGTTGTTAGTGTGTATGTGCATGTCTGAGTGCGTGGATGAGTGGGGAGTCTGGATATATATAAAGTTGAAGCCAGCGTCAGCTGCAAGGGTGCAGACCTAAGCACTGCAACAACTCAGTGGCAAAGAAACGGACACACACCAGGATTGGCGGTAGAGGGGGTGCCACGATTGCGTGCTGACATTGCCCGCTGGGAGGCTTGCATTGGGGGTGAGGAACTGGGCCTGGGTGCAGATGCTCGGCGGGGGTCTGCATATGATGGCTGTGGTGCAGAGGGGGGAAGTGTTCCGGTTTGGTGGGAGCGGGCTGACGGGGGGGCCTGCAGGAACAAGGAAGTGGGTGTGTCTTGATGTACCATCATCTGTTGGACTTACAAGGCTGCCCCTTTTGTAGTAAATATGGTAAGATGGGCGGGCTTGCCTCTCATGCTGCGCTTAGGCACTGCAGCTATGCAGTTTCTGCCCAACCTTTAGCAGCCCAGTTAGTTGTCTAAATTCTGGACGGTCACTGAGTAGGTTTAGCGCACGAGTCCCCGTAAGTCATACGCAATCAGTTCGAAAAGTTTAAATGAGCTCAAACAGCACAAGGAATGACCCGTTCACGTGCCTGTGTCAGAGCACCATTGCCTTGTGGGGAATTCCTTCCACCTCCGCCAGGTGTGTGGGAAGCTGAGTGGGGTCGAAGGTGCAGCTCGTGCTGCAGAGAGGGCCATGTGTTGTCGACGGGGTGGGGGAGCTGCAGGTGTGTGTATGTGTGTGTGTGTGTGTGTTTGTGCTGGTGAGTGCAATGTAAACAAAAGGATTAAGGGAGGAATGGATGAATAAGATAAATAAGGTGTGATGGGGAAGAGAGTTAAATCGCAATATATAAACAAGATATCTTAATAATAAACAATATCACAAAGCAGGGTAGTGGTCAACATGTTTAGGCTTGTACAAGTTTAGTTTCACTCTACCTTGTTTGTGTATGCTCAATTTAATAGCTAGCAAGCGCAACACGCAGCAAGAAGAGTTGCAGGTGGCATTTGCAGAAAAAAGAAGTAAAAGCGCAGGCAAGGATACACTACCTGACTTGACATCTAACGTAGCGTACCAGGCTCACATCATTTGCTAAAATTGCACAACACGTAGCAATTTGTACTGATGTTAGCCAAGAAGGTGCAACAACAGCGCCCACCCCCCACCTGTGCTACACGTTGTTGGCCTCCAGGGAAGCATGCCAGGGGCGACCGGTCTTGTGAGGCGTGCGGGCTGCCGCGCAATGGCTGCATGCCACTAGGTGCTGCAGCAGCTGAGGCCGGGCGGTTCCAGAGGGAGGAAGAAGGAGGAGGAGGAGAGGATAGAGGAGTGGTTGCCTGGGAGCCATCTCCTCCTCCTCCTCTTCCTCCTTCTCCTCCTCCTCCTCCTAATGCTGGGTGGTGGCCTGAAGAACGACTGCGATGGCTGCTGCCGTCCCCCCCCTCTGGCTGTGCATACCCCGTGCTTTGCACGCTGCAAGGGGAGAGTGTAGACATGGCAGACATGGGCCGCTGGCCCTGGGCCACCCGCCAAGGCCCTGATCCTCCATTCTCCCGCGCCCTGCCAATCGATGCATCGTGCACACTTTCTGGTGAGCCCAGGTAGGTAGTGCGTGCATCTTCACCCCACACCCCTCCTCCTCCTCCTCCTTTTCCCCCTGGCATTGCTTCACTGCTGCCACCACCATCAAAACCAAACGCCACGTTGCCTGACATCTGTGACATCTGCAGCTGCCGATGATGCCACTGAGACTCCTCGTCTTGAGACAGTGAAGGGGAAGGGGAGGGAGCTCGGCTGTTTGTCTCAGGCTGCTGCTGTTGTTGCTGCTGGTCGTGTTGATGGTGGTGCAGACCCATATGCTGTTGCTCACGGCATTGCTGTTGCTGCTGCTGCTGCTGCTGCTGCTCCTGTGCCGGCATCTCCTGTTCCTGCAGACTTCCAATCTTGGCTGCTGGCCCATGCAGGTCTTTGGGATTGTGCGTAGACTGCGGTGCTGATTCTTCTCCCTCTCCAAAGTCATCTCTTTCGACAGGCAAGGCTAGCGGGGGTGAAGGCTCCTGATGGGGGAGGGACACGAGGATAGTCTAAGTCAAGCCTAAGAGTGCTCTTCAGTTTTAAATGTGTGTTGAAGTGTGCACCAAACAAGGGAAGTCTAAGGAGCAGCAGGTGCTTTTTTAATTTCTGTGCTGTATGATTGGATACGTGAAATGTTCTGCTGACTCGCCTTGGGGAACGGACTGCGCTGGGCAGCAGCCATCACCCCCTCGACATCAAAATCGTCAATGTCTTGGGGTGCTGTGGTGAGTGCGTGTGCCCCAGCAGTTCCTGCCCCATGACCTGTGGCATTGGACAACCACTCCGTACGAAGCACAGACAGCAGGAATACCTGTGTATTGTATGTATGTGCGTGCATGTGGATGAGTGTACAACTCAGTATCCACTTTGTATAAGGCATGCAGATTTAACCGTACGGTGAGCATAGAAACATACACCTAAAGTACATATGATATATGCAGCAAAAGATACGAGGGAGAAAGAGAGTGAGAGAGAGTGTATGTATGTGTGTGTGTGTGTGTGTACGTGTGTGTGTGTGTGTTTGGGCTGCTGCTGGGCTGAATGCATGCTGCTGCTGGGCTGTGTGTGTGTGTGTGTGAGATAGAGAGAGAGAGAGAGAGAGAGAGAGAGAGAGAGAGAGAGAGAGAGAGGGAGGGGTTGTGATCTTACTTATATTGTGCCTCATTGTTACTTGCCTAACAAGATGTACAGATCCCAGACGCTGGGTCTTTTTGCCCCCTCCCCCTCCCCTTTCCCCTTTGTACAAATTGCCCTTTTATGATAAAAAAAGCAGGCAGGCAATGTGGCCAGCAGTCAACCAGACGCACTACATATTTAATACAAGCATAGCTGTCCATACCTATCAAATTGTGACATGCATGTGCACGCGCGCACACACATACACATGCACACAAACACACAAAATGTCTACCTTGCCATCCAAGTTCCGAACGTGCTCTACTACCAGTGCTCCCAATACCAAGCCGTGAGCACGCTGGATGTAATTCACGATGTGGCTGGTGGTCTTGCGCAAGTACATCTTGAGAGCCGGCTCGACAATCCCTTGGTGATCGTCGTTAGCCGCCTGTTCACGTGTGGGGGTGAGGAACTTGAGGCACCAAACTGAGTTGTGTCGATGCAGACTGGGTTGCAGGTGTGCACAAATTAAAGCCCAAGACTAAGCAGTTACAGGAATGTGTAGGGTTGGCCAGAACCCCATATGTATATACCGTAGGGTACCGTAACCAATTCGAGGTTTGAAAAAAACCAAATAATAAGCCCCAATGCGAGCAATGCGAGGGGGGCAACACATAATTAATTAACACAATGCGAGCCTATGCAAAGGCCTTCTGGCTCTATGAACTGCACCTACATGCGTATGCACGCGCGTGTGCACGCGTACGTATGCGTGCGTGCGTGTACGTGCGTGTGTGTGTGTGTGTGCGTGCGCATGTGTGAGCGTGCGTTGTGTACGTGCGTGTATGTACGGTTGTGTGCATACATGCGTGCATGCTTTGTGTACTTGTGTACTTGTGCGTGCGTGCGTATGTGTGTGTGTGTGCGTATACGTGTATACGTAAGTGTGTGTATACATATGTATACATGTCTTATACATGTGTGTGTGTGTGCATGCGGGTACGTGTGTGTGCACGAACGTACGTGTGCGTGCGTGCGCTTACGTGCATGTTTGTTTGTGTGCGTCCACGTATGTGTGTGTGTGTGTGTGTGCGCGTTGTGTACGTGTGTGTGTGTGCGCGTATGTGTGTGCATGCACGTAGGTGTGTGCATGCACGTAGGTGTGTGTGTATGTGTGTATGTGTGTGTGCATGCGGGTACGTGTGCGTGCGTGCACATGTGAAGGGAATGAAGGCGCCCTTCTTCTTGGTCCGGCGTATTTTGATATGCTGTATAACCGGTTCCGTTCTTGGGAATTCCCGACCGTATTTGTATCCGTATGATCGTATGCAGTTCTTGGCCGACCGTTATGGACCATAATTCACCGTATATGTGATATGTGCCGTATTTGCAGGTGGTACACTCCAGACTCAGATTCAATTCCCAGCAGAAGCAGTCCCTTTTGCTCTTTTTGGGCGCCTCTTTTACTGAGCTCTTCCTTTGCTTCCCTTTTCTAGAATGCATGTACTTGCAATAAATCTTCCTACTGTTGGTTATGGTAGTTGAACTTCAAATTGGACTGAAAAGGCCATATTGGGGTCTTTTTGGCTTAAAGCAGGCGTAGCTCCCCAACCTTTAATTTTGGGTATGATACTGTATAAATGATTGGGTCATGCGTGACCAGCTCTTCAAAGCTGCAGAATAAATCTCTTTTGAATTTATCCTGTGACTCCAAATTTCCCTATATACGGTGTACATGCAGTATATAAAATATGGAGATCCCACACATGCATATACGGTTTGAGCCAACCCTATATACACCGTATATACAATTCTGGCCAACACTAGGAATGTGTGCTCACGGACGACATCCAACATTGACCAAGGGCAGCTGTAAGTGCCCTCTTTTACCTTCATGAGCTTTCTATTTGTTTAGCCTTAGCCAAATTTGCTTACGTCCACCATACGGCCGTACACTTGGAGGTTTCCTTGCTCAAACCTCCGAACGTACTTTCCACGTACACCCTAAGGCTTTTGTGGCTTCAGCCGATGCCGCGAGCACCTTTCACAAACCTTGATGCCAAATGTTAACTTTTGAACGGCATTATAAAGCAGTGCAGAGTACGATGGTGCAACCCTTTTGGAGCCTCAGCGGGATCAGGCGCAATTGGAACAGGCGGAACACGCAATTTCTGGTGACATGCCTTGGCAATGATTCTGGTACATGTACTGTGACCGTCTTTGTGCCTACCTGTCCATATGTCATATTCTATGTCATATCCTCTGTCATGGAGGTAATATTGGGTACACAGACAGGATGTGCTCATTCCGTTGAGCGCCTTCAGCTCTCACCTGCGGACTCAAGGCTGCTATGATGTCTGCGTCGCGCGTGTCTTGCTGGGCAGCGCTGGCAGCAGACATGGGTGTGTAGCGCTTGCTGAACTTGCGCTGGAAGGTGTGACAGGTCACTGAAGTCCCAGAGTTCACATAGGTTGTGATGTACCGCAGATCCTCGAAGGGCTGCACAAATGCCTGAAGCACGCTTGGGGTTTCAATCTCAGGGGCGTCGTCAGCACTGCCAGACTCCTGGGGTGGACGATCAAGGTGGAAAAAAGCCTTTTGACCCAGACACTTGAATGAGATCCTTGATGCGCCAGATCACATGATTCAGACGCTTTGCTTTCCACGGTGATCACTAGTCACTAGGCCACTCATAGGCATCCCCTTGCCGCAACATTGCTTAGCGAAAATAGCTAACGAGGGCATTTTTCAGTTGGAAAAAGAGGAAATCTGCTTACCAAGCGGTCAGACAAGAGCTCACACAACTGGTTGAAAGCCGTGAGCCGTAAGAGCTGTGGCTTTCCATCACCTGCACACGAACGCAACGTGGAAGGCACGACAGATCATACTGCTTGCTTAATTGAAAGGTACACGCCCCCAATCCTTGGAGCTACGCATGTGCAGCTTATTTACATTTGACAGCAACATTTACACTGTTTGTGCAGCTTAATTGCAAACTGACACTGCTGTCTGCCCATGCATCTCACCAAGCCTTGAGATTGCCACGAATTGGGAGTAGTTGGCCTCATCCTCCTTGGCAAAATATACAAATTGCTTTCGAATTGCTTCCATGCAGGTGCTTTGACTGGTATGGCGCTGTACATATCCATCCTGTAATTAGGCACGACAAAAGCAAATCCATCTGTACCATCATAAAATGCTAGGTCTAGCATTTCAGCAATAACAAGGCGAGCTACTCCAAAATGTGCCTAGGAGAAAGCCTTTAGAAGGGTGAAAGACACATTGGTATAAATGACAGGAGCATACACAAACTCATACACATACATGCTTGAACACACACACACACACACACACATACACATACACATACACATACACATACACATACACACACATACACACACACACACGCACATGTGCACTTGCTTGCAGCACGTGAACACGCACAAGGAACACGGACAGCGGACACGTACAGTTTCAATCGCTCACGTACCTTTGTCGTTCCCCACCATGCAGAAAGCTGCCCAAAGCGAAATAAAACAGTGTCCGGGATGTTCACCTTGCATTTAATGCCTTTGTCCTGCATATTGTGATGGTGTGCATGCGTAAGCCATCCCACATGCGTGGAGTCATACGTTCCTTACATTCCAGAAGAGGCTGTAGAATGAAGGGGCATCAAAGCTGTTGTTGGCCATCCAGGTCAAACTTGCAAACGGAAAAACTCCGCGTCCCAAACAATCGCCATCAGATGGACTTATTCAAACTAACATACATTAATCCTTTAAATATACATAAAAAAGTCTTATACCAACCTCGCAAACTCTTAGAGCAAGTACTAAGCTTTCGTTGATGCAAATGAATTTTATCTATTAAAATACCAATTGCTTATGAGGCTCAAGGCCGAGCGGCCGAATTCGTCCAAAACCCCCAAAGCCTAAAATGAAAACCTGGGCGTCTACGGTATTTGTCAAAATCTGAAATTTGAAATAGCAATTGCCTCCCGTCGTCTTAAAGCCTTGGTTTATTCTTGCTTCCGCTTTCGCACCTTCGTAAAGAACTGATAGATACGCAGATACCAATCAGGTATGCCAATACCAGAACGGGTCAATAATAGGGCAGAATGGCAGAATACATGATGTCTTGTGCCAATCACTGGATGCGCACACTAGGGCTTTCTGCACCAGGAGTCACATTGCTCTAATTCTTTGGGGGTTGCAAATTGTGTTTGATCGTGTTAAATGTCTTGTCTACTCTGTATGAATTTTGTTGCAGATCTTTGCGTGGAAGCTGAAATGATGAGTGCTGTGGGCTGGCATTTATTATTAGATCAGTTAGTCTGAGGCTGTGGAGTGGGATCCTTATTACATGTGTGAATACCTAGCAAGCATGGTGTGAAAGGGATAGCGGTGTCCAAGCAAGCGAGGTATCAGCAGCTTACGTTGTTCTTGTATTTGTTCTGCTAATTGGGTAGGTGAAGTGTATACACAGTATTTTACTTCAATCTACCCGATAGTCCAAATTTACCGGGGATTTGGCTGTCCCTCACCTTCATTGTATGGATTTCAAGGCTACCTGCTAGGTTAAGGGCATCTCTCCTTTCATCAACGGTAAAGTAAACAACAGGTTTGGTATGATAAATCAGTGTGGCAGAGCGCAACATGCATTTCTTCTCACCAATATGATTGCATTTGTCTGTAGGGGTTATGTCTTTCTCAGATATCCTTAGTCGTTGATTAGTTTTATGTAATTTGTAATTTGTGTGGCACTCAGTGGAATAATATCCAGAGACCTTCTTCAATCCAGTTTTAAGTTTCATCGAATTCCACTCTTCTATAGATCAAACCCAGGCTCATCTGCGCGCAGCACCTTCCAGATGCAACCCTTTGCAGCAGCTCTGAAGCCGATGTTCTATACCGCTGAGTGCGGGCAATACCGCCTTGCCTATGGACATGCTGGCGTGCTGGGCTCTGAGTAGCTCTGCAGCAAGAGCACGCGCATGGAGCTCCATTTCAGCGCTATGGGCCTTTTCTTGGAGGAGGGCTGCCCCTGCAGCTGTATGTGTGCCTGCATCAGCAAAAGGGTTCTTCATATGATGAGATGATATGAATGAGTGGCCCATCTCATGTACGATGTGTGCTGAAACAAAATAATTGTTAACACCAAATGGGAACATGGCAGACTGATGGGAGGCAAACCAAACAGTACGTACAGGTCTTCCAGATATGTGCTTGCATCACTGTCCTATTTAAGCGTGTGAACCCCAGCCAGCGAGCAGCTTTCTTTCCAGGGCCACTGACCTGTTGCGTCTCCATTGCCTTGCGGATGTGGCCCGTTCTCAATGCTGACAGCCGGCTCTGGCTGCTCACCCCAAGTGGATGCCTCCTCCAGCATCTCCTGCGAGTACAGGCAAAGACAGTGCTACCAAAACTTGCATCTTGAAGCCTTTCTTGTCGCGATGCTGCATTACAGGTGAATGAATCCAGATGAGCAGCGCTGGCCGGTACTGTACATTTGCATCGTGCAAAACAAATGTGCATCATAGGACCGCCCTGGCAAAGAATTAAGCAAGCTAGTAATGAAAACATTGGTGTTGAAAAATTT
>Ga0307963_1001721_pt1 | contig 16983 bp, 18 predicted proteins | sample OrgLakmetagen594_FD_201829 | JGI IMG/M metagenome (GOLD analysis project Ga0307963, IMG submission 201829) | Saline water microbial communities from Organic Lake, Antarctica - #594 | ecosystem: Environmental > Aquatic > Non-marine Saline and Alkaline > Saline | place: Antarctica: Organic Lake...
TGTGTGTGTGTGTGTGTGTGTGTGTGTGTGTGTGTGTGTGTGTGTGTGTGTGTATGTGTGTGTGTGTGTGTGTGTGTGTGTGTGCGTGCTTGCGTGCGTGCGTGCGTGCATGTTTTTTCGTGCGTGCATGTGTACACGTGTGTGCGGGCGTGTGTGTATCTGTCGGCACCTGTCAGATGTGATACCACTCACCTCATCAGCTTGGGATCCAGGTTTCACCCCCAGCTTAAGGTATACACAGGTTTGAGGGGCGCAAACTAGCTCTGCAAGCTCTTGTAGGTCCATTAAACTAGGAGAGACGCATTAGTAGGACAACATTATTTTTTATAGAAAATTACCACCAGAGGAAAAAAAACCTGCAGCGTAATCGAGCTGTCACCGAGTGTGTTCAGATGTTTCAACAAACAAACAGCTAGCCAGTACCATGTATCTTGCCCCTTCATCAAGCCCTTTCAGCACGAGCACAGGAACACATAGCATGCGGCCGTTCTTGGTAGGTCTTACACACACATGGCAATTGCCTACGTGGCAGCGCCAAGATTGCCAGTCCCAGTTATTGTGCACGACTGCACATTGCTTCCGCCTGCGATCTCGGGCCTATGCCCCTTCAATCCTGTGCCCTCATTCCTTGATATGCAGCTTGCTTTGTGTGCGCCCCGACACTTGTCAGGGTACTACCCTGTCACAGTGAGCTGTGAGGTGAGAGGATGTTCGCATTTGCTACTTAAACTGCCTATCATTGGGAACTGCAATGTCCATGGTCAGTGCGTCTTGCGTCCAGTCAGGTGTCCCTCACTGTGAGGCACTGCTTCAACTTCCTTATGGGCCCACTCTTCATCCCGTTTCTGCACGCACAGGCCGTTCGCACTCGTAGGAGCAGCAGTCAGGGCCAAGAGGAGCCCACAGCTAAGCCCAAAGGACGCCCACGTAAGCTCCATACTTCTAGCGAGATTGAAAAGGATTCACCAGCACCCAGCAGTAGCAGCGGCAAAAGCAGCAGCAGCAGCAGTAAGAGTGAGCAGCAGCAGGCTTTCAAGATTCGTGCACAGCTCTGGAAGCAGAAGGCCATCATCGACGTTGGGCATCAGCACCGGATAGCTGTTGCCGGCAGTGCAAAGGTTCCCTCTCATCCTCCTTCGCCCCCCAGCCCCACCACCACAAATGCCTTGTATTCCCAAAACCTTAGACCTCACCCTACATCTCTTGGGCTGACGCAGGCCCCTTGGTTAGTGTTGTTACTTCGTCTGTGTGCGTGTGTGTGTGTGCGTTTGTGTGTGTATGTGTGTGTGTGTGTCTGTGTGTGTGTGTGTGTGTGTGTGTGTGTGTGTGTGTGTGAAGCGGGGATTAAATTTTTTTAGCCATGCAGCACCAGTGCTTGGACTAAATCTCTGTCACTCAAGCACATACACACGTGCATGCGGGCTTACCAAACACATACTCTCTCTCTCTCTCTCTCTCTCTCTCTCTCTTTTTTCTCTCGATAATTAATATTTTCTCTCCTTTCCCCTCTCTGCTCTAATCTCCGTGGCCTCCCAGGGAAACGAAGAAAGAAGACACGGCTATGCAAGTGCAGAGAGATCACCAACCACCAAACAGCAGGGATGTTGACGACAGCAGCGCCGCCACTATCGACACCACAAGCAGCAGCAGCAGCAACAGCAGGCTTGGTAGCAGCAGCGACGACAGCAGCAGCCGCAAATACAGCAACAGCAGCAACAGTGGCATTGGCCGTGTAAGTAGTGTGAGCAGCGCAGCGTCTGATACCCAGACCTCCTTAATTAGCAGCCCCAGCAGTGGCAGCAGCAACGCCGGCGCCTCTGCTGCCCAGAAAAGTTCAGACAGCTATCTCAAGCTGAAGTTTCAGGCACACAGGTTCCCCATGCTCAGCTACCAGGGTTTGATTAATAGCCAGAAAGCAATCCCTTGTGTGAGCCTGGCTGACCTGCCAGGAATGGTGCCAGGTGGGTATTCCGTTTGGGCCGATTGGAAACAGTGTAATGTGAAATTCTTCTGGTGCATTCCATTATAATGGATTCCCATTATGCTGCATTTCCAACCAACTGCTACTTGGCAAAACGTCTGGCTTGTGAGGTCTGGCAGGCTTACTGGATTGTCGAGTCATACCTACATCCACTTCCGACCAACCCTTTGTCGTTAATCAAACTCATGAAGAAGTATTGTTTGGCGGGTCTCTTGCGGCCTTTGTTGCGCGCAGGCAATTCCGCTGGCTGCTTTGCTGCACCTAACAAAGAGCAAGCCAAAGCACACGCGTACCTTTAAATCCAGCAAAGACCACGCAAAGCACACGCATACCTTTGACCTCAGCTCTGTGAAATATTTGGGCCTGTTCACACAACCGGGTCGCAGGCAGCAAGCCTGCGTCAAATCTAGACCTGATGCACCACAGAAGGTCTTATAAAGAAACACTTGTGACCGTGCTTAGTAGAATGTCCAGATCTGTCACACGCAACCAGGTCGCTGGTAGCAAGCCTGCATCGAAGCCAGGCCTGGCGCACCACAAAAGGGCTCACAAAACAGCACACACACACGTGCTTCACCGTCGCGACTGCTGCTCAGTTTTAAGTCCATACTGCTGCTTAGTGTATTGTCTAATGTCCATGCTGCTGCTCAGTATCATATCCAGATCTGTCACGTCACGTCACACAAATCCGGTTGCAGGCAGCAGACCTGCGTCGATGCTAGACCTGCTACATGCGGTGAACCCCCTGCCTGAGGCGGATGTGTACGCCCTTGTGGCTCGGATGCTGGTGAGCGTGTGTGGGTGTGTACGCCTTTGTGGCTCGGATGCTGGTGAGCGTGTGTGGGTGTGTGTGTACGCCCTTGTGGCTCGGATGCTGGTGAGCGTGTGTGGGTGTGTACGCCCTCGTGGCTCGGATGCTGGTGAGCGTGTGTGGGTGTGTATGCCCTTGTGGCTCGGATGCTGGTGAGCGTGTGTGGGTGTGTACGCCCTTGTGGCTCGGATGCTGGTGAGCGTGTGTGGGTGTGTACGCCCTTGTGGCTCGGATGCTGGTGAGTGTGTGTGGGTGTGTATGCCCTCGTGGCTCGGATGCTGGTTAGCGTGTGTGGGTGTGTACGCCCTTGTGGCTCGGATGCTGGTGAGCGTGTGTGGGTGTGTACGAGTGGGTGTGTACGCCCTCATGACTCGGATGCTGGTGAGCGTGTGTGGGTGTGTATGCCCTCGTGGCTCGGATGCTGGTGAGCGTGTGTGGGTGTGTATGCCCTTGTGGCTCGGATGCTGGTGAGCGTGTGTGGGTGTGTACGAGCGGGTGTGTACGCCCTCGTGGCTCAGATGCTGGTGAGCATGTGTGGGTGTGTACGAGCGGGTGTGGGTGTGTATGCCCTTGTGGCTCGAATGCTGGTGAGCATGTGTGGGTTAGGATTGGGTGAATTGACTAACCAAACCCAATTCATTGAAGAAGAACGTTAGGACTGGTTGTCCCTGGCTACTTTTTTTGGGTGCACTGAGTCGAAGTGGTTTGCAAGTGACGTGCCAAAGCAATTGCCAGAACAGTGGGCAACAAATGGTTGCGGCAAGAATGTGTCGTCCTATTCATTGGTTGGCTACGACAAACGCACAATGTCTGTCTGTGGTGTTCAGACAGGATCTGATCATGTTTGGGGCACCTATCATTTTGACACTTATTTGCTTCATTGCGTAAGTGGTGAATTATACTCAAAAATGTGAAAAATACTCAAAATGGTTAATTATACTCAAAAGTGCTGAATTTGGATTTTCCTGGATCAAGCAACACCATGATGTAAACCCACCGTTGCCAAATGCATTACGTGCCTAGAAATCGACGTGCAAAATGGCGATTTCACGTTGGGATGCCACTCACATCTAAACCACCACAGGCAAGGAAAGACTTTTCACATAAATCTAAGATAACGAGCCACACTGTTGCCGGTGTCTTGCTGTTCACAACTCTGCCGCCGTCCTTCATGCTGAGATGGATTGCTTCCTCTTTAAAAAGTGTAGCGAAGTGCTAGCCATTACGGATCCTTTTTTCCATAGAAATTGAAATTAGGTTCCATGCAAACCACATCCACATGAAGCCACTTTAAAATTCTTATGTTCCGACATGGAGCCACTACAAACAGCCAAGGACGCGTACCCCCGTATTCCTTGGTTGCTCATAGCACCATCTACTTCTGCAGGAGCCGCTGCACAGGGCCAAGGACACATACCCCCTTATTCCTTGGTACTTTTATTATTCAGCTCATAACACCAACTACTTCTACAGGATCCGCTGCACAGGGCCAAGGACACGTACCCCCTTATTCCTTGGTACTTAAATTATTCAGCTCATAACACCAACTACTTCTACAGGAGCCGCTGCACAGGGCCAAGGACACGTACCCCCTGATTCTTTGGTACTAATATTATCCAGTCCATAACACCAACTACTTCTACAGGGGCCGCTGCACAGGGCCAGGGACACGTACCCCCTTATTCTTTGGTACTAATATTATCCAGTCCATAACACCAACTACTTCTACAGGAGCCGCTGCACAGGGCCAGGGACACGTACCCCCTTATTCTTTGGTACTAATATTATCCAGTCCATAACACCAACTACTTCTACAGGAGCCGCTGCACAGGGCCAGGGACACGTACCCCCTTATTCCTTGGTAATTATATTATCCAGCTCGTAACTTCAACTGCTTATACAGGAGCCGCTGCACAGGGCCAAAGACACGTACCGCGCCTTCATCTTTGATACTGAAACCACAACGTATAAAGAGGGCTCCAACAGCAGGATCCTGGATATCTGCGTGCTTGACGTTGCCTCAGGTGTGTGTGCGTGTTTGTGTGTGTGTGTGTGTGTGTTTGTGTGTGTAGTTCAATGCAAGAAAACAAACTTTTTACTTCACCATCAAGACAGTTTCATTTCCCATTTGTAACGCCTCATTCCATGCACGCTTTTGAGAACATTGTTATTTAATCCGTCGAGTCCTCTACTATAGTGGAGGTGCAGAACAGTGAAGACCTCCTGCAGACTTCCACGTAAAAATGATAGAGGTTTGCTTGTGAGCAGAACAGTGATACCAAGCAGCCGTCAGCAGGCAACTTAATAACAAACCGAGTATATTTCTGTACATCAGCATCACACAACTCCATCGCAATCGACCACCGAACTTAATGGCCAGCCTCACTTCACCTTTTTCAAGCACTATGACCAGGCACTCTCTATATTGGCTGCCTCCGACAGCTCGCTCCTCCCTATATTGGCTTATATAAATGGAACCCTCACTACAGCTGACTGCCGACTGCTGACTGACAGCAGCTCGCTCCTCTCTATGACAGCTTGAGAAAACCAAACCCTCATTACATCCGGCTGCCACCATCAGCTCACTCCTACTTGTGTTGCGTGACTAAATGGGGTGCAGGCGACAAGTTCAGCACGCTCGTCAATCCAGACCAATACATCCCAGAGGTTGCCACCCAAATCCACAACATCTCCAACAAAACCGTGAAGGGCGCACCGAAACCCCCCCACGTGTACTTTGCCTTGCTGCTGTGGATGCACCAGAGGTGTGCGCAGGACTCTCCTGCAGGGTCCGCTGCGCTGCTGGTTGCGCACAACGTGAGGTGGGTTGTGGTTGCAGAGCATCCAACCAACTGGGTCGTGCCGCCATGGGTAGATAGCATAAAAAGACAGGCAAGTAGCACCACCACCGATGTCAAATCACGGAGATGGCGACGCTCATTTGCGTGTCACAGCTGTGCGGCTGCCTCACCCATTGGAGATCACCCATATCTCGTACAGAGTTGTGACAAACACGCACACGCACACACATACACGTACATGTAACACACACACGCACACACGCACGCGCAGCTCGGATTCCAAGTGGTTGGGTGTGGAGTTTGCACGCTTGGGCTTGCTGTACCCTAACACTTGGGCAGAGCTGTGCACACTCCAGCTGGCAAAGCAGCTGATAAACGGCTCTGTGTCGTGCAAGCTTAAGGACCTGGCTCACCACTTTGGTGTGTGTATGTGTGTATGTTTGTGTTTGTGCATCTCCTTGTGTGTGAAGGGGGGGGAAGGGGTTCATGGGGGGTTGGATGGGAGGGAGTGCGTGCGTGCCTGCATTTGTGTTTGTGTATGTGTGCTGGGTGAGTGTTACTCGTGTTCGAGTGTGCGTGTTACTCGTGTTCGAGTGTGTGTGTGTGTTACTTGTGTGTGAGTGTGCGTGTTACTCGTGTGCGAGTGTGTGTTACTTGTGTGTGAGTGTGCGCGTTACTCGTGTGCGAGTGTGTGTGTTACTTGTGTGTGAGTGTGCGCGTTACTCGTGTGCGAGTGTGTGTTACTTGTGTGCGAGTGTGCATATTACATGTGTGCGAGTGTGTGTGTTACTTGTGAGTGTGCGGGTTACTCGTGTGTGAGTGCGTATTACTTGTGTGTGAGTGTGCCACCAACCATAACTTACTATGTGGAGCACGCTTTCATGGTCACTGCCATTCCATTTGCGCCTTGTGTAGCTTTTTTTTTTGGGCGCGCAACCCTGCTGCACATGCTGTGTGTGCTGTGCTGTGCTGTGCTGTCGTGTATGCAGGGCTGGACACCAGCATGCTCAACCTGCATCGTGCAGAGGCAGACTGCGACCTTTTGAAAGCCGTGACGGACCGCATGCTGGAACAGACGTATGGCAAAGGCGGGGGGCTGCTACAGGTGGTGGTGGTGCTGTGCGTGGCATCAAGATGGCGGTGGTGATGGTGGTATGATGGTGGTGGTGATGCTGGTACTAGTGATGGTGGTACTAGTGATGGTGGTACTAGTGATGGTGGTGCTGTGCGTGGCATCAAGATGGCGGTGGTGATGGTGGTGGTACTAATGATGGTGGTACTAGTGGTGGTGGTGGTGCTGTGCGTGGCATCAAGATGGCGGTGTTGATGGTGGTAAGATGGTGCTAGTGATGCTGGTACTAGTGATGCTGGTGCTGTGCCTGGCATGATGGCGGCAGTGATGGTGGTACGATGGTGGTGGTGATGGCGGTACGATGGTGGTGGTACTAGTGATGGTGGTACTAGTGATGGCGATGGTGATGGTGGTAAGATGGTACTAGTGATGCTGGTACTAGTGATGGTGGTGCTGTGCCTGGCATCAAGATGGCGGTGGTGATGGTGGTACGATGGTGGCACGATGGTGGTGGTATTAGTGGTGTGGTGTCTGTGGTACTAGTGATGCTGGTACGGTGGTGGTGGTGGTGTCTGTGGTACTAGTGATGCAAGGTACGATGTGCATGGATAAGTGGTCTTCTCCCTCCTTCAGGTGCTGGTGGTGCTGTTACTGAGAGCTCAAGGGGTTTCAGGGTGGGATTAAGTGGTCGTTTTCCTGCTGGGCATACTCAAGTTTCAGGTGCAGAGCGTGATCAAGCTGCGCCCAGAGGAGGGTAGTCTTTGAGTGTCCCTCTGTGCGCTTCTCTGTCAATGGTGCTGCTAGCAGCGTTTCAATGCTTGCATGAAAGCTCACCCTCGTTCCTCTGTGGTGGAGGAAGATATTCACGGTGCCAGGTACCCAAGTGGCTCCTTTTCCTCATTTAATGTGGGGAGTGGTTTCACTGCGTGCATGATTTTTTCCCTTCCTTTTTCTCACCCTCCTGGATATGCCAGAGTATCTCACCCCTGAAAGTGTGAATGTCGTCAGGGAAAGGATCCGCTGCTGTGGAGCTGGTGTCTTTTCTTTGGTGGGGCTGCTAAAAATAAGGATGGCGGGGTGTAAGTGGCTGCTTGTTGTGAAGTGCTGCTTAGAGGAAGAGAAGGATCACGAGCTTCAGGCAAAAGCTGCAGCTTGTTTGATGAGACAGCTCAGTGAGAGTGTGTGTGCTAGCTGTCAGCATTTCTTGTTTACAAAAAGCACCTGTCCTAAGTTTTGTGGGGAGCAATTTTCAATTTCTGCGTACATGTGTATATAATAACGTAAACCCTCTCTGTTTCACTTTTCCTTAAAAGCGTGTGGCTTCCAGGTAAAGGCAAACATGCATACACAAACACACAAACATGCGCGCACGCACACACACACACATGCATACATGCACACACGCATACACACACACTTGCCTTGCTGCCACAGTCTGTGGCTTTAAGCGAAGACGAGCGCCTGGACAGGCACGTAGCCATCAAGCCCGTCAACTGCACAAACCGTTTCAACCAAATCTTGAAAAACGTGGACGAACTCGTTCCCAAGCTTGGAGACTTTTTATACCCACGCTACGCTGCAGCGTCGGTGGCTGCAGGCTTTGATCCCGCCCCACGTTTGCCTTCAATGCCAAGCAAATTCCCCAAAAAGAGCAGCAGCACCACCACCAACAGCAACAGCAACAGCATAGCAGCCACTGGCCGCAACTCCATGTTAGGCCCAAGCAAGCCACAAAGCAACAACGCCAGCAGCAGCAGCAGCAGCAACGCCAGCAGCAGTAGCGGCGGCGACTCCGGCAGCAGTAGTAGAAGTAAATACCCAGAAGCAACACTCCCTGCGCCCTCCCAAATTCCTCAGCCACCCAAAGCCAACACCAAAAGCACCAACAATCTTGCTGGCAGCGCCAGCAATTCTGGTGCCTCTGCTGTTCAGGCAGGCAAAGCACCAGACAGCCAGCCTGCGGAAGTGCCAAAGAAAAGGGGTAAAAAGGAGGTGCTGCCCTCTGTACCTGCAATGCAGCAGCAGCAACAGGAGCAGCAGCAGCGGCAAGAGAAGCAGCAGCAGGAGTTGCAGCATCAATCACTACAGCTGCAGCTACAGGCAGAAATAGAGCAGCAGCAGGATCAGGCTGGTCAGGTCTCCTCCTTCCATGAGGGTGAAGACCAAGGCTCCTATTTATGGTCTACAGGTAAACTTCTGATCACTGCCCGCATGGTGGTTTCTTTTTCTGTTACAATTGCTGTTCGCTATCAGGCGCAATCTCTCTCCCTCTTTTTGTTTGCCTTTGATGAGCGCACTTTACAGCACATTTGTTGGTACGCGTGCGTGCTTGCATGCGTGCGTGCACACACACACACACACACACCACACACACACATGCCAGCACACACACGCATGCCAGCACACACCCAGGCACAATCACACACAATACACAATTACGCACATAATTAAAACAAGCGTGCATGTATGTACACTCACAGAGAGTGTGCCTGAGCAGCAGCAGCAGCAGCAGGACTTGAGTGGCAGCGAGCGCTGGATGGAGGCGGACCCGTTGGCAGAAATTGAGACCCTGTTTGATGAGCAGGTATATATCAAGATACAGATGTAACTGTGAATGTAACTGTGAATGTATGCATGTAACTGTGGATGTATGCATATAACTGTGGATGTAGGTTAGCCAGAGCCATACATTTAATAGGTATTTACGGTATACATACGGTTTTTTTAGCAAGGAAATCATCATACATACGCTCAAATGCGGTGCACATATGTGGTTCTGGCCAACCCTGCGTAAATGCCTTGACTCAAAAAGCCCTATGTGATCGTCTCAAAGGTGCGTGCTTAATTTTTAAACTTTCTGGTGCCGTTGTTTAACCCTGTTTGCCAAGCGGGCGTGTTTAAAACTCTGCTGATGGTCATGGCCTTTTTAGCGTGGCCCCGTTAGGCCAAAGATGTAGGAACAGTCCTCGCTTTTGTCTGTGTATGTGTAGGATAAGTCACAACCATTTACATATACGATGCGTATACGGCATTTTTGGCAGGGAAATCACCAAATATACGGCCATATACGGTGTATACATACGGTTCTGGCCAACCCTATATATGTGTGCACTGTGCAAGCATGCATGAACAGAGCTGACACAGGAAACGACTGCACAGACAATCACATACACGGCTGTACACACACACACATACATATACACACGCGCACACAGGTGCTGTCAGGACCCCCTTCCTCGCCCTCTGCTGCTCCGGCAGAGGTTCCGTCGTCTCAGTCACCTCTGCTCTCGCCAGAGGAGCCCCTGCCTAAGAAAGCCACCAAGAAGGCTGCCAAGGTCCCCCAGGTGAGAGACTAAAAGGTGTTTGGCGGCCTCATAGGAAAGAGTGAAGGAGGCCTGCTCTCATCAAAAAACGCCCCAAGAAGACCGCCAGGGTCCCAGGGATGCTTTCGTACCTTTTGAATAACACCCCGCATAAATATCGGTTTTTGCCTTGTGGGGTGACTGCTGCAATTCTTAATACAGGGTACCGTGCGTCCACGATCACCTCGGATATTAAGCATTTATTTGGCAGATAAACCAAAAATCTTGATAATTCTCGGAGCCCTCTCCAAACTGCATTTAAAGTTTCAATGACTTTTTTGGTATTTTTTTGGGCACTCAGGGGTACAAGACACACCGGAAAGTGCCCCTTCCGAATTCCAAAAATTTCTTCCTCCAAATTGAAAACGAAATGTTTATTACTCTTTCTAAATTTGTCTCACAAGTACTCGTGGAGCGCGGTTTTACCTTTCTACCCCACAATAGAGGTTTTAAAGGCCATGTAGTCGGGAGGAAGGGAAGCCTGACTCTCACCTATCGGACAGAAACTCTCTCGGAACAAAGAGGACCTTCATTTGTTTGCAAATACGAGAACATCACACAGGCAGTGCTGCCACTCCCCACATGGATTGAACGACAAGTACTCCTGCCGGATTTTGCTAGTAGAAAAGAAAAACAACGCAGGCAGTGAAGAACACATTGATTTAGAGAGAGAAAGCCACTTTGGTATCGAGTACTGTAAAACTCCTTTACCAGAAGACAAAAAAGGGCACTTGGCTTGAGCCAGAGACAAGCAAGAGCGCCAAGCACAGAAACTACAGAGCGAAGCTAAGGGTCTACTTAGGGACGACCACCCGTCCCGGCCATTGCCAGCCCCATAAACTACCTAGTAGTATCGCTAGGATCATAAGTAGCAGTATTAATAGTTCCATTAGTGTCATTAGTATTATTAAGAACATTGGTATCATTAGTAACATTAGTATCATTAGTTTAGTTGTGTTAAAATCAGGGTTGTTCAGTTCAAGGTCCGGCCAAAATTCGGGCTCGCGGAATTTCAAAGATCCTGACAAATTTTAAAAGTGCCGTTTGGAGTTCGGTTAAAGTTCGACGAACTTTTAAGGGTTTGTCAAACTTTGCAGCATGCGTCTGTCAATATTTTGAGGGACAGCAGCCCCCCCAGTTCAGTCCCACTCTTTCCTTGCAGTAAAAGTAACATGTTCAATGATTTATGTATGAAAAACATATAGATAATATCAATGATTTATATACCAAATAATATATATATGATAATTTTATCTGTATCAGGCCAGGAAGTTTCCTTGGTCTTAAGGCCAAACTTGTCACACATTCTTGAACTGCTAAGGATTTGTACAACGTGGCACTTGCACTGCACCTTAAGGTTAAGGCTCTCCTTTTACTGCTCTACAATGATGACATGGTACCATTCTGGCCCCCTTTCCCCCCTATTATGATATATAAATACATAACTAAATGGGAAGATTTGAAGGTGGGGGGAGGAGTCCAAGGGCTTGGTTCCCAAAATTACACATTGAACCCTTCAAACAGTTCAAGGGTTCTAGAACTTTCACGAACTAAACAACCCTGGTGAAAATAGTACCAACAGTACCATAGTAATAATAGCTCCGTTAGTAACATTAGTATTACCGTTTGTTTACGATCACTTCGGAAATTAATTAATTATTTGGCCAGAAAACGAAAATTTTTTTTAATTCTTGGAGGCCTCTCCGAACTGACTTCAGGGTGATAAATTAATTATTTATAGTTTTGAGGTTGAAAATCCTAATGAGCTCCAAGCGCGCCAGTGTGAACCCCCTGGCCGGGTTCTTGAAGCCTCAGCCACAGCTTCAGCCTCAGCCACAGCTTCCGCCATAACTAACAGCAGTAGCAGTGCACAGGCAGCATTCACAGGGGGGCTCTCGAACTCAAAAACTATTCCCGACAGGGCCCTCCCGAAGTGCCCTCGAACTCAAAAATTAATCCCCAGACTCCCTCACGAACTGAAATCGAAAATTCAAATAATTATTTGAAAGTGTGGTCACGAACTGATCGTGAACGAACGGTATATCATAACATTCGCCAGGAAGAGTATGGAAAGCTCTGTGGGGATCAGGAGGGTGCCAGCTTAGGCTTGAAACTGGCTCCTGGCAAGAGATTTTTCTTTTTTATTTGCATCGTGACGTGGCGTTGGAGTTCTTACGGGGAAACGAAAAGGTGTTATACGCTGGACTCAGCAGCAGTGTGCTAAAGAGGTCACCTGATGTGAATGACCTCCCATTTGCTGTTGAGAAACTTCTTTAGAGCCCATACAGCCACCAATTAACACCTTGCCGGTGCCCGTCTTCTTGCTTCATCGGTGGAAACAATTGATAATTATAATTATTATAGTAGATGGTTTTTAATATAATTAGTACACTTCATCAAACCTTTATAAACAGAGTCATCTGCCTCTGCTGTGCTCGCCTCTCCCCTGGCCCTTTCGACAGGATTTGCAAGCATGGTCTTTGATGCGAGAGTCGCCCTGCAAGGACCGCCTGCCGACCAAAAAGTGGTTCACTCCAGGCCAGGTGAGGGCGGCATTGAAAGCTGTTATGATGAAGCTCTTGAGTTTTGGTGTACAGTTGCGCTGTGTACCTACCTCTGTCGTGTAAGCTAAACCACTTTACACCGAAAACTGTTGCTCGTGTGGTGTGATTGGATTATGGCTAACCATCTAAGGTGCCAGTGAAAGCTTTTGCTCGTGTTGCGTTTGTAGATGATGGCTGACCATCTAAGGCGGCAGTGAAAGCTTTTGCTCGTGTTCTGTGGGGGTGGGGGCTGACCATCTAAGGCGGCAGTGAAAGCTTTTGCTCGTGTTCTGTGGGGATGGTGGCTGACCATCTAGCAGCGTGTGCAAGCGGTGCTGTTTTGGGTACGGCATGCGACGGAAAGAAGATAGAAGGCCTTTTGGCCTGCCTGTCTTTTTGATGGCTGCTTACCCAACAGCGTGTACGAGCGGTGCTGTTTTGGGTACACAGTACGGTTAAAAGAAAAGGGCGTTCCTCCACCTTGCCCTTAAAAACCGTCGAGCAGCGCTTCTCACACTTAAGCTAATTGTGTCGAGCAATACATGGTTGCCCTATCAGCCCTTCCAATGCCCTTCCATTATTTTTCAGGCAGCAGTCCACAAAATTTGCAGCAATCCAAGAAGTGTGCAAACAGTTTGACCAGCTGCTGCGCTGTCAACCTTTCCAATGTACTACCCTTTCTGCAGTAATGTCCCTTTCTGCAGAAATGACCCTTTATGCAGAAATGTCCCATTACGCAGAAATGACCCTTATCCCAAAACCCTCACTTCCCCTTATCATTGGCACGCTCAACCCACAATATCCATAAAGCCCTGCATTGACCTTGCCAGTGCACTCATGCCCTCACAATTCACGTGCACCCTTTAAGGTGGTTGTCCTGTCGGCCGTCCTGACTCTCAACCCTTCAGTTCCCTTTCATCGCACCCAGGCCTTCCAAGCAGCATGCATCTCTCTGTCGTTCAACTCTTCAGTTCCCTTTCATCGCACCTCAGGCCTTCCAAGCAGCACGCATCATCATATTATGCTCTCTCTGTCGTTCAACCTTCCGTTCCCAATCATCGCACCTCAGGCCTTTCAAGCAGCATGCATCATCCTTTAATGCTCTCTCTGTCGTATCATAGAAGCCCTCTTGAACCACATGCACCTTAGACGCACGCCACAGGCCTCCCTGGCCCTTTGTCACATGCTGAATAAAAAAGGCTCAAGCCTATAATGCTCTCGTTCTTGCACCCACGAAGCCCTCACAAATTGCATGCGCCTTCCTACACACGCCATAAGCCTCCCTGACTCTCTGCTATGTGCCCTCCTTGCATGCAGGACGTCAGAAGCTGGAGCAGAGCAATATGTTCGTTAGCACCTCAATCAAATGACCATGTGCGTGCTATTCACACACACACACGTTCTAACACACAGCGTGTTTCACTGGTCTCCCTGTGCAGCTGAGGAAGCTGGAGCGCAGCAAACTCAGCACGCTGCTGAGCGTGCTGTCACACTACCCACGGGCTTACAAGGTCTTCACCCCTTTCGTGCAGTCCCACCTGCCCGAGCAGTGTGTGGAGGCGCCGGCCACCGTGTTGTGAGTAAGGCAGTGGTGCACACCGTACACCACTTAATCTTTTAAATAATTGCTTTGTAATGTTCGTAGCTGCCTGAGCAGCGTGTGGAGGCGATGGTTATCATGCTAATGCTTATTATTATAATGCAGTGTGTGTAGTTGCATGAGCAGCGTGTGGAGGCCATGGTTATCATGCTAATGCTTATAATCATATTGCTATATGTGTAGCTGCATGAGCAGCGTGTGGAGGCGATGGTTATCACGCTAATGCTTATTATATTATACTGCAATGTGTGTAGCTGCATGAGCAGCGTGTGGAGGCGATGGTTATCATGCCAATGCTAATTATCATATTGCTATGTGTGTAGCTGCATGAGCAGTGCATGTAGGCGGCAGCCACCATGGTTAATGTTTTGAGCATCACATATTGTGTGGCTGTTTAAGCAGTGATGTAGCAACCACTAGAATTATGGTCTCAGTATGAACTATGAATGGCCTCAGTATGAACTTCCAGTTGTAGGGTGTGTCTTGCGTGGCCGCCTGCGTGGGGGCAGTACATCGGGGAAGGGTCAGTCAGTGCAGGTTGGTAGAGCAGTGCAGACTGTGTCTTTGTGTGTACCATGTATGAATTGGTAGAGCAGTGCAGACTGTGTCTTTGTGTGTACCATGTATGAATTGGTAGGGCAGTGCAGACTGTGTCTTTTGTGTGTACCATGTGTGTATTGGTAGGGCAGTGCAGACTGTGTCTTTGTGTGTATTATGTTTGAATTGTTAGGGCAGTGCAGACTGTGTCTTTGTGTGTACCATGTGTGTATTGGTAAGGCAGTGCAGACTGTGTTTTAGTGTGTATCATGTATGAATTGGAAGGGCAGTGCAGACTGTGTCTTTGTGTGTACCATGTATGAATTGGAAGGGCAGTGCAGACTGTGTCTTTGTGTGTATTATGTGTGAATTGGTAGGGCAGTGCATACCACACCTTTGTGTGTGGCTATGAAAGCACAGCGCCAAAAGACGTTATACAGTAGGCAGAGGCTTGCTTTTCTATAGAGTGCTGGAATTTCACTCATTTCACTCATTTCACTAGTGTGAGAATTTTTCCCAGCACTCGCAGTAAGGTTCGCTCACACACATAAGTACTCACACATCAGCGACCTCAAAAGCTCACCCAACACTTTGTTTTTGTTCGTATATCTGTTCCATTGTAGTAACTGCAGCATGTTGACTCAAACGCACGTTTGCACATACACACATAAGCATGTGCGCGCACATGTACACACAAACACACAAACAACCACATAAACACACACATACATACACACACATACATCACCACCACATAAACACACGATTATACACTGTGTCAACGTACAACGTACCTTGGCGCACAGAGAGAGCCGTATTTCTACCTTGAGGGGTAAAGGAGCAGTGCTGTCCATGCTCGTGGAGGTGCCGCTAGATCCGCTCTGCAGTGCAGACCTCACAGACAGCAGTTTGACGGGCGGTGGCAGCTCTTCTCCGGCATCCACGGTCATCATTTTGAACAAGTTTTCGCCTGGTGGGGGCCGCTGGGTGGTGATCGGCCTCGAGGTGCGCAGGGTCAAAGTGCTTTAACAGTGGGGTAGTTGGCAGCCAGAGTATGGTGTAGCGACCATTTTGTATACTGAGCAAGCTTTTTCCCGGTGGGGGTTGCTGGGAGGTGAACCGCGGGATACTCGTATCAAGTGAGCAGACGCCGAGGTAGGTCCGCTCACTAGATACGAGGAAGCCTCGATGCACAAGTGAGTGGACGCCGAGGTCGATTGATCAGGTTGAGCGACGTGGTAGACCGAGTGACAAGGACGGCCTCGAGGTGCATAGGGTCAAAGTGTTGTTTTCACAAGGGGGGTAGTTGGCAGGCAAAGTATGGCAGGCTGACGGGCTGATTGTGCTGGTGAGGGACCTTGAGATGTGCAAAAATGGAGGGGGCAAAAGGCGTCATTCTGTGTTTATGAAGAGTTTTCTCAATGGGGGATACGCTACGACTGAATAGAACCTGGTACTTAGGGGTTTCTAGGGTTGAGGTAGAAGCCTTCAGATTGGTGGTGTTAAAGTGGGTACAGGGAGGCACTGCGGTATATGTGTGTGAGGGGGAGGCGGAGGAGCATTGTAATGCACGAGCATAAAGCAGCTTTCGACCAATCATATGCTTGTACCAAGCCTTGCAGCTGGAAGCTAGGTCGGTGTGGGACGTTGAGCAATTTCAGTCAGTCAAGAAAGAGCCATTTTTGGATACACACACATGTGCGCTCACATACATTCATTATAAACACTCACACACACATGCACACACATGTGTGCTCACATGCATTAAATCAGACACACCCATGCAAAGGCAGATGCACACCCACATGCTCTCTCTCTCTCTCTCACACACACACACACACACACACACACATGCACACACATGTGCGCTCACATATATTATTTGAGACACACTCATGTGAAGGCAGGTACACACCCACATGCTCTCACACACACACACACACACACACACGCACACACGCACACACACACACTCACACACACACAGAAATTGAGTGCGTCGCTTGGATCCCATTTTGTACTAAAATCATCGGTGGAGGTCATTGAGCCAGGTGAGCTGAAAATGCTTTTGTCTGCAAATGAACTCCTGTGTGCAAGCAGAGGCAAAACTCCCACATGCTAACACTTTAAGCGTTGGACAAGGAAGGGCTGTCCAAATTTTAAAAACGTAGGAGCCTTACCACAGTTCTGTGCCCGTAGATACTCCAGGGCAGCAGATTACAATTTTAATTTTGTTTTTGCCTAGGCTGTTACTTTTGGGGGGGGGGGGGCAACTT
>Ga0307963_1001725_pt1 | contig 16959 bp, 22 predicted proteins | sample OrgLakmetagen594_FD_201829 | JGI IMG/M metagenome (GOLD analysis project Ga0307963, IMG submission 201829) | Saline water microbial communities from Organic Lake, Antarctica - #594 | ecosystem: Environmental > Aquatic > Non-marine Saline and Alkaline > Saline | place: Antarctica: Organic Lake...
CCCCCCCACACACACACACACGTGCACACGCACACACACACACACACACAAATAAACACATGCGCGCGCATGATGTATTAAACTTGTTTACAACCAGTTATAAGCATGTCCACATGAACGTACACACAGGCGAGCTCTCACATGGGGGGCCCTACAACCGGAACATGTCCATGACCAACCGGGAGCTGCTCAAAAAAACAATAATATACACACTAATTTTGTACGACAAACAGGCGAGCTCTCACATGGGGGGCCCTACAACCGGAATATGCCCATGACTAATCGGGAGATGCTGAAGGCTAAGCTACAGAAAGACAAATTCATGACCAAACCGCTGAGCGAGATTGTGGCCTCTGAGACTGAGGTGTGTGTGTATGTGTGTGTGTGTGTGTGTGAGTGAGTGTGTTGTATGAGGTTGGTGAATAGAAGCATATATTAGGTGGGCAAGGAGGACGAAAGGGTCGTTGTTTCAGCCTATGTGAATGCAACCGTCACATTAATAATGACTGTGCAGGGGAAATGCTGCACCTTTTCAGGTGGCATACAGCAACATACACAGAAACACAAGATTCAAGAGCATGTGGGCGCTTACATGCATGCAACACAACACTCCATCCTATTTTGAACTCCCCCCGGGCTTCCCACACAACACATGCACATGCACATGCACACCCACATACCAATGCACCCACATACAAAGCATATACACAGGCACAAATGCACACACTCATATCACATACAAAACCGAACACACACACACGCGTGGGGACTTGTACCTATGCAGCGCATCACCCCATCCTATGTCAAAATCCCACCTGGCTACCCAAGGCTGAAGAGCACTGGACGCACACCCATTGGAGAGGAGGTGCTGAACGACCAATACGTGAACGTCATCACGGGCAGGTGTGTGTGTGCGTGTGTGTGTGCGTGTGTTTCTGTGCTTTAGTGAACAACCAGGATGAGTGTCATCACAGGCAGGTGTGTGTACGTGTTTGTGTGTGTGCGTGCGTGTGTTTCTGTGCTTTAGTGAACAACCAGGATGTGTGCCATCACAGGCAGGTGCGTGTGTTCGTGTGTGTGTGTGTGTGTGTGTGTGTGGTTGCATCATACTTGCATTCCTCTGGGAGGAGTGGTGATCATTGTAACAAAAATTGACTTGTCTTGGTTGTGCGTGCCTTTGTATGAGGAACCTTTTCTTGTACATCTTCTCATGGTAGTGTGATTTCAATCCAGTTTACTGTGCCCATGTTTGTAGCAGACCTCAGCCAATAGACGTGCTGACGTGCTGTAGTGCTGTCGTGCTGACGTGCTGACGTGCTGTCGTGCTGACGTGCTGTCGTGCTGACGTGCTGTCGTGCCGTCGTGCTGTCGTGCTGACGTGCTGTCGTGCTGACGTGCTGACGTGCTGTCGTGCTGACATGCTGTCGTGCTGACGTGGTGTCGTGCTGTGTTGCCAATGGACGTGCTAACATATTAACGTGACTCCTTTTCAAGCTCATACGCAAGAACCAGGGATGTGTCATGCGACGCGTTTTTACAGTACCGTATCCTACACGTATTTTACACACGTATTCTTTACTTTTTATACGTAATTTTCACGTATTTCACCATATTAGACGTCTCAGGAGTCCGTATGACACATCCCTGGCCAGAACCTATAAGTGCAGTGAATCCTGTGAGAAGTTGCACACAAGGACTGTAGATCACACAACTGCACAATGATTGCAGATCACATTACCGCACAATGACTGTAGATCACATAATCGCACAATGACTGTAGATTGCACAACTGCACAATGACCGTGGATCACATACCTGCACAATGTTTGTAGATCGCACAATGATTGTAGATCGCACAATGATTGTATGATTGTAGATCACATAACCGCAGAATTATTGTAGATCACATAACCGCACAATGATTGTATGATTGTAGATCACATAAACGCAAAATAACTGTAGATTACACAACTGCACAATGTTTGTAGATCGCACAACTCGCAACCTTCCTCTGCTGCAAGGAACACGTTCAGGACTCCTTCAAGCTCGTGCTTAGGACCAACACTAAATTGTAAACACAAACTCTATCTGCAGTGAGGATCACTCTTTCAGGCTTAAATGCAAGGCTTATAATAAACTGTGATGTCACACACCATCTGCACAATGAGAATTACTCTTTCAAGCTCATGCGCAAGATTTTATATTAATTTCATTTGCAGTGAGGACTACTCTTTCAAGCTCATGCGCAAGAACCAGTACGAGGAGGCCCTTTTCCGGTGTGAGGATGATCGCTACGAGTTTGAGATGTGCATCGAGCAAAACAAGAGCGCAATGCGGGTGCGCACGTTTGATTGTGTGTGCGTGTGTCTGATTGTGCGTGTGTAGGTGTGTGTTTGTGTGGCGACTGGCACGAGTTTGAGATGTGTATCAAGCAGAACAAAAGCGCAAGGCAGGTGCGTGCGTGTGTTCATGTGTGTGTGTTGTGTGTGTGTTTGTGCGTGTATATATATGTACACACACATGCACACACGCTCACATATTTGTAAGCACACACACACACTCACATATCTGTACACACATGCGCACACACACACACACACACACACACACACACATGCTCAACACAGGCACTGCGGCCAATGGTGGAGAAGCTACCCTTCCTCATCCCTGAGGACAAAGTGAACCTACGCTTGGAAGATGTCCCACGGTTCAACAACATGCACATCGGCCACATCCAGCGCTTATATGCAGAGCAGGTGTGTCTGTACATGTACATGTGTGTGTGTTTGCATGAATGCATGGCTGAGCTTCGAGCTTAAGAAACATGCACAACAGCCACACCCAGCGCTTTTATGCAGAGCAGGTGTGTCTGTACATTTGTGTGCGTGTGTGTGTTTGCATGAATGCATGGCTGAGCTACGAGCTCTAGAAATGTGCACATCAGCCACATCCAGCGCTTATATGCAGAGCAGGTGTGTCTGTACATTTGTGTGCGTGTGTGTGCTTGCATGAATGCATGGCTGAGCTTCGAGCTCTAGAAATGTGCACATCAGCCACATCCAGCGCTTGTACGCAGAGCAGGTGTGTCGGTGATCAATCTACACATTTTTTATTGTTTAAGAAGGGGGCGGTGAGTGCATGTACGTACGGCATTTAAAGATCTAAAATGTCAGTTTGCTGGCATGTGCTGGAAAGGAAGGGGTGTGCACTGAGCTCCGCAGCTTTCACGCCCAGCCCTTGTTAATGAGCTGCAGCGAAAATTGTGCAAGCAAAATTTCAGGTGATTTTTGCTGACAAATGATTTGCATACAAAGACGCACCGTTCTCGGCTCAGGATGACCAGGCATTCTTACGCACGCGTCATAGCCACGCACACACACACACACACGTTCAAGTAGGGTCCTGTTCAGATTAACCTGTTCAAAGTAGCCAAGGGCTTAACATCATGCACGTCACGTAGTAAGCTTATATATGCACACAATCACTCACACAAATATGCACAAATACGCGCGCATCCCCCCCCCCTCCACAAATACACCCATACACACACACCCACACACGCACGTACGCACACACACTGCAGGGCCCTGTCCTGGTGGACCTGCTGCGTAAAAATCCTGCGGTGGCCATCCCGGTTGTGTACCAGCGCTTAGAGCAGAAGGATGCAGAGTGGTGGGTGGTGTGGTGTGGTGCGGTGTGTTTTGTTGATTGGATGCGTAGTACGCTTTTGTGCATGGTTAGACAATCTTTGCATCCCGGTTTTGCACCAGCGCTTAGAGCAGAAGGATGCAGAGTGGTGGGTGGTGTGGTGGTGGTGTGCGTATGTTTATTGGATGTTTTGTGTGTTTTTGTGCATGGTGAGGCGAACTTCACGTTCAGGGTGGGTGTTTCGTGTGAGCAGATCAGTGAACATGTGTTTGTGCGTGTGTGTTTGTGTGTGCCCACATAACATAACGTAGTAATTGTCTTGCTTTTTGAGGTGGATGTTCTGTGTGAGCATGGCCGGATCAGTATATGTGTGTGTGTGTGTTATAGTAGAATGTAGGCACATGCATCTTTGAGAGGAAGGGCAAACTTTGATTGGCATCCATCGTTGTGGCATGAAATGACGACAGATACCGCGAATTGAGGAAATATCTGAAGGATGTTGTGGCCAAACATGTGTTTACAAGGCAAGCTGTCCGCACACACACACACACACACACACACACACGCACACACACACGCACACACACACATACACACACATGCACACACACACACGCACGTATACATGCACAATAAACCGTCTTCTGTAGACTGTGTTTAACAGTGTAACTTCCTTTTGCCAATCCCATCTTTTCCACAGGAAGCGTGTGAAGGACGACATGACCAAGATCTGGCGCAAGATCTACGAGCAGAACTACCCCCGCTCCCTAGACCACCGTTCCTTTTACTTCAAGCAGCAGGAGAAGAAAAACCTCATGGCCAAAACCATGGTCTCTGAGATAAAGGACTCGGCGGACAGGAGGCGTGGGAATGAGCAGCACCTCAAGTATGTGTGTGCATGTGTGTGTGAATATGTTTCTGTGTAAAAGTGCAAGTGTGTGTGTGACTGCAATAATGAAGGCCCTCTCACAAGGGGACAGATGAAGACCAGGAAAAGCTACGACTAGAACGCAATGGTTTGAAACTTACGGCTGGGCAGACAGGAGGTGCAGGAAAACCTTACACACACTGAGACGCACACGCACATATACACACACGCACACACACGCAGGTGCCTGTTTATGGCACATTGCTACAGTGCACCAGCCGTAGGGGCAGTGCGGGGAGAGAGACATACACGTACATACGCACACATACTTACACACACATATACACGCACGCACACACACACACGCACGCAGGTGCCTGTCTATGGCACACCGCTACCAAGCACCAGTGCGGGGAGAGACACACGTACATACGTACACATACACACACACACATATACACGCACACACACACATGCAGGTGCTTGTCTATGGCACACCGCTACAGTGCACCAGCTGCAGGGACAGTGCGGGGAGAGAAGGACCTTAAGTACCAATATGGGGACAAGTGAGTAGGAATCCTGCCTGTGTGGACTTTGGAAAGCCGTAACACACATAAAACACACACACACATTCACGCACGCAGACAAACACAGATGCACGCACGCACACAGACACACGCGCACAGACACAACTATACACACACAGACACAATTATATACACACAGACACACACACGCACACACACGCACGCACACACACGCGCACACACACAAATACACACACACGCACACATACACAGGTCTGTGTTTGGGGATGTGTTCACTGTGCTTCAAACCGCCATCGACCACCATGTACAGGTAGGGGGTGTCTCAATAGAACAGCAACAGCGAATCACTTTGTGTGTGCATGTGCTGTATCCATTGATGTGCCAGTATGCCGTATTTTCATTTTCAGACCGTATATACGGTATGGTTACGTTATGGTACGTTCCCGTATTATACGGTCGAAGAGTATGGTTTAAATCGTACAAATACGGTTGAAACATATGGTCCAAATTGTACAAATACGGTTGACCGTATTTTGCCTTTTTAGCAGGGATAATAGAGGTCCAGGGTTGAAATCCCGGTCAGAGCTGTGTCTTTTGCTCCTTCTCTCCAGTTTTTTTGTTTGTTTTTCTCTCATAAAAAAGCATCTTGGTTTAAATTGAAGACATGTAAGTCACAACATTTGTATTTTGACCCTTTGCTGCAAAAATAGGCAATTCCAGCCTTTTGCACTGAAATGTAATGATACCATATTTCACCTTATATATGGTCTAACTATACCGTACCATGCCGTACACCGTACTGTACCGTACCGTACACCATACTGGCACATCACTGGCTGTATCATTGTGTTGATAGATCAGCAACAGCGTGCCATTTTGTGTGTGCATAGCTGCATCATTGTGTCGATAGATCAGCAACAGCGTGCCATTTTGTGTGTGCATAGCTGCATCATTGTGTCAATAGATCAGCAACAGCGTGCCATTTTGTGTGTGCATAGCTGCATCATTGTGTCAATAGATCAGCAACAGCGTGCCATTTTGTGTGTGCATAGCTGCATCATTGTGCCAATAGATCAGCAACAGCGTGTCATTTTGTGTGTGCATAGCTGTATCATTGTGCCAATAGATCAGCAACAGCGTGTCATTTTGTGTGTGCATAGCTGTATCATTGTGTTGATAGATCAGCAACAGCGTGTCATTTTGTGTGTGCATAGCTCTATCATTGTGCCAATAGATCAGCAACAGCGTTGCGCAGAGAGGGCGGATCTATCTGTGGGGTTGGCCACGGCAAATACCCTATACACTTACACTACCCACCTGCATGAACGTACAGCTGTCGTCATGCGATGTGTGTCATTGTGTGTGTCATCATGCGCACATTTGTGTATTACTGTGTGTGTCATCATGCGCATGTGTACATTACTGTGTGTGTCATCATGCGCATGTGTGCACTACTGTGTGGATCATCATGCGCACATCTGTGTATCATTGTGTGTGTCGTTATGCGCATGTGTGTATTTTTGTGTGTATTATTGTGTGTGTCATTATGCGCGTGTGTATATGTGTGCACTATTGTGTGGATCATCATGCGCACATCTGTGTATCATTGTGTGTGTCGTTATGCGCATGTGTGTATCTTTGTGTGTATTATTGTGTGTGTGTCATTATGTGCATGTGTGTATCTTTGTGCACATCATCGCTGTGCATAGTGTGCAGGACCAGGTGCTGCTGCACCCTACCATAACGCGCACACACATACAAAAACAAGCACACACATACACACACAAACACATAGCTGACTTGCATATTTGTACACCCCCCCACGTGTTGGCAGGCTAGTGCGCGGGACCAGGTGCTGCTGCACCCTGTCATATCGCATACACATGCACACACATAATACACACGTATACACACACAAACACATAGCTGACTTGCATATTTGTGCACCCCCCCACGTGTTTGCAGGCCAGTGCGCGGGACCAGGTGCTGCTGCACCCTGTCATATCGCATACACATACACACACATAATACACACGTATACACACACAAACACATAGCTGACTTGCATATTTGTGCACCCCCCCACGTGTTGGCAGGCTAGTGCGCGGGACCAGGTGCTGCTGCTGTACCTACAAGCCGTGGAGCCGTTCTTTGGGCTGGGGGAGCGCAGTGATGAGTTAACCAGGCTCAGGGCAAAGGTGTGTTTTCAACTGTGTGTGTGTGTGTTTTTTATGCAAGGGAAGTACCTTAGTAGTAGGTTCACGAAACATTTGGACAAAAAACAAAACATTTTAATAATTCTTGGGGCCTTTTCCGAACCGAATTCGAAGTGCAACTTTAATTAAAATGTGTAGGGTCGGCCAGAACTATATATACGTTGTGTATATGGTATTGTTGGCAGGTAGATCACCAAATATACGGTCATATACGGTGTAAATATACGGTTATGGCCGACCCTAAAAGTGTGTCCCAAAGTGATTGTGAACCTGCAGTATACTCATTCATGCTCCCTGCAATTAGGTTCCTGTTCCCTGCATCTGGTGGTGTTTATTGGTGGGTCAGGCTGGCAAGGGTGTGCATGCGCCCTCCTGTTTGCTGTGCACACTTGAAAACCTGAGCAGCGGCACGTACGCTTAAACTCTCTCTGTGTGTGTGTGTGTGTGTGTGTTTTTGGTGCATGTTATGCCTGCATGTCGTAAAAAAGGGCTGTTACAGTGACGTGCGTTCTTATTGTGCTCTGGTAGAGGGGTGTGTATGTGTGTGCCTCCTTGGTTCTGTGAGGGGTAAGCCTGTGAATGACCAGCCGTGGTGTGATTGCTGCTGGGCTTGTTTGTTGCAGTTGTATGCAATTCACAAGTTTGAGTCTTGTGTGCTTGCTGCTGGGCTTGTTTGTTGCAGTTGTATGCAATTCACAAGTTTGAATGCTGGGCATATCTTTTGTTTTTGTGCGTGTCATGCTGGGATGCGTGCTATTTCTGAACTGTCAAGTCCTTCCTCACACACACACACACACACATTGTGTCCTGTTTCACATACACACAAAGACGTGCTTGTGTTCATGCATACTTGCACATTTGTGGAGGTGCGTGTGCTTGAGGGGCATGTTGATGTGCGTGCTCAAGGGCCAATTTGTTGTGCGTGCTTGAAGGCCAATTTGTTGTGTGTGCTTGAGGGCCATGTTGATGTGCGTGTTTGAGGGCCATGTTGATGTGTGTGCTTGAAGGCCAATTTGTTGTGTGTGCTTGAGGGCCATTTTGACGTGCGTGCTCGAGGGCCATGTTGATGTGCGTGTTTGAGGGCCAATTTGACGTGCGCGCGTAAGGGCCATGTTGATGTGGCTGTTCCCTCTCTCACATCACTCACACACTAACACTAAAACACAGGCCGAAGAGAACGGGGGAGGCATCGGAGATGATGTAGAAATGCCCGACACGAAAGACAGCTCAGACGAGGGCGAGAATGGTGGCAGTGGCAACAATGGTGGGTGGTGTGTGTGTGTGTGTGTGTGTGTGTGTGTGTGTGTGTGTGTGTGTGTGTGTGTGTGTGTTTAATTGTGTGCATACAAATTGGCGGGTGCAGGTGGGTGCTGTGTGTGTGAATTAGGTCTTAGGGTTTAAGCTGGACAGGCGTGAACACAATCTCTGTCAACTGGCTGGGGGGGGGTTGTTCCCGTTGTTTTGCACCTGGCTGTGTGTATGTCGTGCTTGCTGTGTGTGTGTGTGCGTGTGTGTGTGTGTGTGTGTGTCAGGCATTTGTTCTTAAATACTCCTCATGGTGTTGGTGTGCAAGGGCACGCTCAACGCCGTTATGCAGGACTCCGCGTTCATGGAGCAGGTCATCGAGTGCAAGATCCCTGTGACCTATCTAACCTATATTTATCCTATGACGCGGGCCGTGCTGGAATTATTACCAGAAGGCCCCCCAGACTCAAATCTTGACCCAGAGTTTTTGTCGGGCATTTGCCTTTGAAGGCCTTCTATTTGAACCTTTGTTGTTTTCTGTGCAGGCAGTGCTGGGACCACCACCCCAGAAGGCACCCCAGATGTGCGACAGCAGCAGCAGCAGCAGCAGCAGCAGCAGGACGTTAAGCCAGAGCCGTCTGGGGCAGAGTCAAATGGAATCAGGGTGAGTTTGATTCTGGATTATGAGTCTACCATAACGGGTGAGTTTGAATCTTGATGATCAGGATGAGTTTCAATCTGGATGATCAGGGTGAGTTTGATTCTGGGTTATGGGTGTACCATAACGGGTGAGTTTGAATCTTGATGATCAGGATGAGTTGGAATCTGGATGTTCAGGGTGAGGTTGATTCTGGGTTATGGGTGTACCATAACGGGTGAGTTTGAATCTGGATTATCAGGATGAGTATGAATCTGGATGATCAGGGTGAGTTTGATTCTGAGTTATGGGTGTACCATAACGGGTGAGTTTGAATCTGGATTATCAGGATGAGTTTGAATCTGGATGATCAGGGTGAGTTTGATTCTGAGTTATGGGTGTACCATAACGGGTGAGTTTGAATCTGGATTATCAGGATGAGTTTGAATCTGGATGATCAGGGTGGGATTTGAATCTGAGTTTGATTCTGGGTTATGGGTGTACCATATGTACATGTAACGTATATGTACTCACCAGTCCCCCTTCAAGAAATATATGTTTTACAAGGACATGTTGATCACCGCCCCTGATCAGTGTATTTTGGAGAAGTCCCCTCCAGAATACGCTAATCAGGGGCGGTGGTATTTCTTACGTATGATGTGCGAGAACGTCTGCGAGGCTGCAGAGGTTTCTTTGGCCTGTAGGGCAAAGGCGGTTGGTAAAGGTTGAGCATCGCTAAAAGTACGTGCGTGGGAAGATGAGAGTAGTTTGGGCTCAGGCAGAGGCAATCAGAAGCAGGGTTAGCTTTGTGCATCTCAAGTGGTGTGCATCTCAAAAGGTGTGCTTCTCAAGAGGTGTGCATCTGAAGTGGTGTGCATCTCAAGAGGTGTGCATCTCAAGAGGTGTGCATCTCGAGTGGTGTGCATCTCGAGTGGTGTGCATCTCAAGAGGTGTGCACCTCAAGAGGTGTGCATTTCGAGAGTTGACCATTTCGAGAGTTGAGCATCTCGAGTGGTGTGCATCTCAAAAGGTGTGCATCTAAAGTGGTGTGCATCTCAAGAGGTGTGCATCTTGAGTGGTGTGCATCTCAAGAGGTGTGCATCTCAAGTGTGGTGTGCATCTCAAGTGGTGTGCATCTCAAGAGGTGTGCATCTCAAGTGTGGTGTGCATCTCAAGTGGTGTGTGAATGAATGGATGTTTCTTTTGGCTGGGGCAGAAGCTAACAGAGGCAGGGTTAGTTATGCACCTTCATAGGTGCGTGTGTGGTAAGATGAAAACTGTTTAGGCTGGGGCAGAAGCAACGTGGACGGAAGCAGCAAGGAACAGGCATTTAATGTGTATGTACAGAGATGCATACTCTCCAGCTTGGGTGAAGGCGATCGGAGGAAGTGTAAGCATGGCAGGGTTGGGTCGTAAGTAAGCATAAAAAGACAAAAAGACATAGGACGCTCTCAAAAAGGTTAGGTCGCATCTTTCAATGATGTGCGCATTTGCATTCGTGCGCATGCGCTCGCAGTGTACGTGTGAACGCATATTTCAAGAAGCACAAGCATGTACATCACACACCCACACATGCACACATACATACACGTAGGGTTGGCCAGAACCATATATATACGGTGTACATACGGTATTTTTGGCTTGGAAATCACCAAATATACGGTGTATATATACGTATATATACGGTTCTGGCCAACACTACATACACGCATACACGCATACACGCATACATACATACACGCATACACGCATACACCCACACATGCACACATACATACACGCATTTTTTTCACAGGGTGGCAGTGCCCCCACACATGCACACATACATACACGCATTTTTTCACAGGGTGGCAGTTGCCCCCACACATGCACATATACATGCACGCATATTCGCAGGGTGGCAGTGCCAGCGCACATGCACACACACATACATGCACGCATTTTCGCAGGGTGGCAGTGCCCCCACACATGCACACACACATGCACGCATTTTTCTCGCAGGGTGGCAGTGCCAGCGCACGGCCCAACAATGGCAGCGGCGAGCAGCCACAAGGCAGCGGGTCATTTGCTTCGTTTCGTGGGTGCAAGCCCATCATGCCTTGGTCAGGTAAGCAAGGTCAGGTCATGCCTTGGTCAGATAAGCAAGTCCATCGTGCGTTGGTCAGCTAATAAGCCCATCAAGCCCATCATGCCTTGGTCAGGTAAGCAAGCCCATCGTGCGTTGGTCAGGTAAGCAAGGCCAGGTAATGCCTTGGTCAGGTAAGCAAGCCCATCATGCGTTGGTCAGGTAAGCAAGGCCAGGTGATGCCTTGGTCAGATAAGCAAGCCCATCATGCGTTGGTCAGCTAATAAGCCCATCAAGCCCATCATGCCTTGGTCAGGTAAATGGAGTCCTCCGCTTTCGCCTTTTTGTTGTGCACACAATTGCACGTTCATGCACATTTGACCAAAGACGCAAACACATGGATACACACTCACATACACACAAGAAAAAGACACACACACATGCACACACACACGTGTACAAACACACGCACGCATGGACACAAATCAACAAAGGGAAATACAAATGCACACACGCACTACATTGTTTGCACACACACACACGCACACAAACACACACTCATACTTGTCCGCACACACACATACACAAACGCACACACATACACACACACTTTCTCGACAACACAGGAGACGATAGCCAAAAAAGCAATGACCGCCATTTTGTGCCTCCTGCCCAGACACGTCTCCTGTTTGGCAATGAGCATGTGTATGTCTTCTTCCGGTATCATAGGTGAGACGCTGGTGGGGTCGTACATTGGCCGTGTGTGTTTGTGTGCATGTTATCGGCTGTGTGTGTTTGTGTGTGTGTGCTTGTGTGCATGTCTTCTTCCTGTATTGGTCCGGTAGCATAAGTGAGACGCTGGTGGGGTCGTACATTGGCTGTGTGTGTTTGTGTGTATGTTATCGGCTGTGTGTGTTTGTGTGTGTGCATGTGTGCATGTGTATGTCTTCTTCCTGTATCAATCCGGTATCATAGGTCGGACGCCGGTGGGGTCGTACATTGGCTGTGTGTTTGTGTGTATGTTATCGGCTGTGTGTGTTTGTGTGTGTGTGCATGTGTGCATGTGTATGTCTTCTTCCTGTATCAATCCGGTATCATAGGTCGGACGCCGGTGGGGTTGTGCAATGGCCGTGTTTGTGTGTATGTGTGTGTGTGCTTGTGTGTGTTTGTGTGCATGTCTGTCATTTTTCGGTATCACAGGTGAGACACTGGTGGGATTGTGCACTGGCTGTGTTTATGTGTGTATTTGTATATGTCTTCTTCCAGTATCATAGGTGATAATTGTGTATTGGCTATGTGTATGTGTCTGTGTGCATGTCTGTCATTTCCAGGCATCGCAGGTGAGACGCTGGTGGGATTGTGCATTGGCTATGTGTGGTGGTGGGTGTCTGTGTAAACAGATGTAATGGCGTGTCAGTGTGTGCGCTTTATGGTGTGTGTCTGTGTCTACTTTTGTAAGGGTGGTCAAAAGAATGGTGTGGCAGGCAAGGTAGCGTCGTGATGCCAGCAAAGCCAAACCATTGCACGCAACCAAGTGTTTGTGCAAGCGCCTGTATGCTGCTTGCGCAACCGCTACACGCCGCACAGCTGCCATGCAGCACGAGCACTTGATCATTGGGCATTATGAGATGCTCTTGAAATAATCACCCAATTTTACCTTCATGTGTGTGCATCTTCGTGTGCATCTTCGTGTGCATCTTTGTGAGAGTGACAAACTTGACGGGTATCAGTACAACCCCCTGCCTGTGTGCTGCTGTCGCTTCTGTTAAAATGTAACCACCCAAAGTATTTTGTTTATAACCCACTCACCATTCGTGTGTGGTGTGTCAAACTCGACAGGTATTTGTACGATCGCCTGTGCGCTGCGCGTCGTTTCTGTTTGGATGTGGCCACAAAAAAGGCCACACAGCCCTCACACAGAGTGGGGGGCCTCATCCAAGAGACAAGCAAACAAGAAGCAGTGTCTGAGGTGCGTTGTTTAAAGTGCGCTGCGCGTCGTTTCTGTTTGAATATGGCCACAAAAAAGGCCACACGGCCCTCACACAGAGTGGGGGGCCTCATCCAAGAGACGAGCAAACAAGAAGCAGTGTCTGAGGTGCGTTGTTCAAGTGCGCTGCGTGCCGTTTCTGTTTGGATGTGGCCACGAAATAGGCCACACAGCCCTCACACAGAGTGGGGGGCCTCATCCAAGAGACGAGCAAACAAGAAGCAGTGTCTGAGGTGCGTTGTTTAAGTGCGCTGCGCGTCGTTTCTGTTTGGATGTGGCCACAAAAAAGGCCACACAGCCCTCACACAGAGTGGGGGGCCTCATCCAAGAGACGAGCAAACAAGAAGCAGTGTCTGAGGTGCGTTGTGTAAGTGTGCTTGCTGTGTTGAGTGTGTTAAGAAAGATGGTAGAGAGGGAACACTGGCAATATGTTGTGGATGTGTGCAGAGAGTGTGTGTTTGGTGGCGGTGCATTTTCTTGTACATACAGGAGGGGGGCCTTATCAAACAAACCAACAAACAAAAAGCAGGCGTTTGAGGCGCGTCGGTTGATTAAAGCTAGTTTATAGGGTTGGCTAGAACCACATATATATAAGGTGTACATATGGTATTTTCGGCAGGGATGCCATCATTTGGGTGAGTAGAGAACGTATGATTAGTAGCGGTTTGATTTATCGTACTGAGGGGGAGTCTGTGTCCTAGAATTAAGCACACCCCTGCCGACAGTGCATTGTATTGCTTTTGCCCACGCACGCAGGAAGTGGAGTGCATCGTGTGATCTCCCTGACTTTGTGATGGTGTGATATGCCGACTGAAACCGTGCACACATCGTTTGCTTTTGCCCACGCACGCAGCAAGTGGAGTGCATCGTGTGATCTCCCTGACTTTGTGATGGTGTGATATGCCGACTGAAACCGTGCACACATCGTTTGCTTTTGCCCACGCACGCAGGAAGTGGAGTGCATCGCGCAATCTCCTTGTTTTTGTGATGGTATGTGTCTAGTGTGCTGACTCAAACAGCGCATCCTCGTTTGCTTTTGCCCACGCACGCAGGAAGTGGAGCGCATCGTGTGATCTCCCTGACTTAGTGATGGTGTGATATGCCGACTGAAACCGTGCACACATCGTTTGCTTTTGCCCACGGATCTCCTTGACTTAGTGATGGTATGATATGCCGCGACATAAGACCATGCATACATCGTTTGCTTTGGCCCACGCGCGCAGGAAGTGATCAAGCAGGACGCGGAACGCATCCACGCCAGCTTCCTAGGCTTAGTTATGCAGCTGCTCAGTAACAGCGGCATGGATGTGGGGGCGTTTGAGGACAAGGTGCGGCAACAGGGGTGTGTGTATGTGTGTGCTTGTGTGTGTATGTGTGTGTGCACCAGGTTTTTTTAAGGCGTATGCGTTTGAGGACAAGGTGGGGCAACAGGGGTGTGTGTATGTGTGTATGTATGTGTGTTTGTGCGTGTATGTGTGTGTGTGTGTGTGTGTGCACCAGTGTTTTTTAGAGGGGTATGCGTTTGAGGACAAGGTGCGTTGATGATGGGGCTGTAGGGGGGGTAGGGGTCAGGGGTTAGGGTTTGGTAAGGGGTGAAGGGTGAGGGGTATCAATGTGAGTGGGTTTTAATCATTGTGAGTTGGTTTTGAGGGTTAGGGTTTGGTGAGGGGTTAAAAGTGAGGGGTATTAATGTAAGTGGGTTTTAATCATTGTGAGTGGGTTTTGAACAATAAGAGGATGGCTGGTAGAGTTGGCTCATTGTAATCTTTGGTGTGGGGGAGGGAGGGGCCACAGGGGTGTGTGTTGGTGTGTATGCATGTGTGTTTGTTCGTGTATGTGTGTGCGTGAGTGCGTGTTTGAAGCAGGCAGCCCAACTGTATCGTGGCGTTTGAAAAATTGATGGCACATGTATTTGGGTTGTGTCAATTCTGGATGTGATGGAAAACACGTGTGTGTGTGTGTGTGTGTGTGTGTGCGTGTGTGTGTGTGCGCGTGTGTCAAGCTAGCTTCAAGATATACCGTCCGTTCACGATCACTTCGTGACCACACTTTCAAATAATTAATTAAATTTTCGATTTCAGTTCGTGAGGGGGTCTGGGGATTAATTTTTGAGTTTGAGGGCACTTCGGGAGGGCCCTGTCGGGAATTGATTTTTGAATTCGAGAGCCCCCCAGTGAATGCTGCCTGTGCACTGCTACTGCTGCTTGTTATGGCTGAAGGCTGAAGCTGTGGCTGAGGCTTCAAGAACCCGGCCAGGGGGTTCACACTGGTGCGCTTGGAGCTCATTTCGATTTTCACCCTCTAAACCACTATAAATAATTAATTTATTACTTCGAATTTAGTTCGGAGAGGCCTGCAAGAATTTATAAAAATTTTCGTTTTATGGCTAAATAATTAATTAATTTCCGAAGTGATCGTAAACGGACGGTAATGGTTTTTGGGCACACCGTCCTGGAGCCGTAGTTTTTGGGAGAAGGGATTTGTACTCTGAAGTGCTGAGTCTGCATGGCCAGATCATCTGCTGACGCTCCGTCCTTGGTGAAAATGTTTGTGCCTCAACGTCTCCTTCTAATTACGTGAAATGTCTATTTTCAATTACGTGATTGTTTGTGCCTCAACGTCTATACTTCTAATTACGTAAGTGTTTGTGCCTCAACGTCTCCTTCTAATTACGTGAAACGCCTACTTCTAATTATGTAAGTGTTTGTGCCTCAACGTCTCCTCCTAATCACTTAAAATGTCTATTTCCAATTACGTGATTGTTTGTGCCTCGACGTCTCCTTCTAATTACGTGAAATGTCTATTTCCAATTACGTGAGTGTTTGTGCCTCAACGTCTCCTTCTAATTACGTGAAACGCCTACTTCTAATTACGTAAGTGTTTGTGCCTCAACGTCTCCTTCTAATTACGTGAAACGCCTACTTTTAATTACGTAAGTGTTTGAACCTCAACGTCTCCTTCTAATCACGTGAACAACTACTTATAATTACGTTTATTTTTTTTCTTATTATTGTGTTATGTATACACACCGGTCCACAATAGGAACAAATAGCAATATGAATTTCCAAGGTACACGCGCGCACGCACACACGGTCTCTCACACACACACACACCACACACACACACACACACACACACGCACACACACACACGCACACACACACACACCAGAGGTCCGTGCACAAGCTGGCACCAGCAGCTATGAGGTCTTTAATCTGTATGTAATATGTAGGGTTGGCCAAAACCATACGTACATACGTAGATACGGGGCATATACGGTATTTCAAGCAGGAAATCACCATATATACGATATACGCCCATATACGGTGCAAATATACGGTTCTGGCCAACCCTAGTAATATGCCATTATGCACGCACGGGTCCGTGCACTGCTGGGTACAAACAGATACAGGCTCTTCACACTCTGTATGCCATTATGCATACACAGCTCTGTGCCCTGTTAGGAAAAAAGTACGAGCTCTCCACACCCCCTGTATGTCACATGCCTCACGCACACGCACACGCACTCACACACACACACTCACACACACAGCTATGAGGTCCTTACACCCTGTATGTCACATGCCATTATGCGCACACGCACTCTCACACACACACACACACACACACACACACTCACACACAGCTATGAGGTCCTTACACCCTGTATGTCACATGCCATTATGCGCACACACTCACACGCACACACACACTCACACACACAGCTATGAGGTCCTTACACCCT
>Ga0307963_1001726_pt1 | contig 16957 bp, 19 predicted proteins | sample OrgLakmetagen594_FD_201829 | JGI IMG/M metagenome (GOLD analysis project Ga0307963, IMG submission 201829) | Saline water microbial communities from Organic Lake, Antarctica - #594 | ecosystem: Environmental > Aquatic > Non-marine Saline and Alkaline > Saline | place: Antarctica: Organic Lake...
TATGTGTGTGTATGTGTGTGAGTGTGTGTGTGTGCGTGTGCGAAGGGCATGCTTAGTTACCGATGGGTACAGCCAGTGTGTGTATTTCCAGAAATGGCTTTGTTTTTGCACGGTAGCGACCACAAGTACTGGAACATTTCATGTGTTGTATGTGAGCATTTCATACATCGCTTACTCACTTAAGGAAACATAACACATAAAATATATGTGCAGACATACACACACATACACACAAACACACATACATACACTTACAGGCTATCCTTCGGCCCCGCGACACCTCCTCTCACCCACTCAATAAAGGCAGATCCACACAGCCCACCAGCAGCGAGTCCCCTTTAACCCAACCACCTACCACCTCCCTCCGCCACATGGGCAGCACTCCCAGCATTTTAGACCGTGCACACAGCGATGCCGTCTCAGGCGCCCCGCAGGGTGGGTCAGATGGCGGCTGCTGCGCAGGCTTGCAGGGCAGTGGCCACAGCCACAGCAGCCCCACACCTAACGATCAGGGCGCACACCACCAGAGTTGCGACAGGAACACCACAGGTTCTCGCCAGACACCATCATACAATCTAGAGGACGCCTCACACACCGCACAGCCGCCAGGACTGAGTGAACCCACACCAAGATCACTCTCACGTCCCGCTTCTCCTTCCGTAAAGCGTCCAGCGTCGCCCATGCCGCAGCAGTCATGGCAGCAGCAGAGCAGCAACGGAACTGTGCCTGCACGGCCGCCCTCAAGGGAGAGGGGCTTCAATGCAAAAAAGTGGGTGGGTCACGGTTGCGCTGCAGGGCCGGCAGTGCAAAGCAGAGTTTTGTGACAGAGGAATAGGGAATGTTTGTGAGCGCATGGTGTGGTGGTGCGGGAGCAGTAGGGCCATGATCAGTGAATGGGAGGAGGGAGGGTGGGTGACGAGGGGGAATAGGGAACGTATGTGAGCGTATGGTGTGGTGGTGTGGTGGTGGGAGAGCAGTAGGGCCATGATCAGTGAATGGGAGGAGGGAGGGTGGGTGACGAGGGGGAATAGATGGGAAGCAGGGCAAAGTGGATTGGGTGGTTGTGCAGAGAGGCTGACAGGCTACTGAGATTGGTAGAGGGTAAAGTTGGCCAAAACTATATATTTTTATGTATATACTGTGCACATACGATATTTTCAGCAGGGCAATCACCATACCTACCGTCGTACACGGTGTGTATATACAGTTCTGGCCCACCCTAGTAGAGGATGATGGAGCAGTGAAGGGCGGAAAAGTGGTGGTGTGCACTGGTGCTGGTAGTCAGTAGGTTCTTAAGAGCAACAGCGCGGTCAGTGCACAAAGTAGATGCACTGGAGCTCGAGTCTATGAAGTGTGTACAGCAATACTCGTCATACACACCCCTCCCCCAATTTTGGCGCGGTGTACGTCCTCTTATGTGGAGCAGAGTGTGTGAGTGAATCACCCCAAAAAGATACAGTGTGGCAAGCTTTCTAGCACATCTGTGAGCTAATTAGCTAATCCGTTCACACAATGTGAGTAAGACGCTTCAGTTGTTTCTACTTAACCTTATTAGCTTATTTGTGGTGCCCACGGTTTATCGCACCCAATATGTATGCATTCTCTTTTGTTTACAGTGCTGCCCTAGGCATATCTTTTGAAGTGCTCACATTGTCAACACTACACAAAACACTACACAAAACACTATGCACATGCATACACACCTGCACAAACAAACACACACACGCAACAAAACACACACAGATCACAGCCCTGCACACGCATCATGCATCCTGCTGTCATCATGGACATGAATCTGCTCACTCCCAGCCTGAAGCCGATAGAAGAGGTACGTCTCAACTGCAGGCAGCCCTGGAGGTGAAAAGCTGCTGTACTTATAGGTGCCTTGGTGGCAGTCATGTAAATTTGTCGTGAGACGCACGGCTGACTGTCACTTGAGCCACGTTAGGAAAGCTTTGACTGCTCACTCCAGAGCAGTTGCCTATTGTCTATAGGCAGCCCTGATGGTGGCAGGTGCTCAACTTCACATGTATCGCATATTTAAGACGCTCCCTATTAACGTGGCATAAACCACGTACTAGAGCATCTTTGACTGCTGACTTGCTGCTCGATTTCACCTCGAGTTTGTTCAGACGCTCATCTTCCGACGCGCACAAATAATTAATCTTCCGACATTGACGTTGACGTTGCACTGCATTCTGTGTGTGCTCAGGGTTTGCCAGACAGTTACGTGCCAGAGCATAAAATGCTATGATTATGACAATATTGTCTGGCAAAGACACCTCCCGACATACAAGCATATCTACATTTTTGGCCAACCTCCTTATGTATCTCCACTCCTCACTTATGTATCTCCACTCCTTACTTATGTATCTCATTTATGGCCAACCTCCTTATGTATCTCCTCTCCTCACTTATGTATCTCCACTCCTTATGTATCTCCACTCCTCACTTACATTATGCCCAGATGCTCCTTAATGCGTCAAACCCTAGATGACAAGCATATTATTCAGTATTCAATTCCTGGCCAGCCTCCTACGTATCTCCACTTCTCACTTGATACGTGAAGGTGCCCCTTAACGCGTCAGGGCGGCCCCATCCGTACATTCTGCCCCCCACCTTTCCAGGGGCGTACCCCACAACAGCCTTCATGGGTGAGTGTGCACCAACATGCGCTGCCTGCTACTCTGATCTGAATAGGAGTTTCATGTTCCGTGTAGGGCATGCTCATGTAGGGCACGCTCATGCTGCGTGGAACACGCTCATGTGAGGCATGCTCATCATCTGCTCTACATCATCAACTTCAACCTTGTGAGTCTTTACGTTTTTGTTTGTTGACCTCAGGAGCCTCGCATTATCCTCATCCACTCCATCAAGCTGGCTTCTTTCCTTCCAAACACACCCGCTGCGCATATGTCAACCGAGCACTTTCCCAAGCCTTCTATTCCTCCTTTCAAACACTCCTGCTGCACATTTTCCAACCAAGCAAATTTCCAGGCCCCTCCCCCTACCTTCTAACCCTGTGACGTTTAGTCTTTATATTTCCTTCATGGCACTATTTGGGTCATTCTTTTGTCTTGCTTGTGTTCTCTCTGACAGATGCATACTTCTAGCCCTCCCTTCAAATCAAAAACTTCTGATACGCTTCCGAAGTTAGCAAGAACTGTGTACAATATATTCATCTTTAATCGGGCAATAAACGGTCTTTTCCACTTTGGCCACGATTATTCTCTGCAAACTCCACATCCACGTGCCATCTTTGCAATGCACGCACGCGCACACATAGGCACACACACTAACACATTTGCACACAGGTCCAGCTGCTGTGGTGCAAGCAGCAGGCCTCCAACCTCTCATGAGTCTGAACATGACTGTGAAGTACGCTGGCATTGCCAACAACCCTGTCAAGACAGCCTTCAAGGTAGGGGCAAGGGCAGGGCTGGCCAGACTTATTGCACACACCATGTGTAACATAATGGTTTGATACTTCCCTGCTCAATCTATAGACGTATACCATGTCCATAAGAGTGTGAATATCTATGGCCCGTAGGTGCAAGGGCAGGGCTGGCCAGGGCTAACTGCGCACACACATCATGTGTGACCTTATGATGGAGTATCTTCCTTCTCGGATTTCTAGACACACAGTGTATAGAAGTATGTATGTGCTTATAGCAAGCCCTGGGTTTCTTGTGAGATGACCTACCTGCTTTGTGTTTACAACAAACGCTCCATAAGCCAGGTAAAACGGTGAAACCAGCCTTTGCATGTGGTCAATTCATTTGCTAGCCTCCAGCATGGCTCTCACATTGTCTGTTTGTGACCATATGGACAAAACGATGGACTAGACATTCATTGTAACTGAGTCCTTTGCTAGCCTCCAAGCATGGCTCTCCCAACGTCTGTCTTCACTGGGTGCTTTTACTGAAGGGAACCAACTACGCTGCTGCATCGGCCAGCCTGATCATGAACTAGCTGTATGTCGTTGCACGCCACTTTCTATATGTGCCATATAGGCCACACAGATATGGCCAGGACCAGTCTAGTCTTGGCCGACCCCAACACAAAGGTTTTGTCATTTGCATGCATGAACATTCATGTGTTCTGCGTGTGTGTGTGTTTTTGTGCACAGGATGCAGGCTGGAGGGTGACCAAAGGCAAGAGGTGGACCGTCTGCTGGGGGGACATCTTGAATGCGGCAGAGTTCGCTGTGCTCCACGAATTTCAACGTGTTAACCACTTCCCAGGTAGGTATGAGTAATCGGTAGTTTTTTAATTTCGTAAGTGGCAGTTACACCTTGGCAGTGCGTCGGCATGCGTGTTGACACTTTTTTGCTTCTTAGTGATCACTGTAACCATACGGCACCCTATTTTATTGGGGTCCTTTGGGTGCATTGAGCCACAGGACACAGGACGCTACCAAGTGTGCAAGCAACGGTTTGCACCTGGAGCATTGTCAGGTTGTTGTGCTTGTATTTCCTCTTGCAAGCGAGCCATCTGATGGTTGGATGTTTGATAGCTTTAGCCATAAGGCCACGTCACTTCTGTTGCTTTGCAATCGTGCAGTGTTTCCATGCTTTTTGGCTCCACTCAAGCGTTTTCCTTGTTACCACTGACATGTGCTGAATGTTGCTTGCTGCAAGGCTTCTGGAGCATTGGCTTTTGCACTCAAATGCGCACATATGCACACACGCACACACACACACACCTACACGAACACACACAAAACACGCACATGAACATCTTACTTTCCTCCTTCTAAGGGACATGGGAGTTGGGTCGCAAGGACTATCTGTACCGTAACGTGGCAGCCCTGAAACGTGCTAAGGTCAGTCCGTGTGGGTCGATGAAGAATAGGAAAGGAATTTGCCAGTTTCGGCATGGATTAGAACATGGTGTTGTTCTTTTTGGTGATTTTGAGTGGAGCGAAGAGAAAGATGTTCAGGAGCTTATCGGCAGCCTTAGATTGTCAGCTGAGACTTTTAAGCCCTGTTGGCAAGGAGAGCACTTATCCGAAAAGTCACAGGTTATAGATCTACCAAGTCTGGGCCGATCAGTACTGCTACTAGGATAGTGAAAAGTACGTCGACAGTTTTGCTGTGTGTTGCTTTCCTTCATATTCTGTCCTGAGGCAGAGCTGATCATTCAGGCATCGACTGACAGCTTGACTTTTTGCAAGGGTAGATGTTCCGCTCTGTCCTCTGCATCTTATTACCCCAACACTTCATCGAGCTTTGTGCAAACATATTTCATACCCGAATCTGCAGGGTGCCAGTGGGGATGCTCTGTCTATCGTGCCACGCTTCTTCATCCTGCCCCGTGACTTTGATGAGTTTCGAGCAGACCTGGAGCGGCACCCTGGCAGGCTGTACATTCAAAAGGTTAGTGCTTTTGTTGCATGGGGTTTGTTCAAAAGGTTGTGTGACTTTATGCACAAAGGGGCTCTGCTTTAAGCAGGCAGTGCTATAGATATTACTCAGAGGAACTCGAGCAGTTGACCTGCAGCCCACTGCGGTTGCAGCTTTTGCTGCTCTCATTGTAGTGTCTATGTCAAGTCTATGAATGTCATTGTAGCGTCTATGTCAAGAATTTCAGTTTGAAGAGGTACTTATAATCTTATCCCAAGGAGCACATCATCAGAAGGTCATTAAACCTCTCCCTTTCTCCTGCACATGCACAATCACACACAAGCATGTCCCCTCTGTATTTTTGACAATCCTGGTATTTTTACACCTAACAGAAGTTGCAAGGCCTATTAACTATTAACATACCCTCGCTATCTAAAGATAGCGCACACGTCCTCTTACATAGTGCGTTGTGATGCACAACCAACCCAAGACACTGCGCAATGCCTCTCACATTGCAGCACAAGTCACGATAGCACACACGTCCTCTTACATAGTGCGTTGTGAAGCACAACCAACCCAAGACACTGCGCGTTGCCTCTCACATTGCAGCACAAGTCACGATAATGCACACGTCCTCTACATAGTGCGTTTTGAAGCACAACTAACCCAAGACACTGCGCAATGCCTCTCACATTGCAGCACAAGTCACGATAGCGCACACGTCCTCTTACATAATGCCGTTGTGAAGCACAACCAACCAACCCAAGACACTGCACAATCCCTCTCACATTGCAGCACAAGTAATTTAGGACATTGCTCATATTCTCATATTTCTGTCTTTGTGTGGCATAACTAACCCAAAATGTTGCACGCTTTGTGTTTCGCTGTGCAGCCAGTGAACTCATCGAGAGGCCGAGGGGTGCGTGTGGTGGTGAACCCCCATGATGTCCCACGTGACTCCAAGGACATTCTGCTGCAGCACTACATCAACGATCCCTATACCATCAATGGTGGGTTGAGATAGCTGGATGGTCTGATTCAACAAGTCTTTGCGTAAGAGTATAGCATGTTGTCTCAGTGATATTATAATTTACACGGGCTGCTTGATCTGAGGCGATCTGAAGGCTGACGTCCGTACGTGTGAGCTGTTAATTATCAACAATGGATATACATTTCAAGTGTTGGGCATGTTCAGAGGAGGCCAAGTGTTTGAAGATCATCGCTTCTGGGGTGCAAAGCCAGCCCGCGTTCAGCCATATCTCCACAGAATCCCAGTGTGTTGAGGCAATTGTGAGAGGTGATAATTATGTGAAAATTTGACAAGGGCAATGTCCGCCTTCCTTGCGTGGCCCTATCCGTTTTACTCCTGATCCATTAGCTGATTTTAATTGCAGACTTGCCTGGTTCTACGTTTCTGTATCCTGATACAGATCACTGGCAGTTAAGCTCGCAGATTGCCCCCTCCATCCTGCCTGAACAGGCTCCTCATGTGTGGGTGTAGTTCCTTTTCGTGAATCTGGCAATGGCTAGATCCTATTCAGAGACTACGTATATTCAAGGAATCAACATTCCACACACCCTTTCCCTATTCATAAAAGGCTGGATACGCATTTGTGCTACACGAACGCTCTCATATTTGACATATTGTCTGTTCACGATCACTTCGTGACACCAAAATAAGAAAATGCCCAAAACATACTAAAATATCATCAAGATTCAAATTACAGTTCAGAGAGGGCTCTGATAATTACTAAAGATGTTTTTCGGCCAAAACATTATTATATCTAAACTGATCGTGAACAGAAGGTACGCACATCTGTACTTAAAACTGCAGGGTATAAATTTGACATGCGTGTCTATGTGGCAGCAACTTGCGTGGACCCCTTGCGAGTGTACATATTCTGTGACGGCCTTGCGCGCTTTGCCACGGAGGCCTACAGCGGAGAGAAAGCTGACCTCAAGTAAGTGCACTTGTGCATGTGGGAGAATGCGCGTTTGCTTGTGGGCAGGTGTTAGGGCTGGAGTATAGCTCGTACAAAAGGATATTGGCCTACAGAGGAGAGGAAGCTGAGCTCAAGTGAGTGGGCTTGTGCACGTGGTAACGGATGAGTGGGTATAGATGTGCAAGTCTTTAAAGTAGAGGTGTGACTTGCAGGAGCCCTTTTTGCTGTGCAGGCATGAGGGCTTCTCTATCGTGTGTGTGAGCACACAATACAATGTGTGAGAGCCCATAATACTGCCTGGGCAGCGTTGAAAGCGTATGCGCTTCCATGTTTACGCATGTATGATTTACGAGTTCACCTCAGCATTAAGCGTCTTAGACAACACCGCCACAGCAGGCTAACTAGTGCCTTTAAGGTCGATAATTGAATTTTAAAGGAAGCTAATTTCTCTTACGGAAATTGTGAGTGTTTATGCTGCGAGGAAAAGCTTTCCAGTATAGTCTTCTTCTGTCTTACACACACATTCATGCAGGAAGCGCTGCATGCATCTCACAAACTACACCGTCAACAAGAAATCATCCAAGTTTGCGCAAAACCAGGGGGCGTACGGCATGGACCCTCTAGATTCTGCAGCAGAAGCCCTCGCTGCAGCAGCTGCTGCTAGTGGTATGGACAAGACATCACCGGTGTGTGTGAGGGGGGGTGGGGGAGAGAAGGGTATATAAGACACATGTGCACATGTGTGTGTGGATGTGTTCGTACGTATTAAGTTATAGGCGTGTCGAGTATGGGTTAAGGTTGTAGTGTGGGTGTGGGAGTGGGTGTGGGCAAGGATCAAGTCCAGTGTATGCCGTTGCCCAAAACTGATACGAGTGAGCAAGAAAACACACACGCTTGCGTGCACTCACACACACACACACACACATGCACGCACTCGCTTGCAGGGCACCAAGCCTTCCCCCCCCCCAGCCCCTTACCCCCCCAGCCCTCCTCCTCCCCTCACCTCCAAGTGGAGTTTGAAGGAACTCCAAGCACACGTAGAAGCCGAGCGGGGCGTCCCTGCATGGCAAGCAGTGTGGGCACAGGTGAGGGGGGCAGGGTCATGTGGTCAGGTTGACTGAGTGCTGCAAATCAGCAAAAACGGTGTTTGTTTGTAGGGTCGTATGGCCTGGGCGGCAGAGTGCTGCAGCGCAGAGAAAAGCGTGAATATTTGTAGGGCGGTTTGGTCAGGGCGGTAGAGTGCTGCAGCACTGAGAAAAGAGAAAAGAGTGTGTTTGTAGGGCAGTTTGGTCAGGACGGCAGAGTGCTGCAGCGCAGAGAAAAGTGTGAGTGTTTGTAGGGCGGTTTGGTCAGGGCGGCAGAGTGCTGCAGCACTGAGGAGAGGGTGAGTGTTTTTAGGGCAGTGTGGTCAGGACGGCAGAGTGCTGCAGCGCAGAGAAAAGCGTGAGTGTCTGTAGGGCAGTGTGGTCAGGACGGCAGAGTGCTGCAGCATACAGAAAAGAGTGTAATACCAGGCAGGCCCTCTCCGCACCTGCACACGCCAACAGCGCACAGCTTTAAAACGCAAGTGGGAAGTAGATTGGTGGTGTATTCTCATCGTCAATAGTGCAGATTCGTCCATGCCATTATGGAGGCGCTTGCTATCTCCTTTTATTGCTGCAGGTCCACGACATTGTGGTGGGGGCCATGCTTTCCGCCGAGCCTCGCATCAACACTGAGGTCAAGATGAAAGTGCCCCATAGGAACGTGTGCTTTGAGGTGCGCAGCGTGGACAGCGCAAGTGTGCCTTGCCTGTCTGCGTCACACATGTGGTTATCATTGCAGAGTGCGTGAATGATTTGCAGTTATGTTGTCACTGAGGTGCGCATTATTACATGTGTGCCCTAGGATGGCCTACCGAGTGGTATTTGAGAAGGGCCTTGCTGCGCTGTTTGGCGTTGATACAATACCTTTTCTTCCCCCCCTGCATCACATGAAGCGTGTAGCTGCTCAGGTAGATGTCTGTAAGAACGCCTTGTCAGGAGTCTTTATAATGAGTAGCTAGTAAGTGTGAGCGTTGGTAGTTTACTGTTCTGCACGTAAATTGATTGATAAACTACTTTCAATTTTGTAATCTCGTAATTTATCACAAAAAGCCCCTCAGGTTGTGAAACAGTTAAAACAATATTGAGCTCTAGGGTGTGATGCACAACTTTGTGTGCTCAAGCAACACACATCTGTGAAGCCTTTCTGATATTTCTTGTATTCCAACACAAACACAGCTATATCTGGAATGAAAGATACAAATCATGGCACTTCAGTTTAAGTGTGGCTAGCAAATGTGTGGGTTTACGCTGCACCACGCTGGGCCAAAGCCTGTGGGGGCTTGCTGACTATTACAACAAATGTCACAGTCCCTTGTAACTGAGAGTGGCCTGCCACGTACAATTAGGTGCGGGGTTCAATACCATGCTGGACTCTATCCCGAGAGTGTGGCATAACAATCAAGTTACGTGCTACTTAAAACACATATTTTGCAGCCAGCATCTCCTTATGGCGCAGACATAGCTTGTTACAACTGAGATTGTGTCTGTCATGTGCATGCAGGTTTGGGGGTTCGACATTATGCTGGACTCCAGCCTCAGGGCCTGGCTGATTGAGGTCAATACCTGCCCTGCACTGAACTCTGACAGTCCCCTGGACAAGCACCTCAAGACCAGCATGGTGTCAGATTTAATGAACCTGGTGGGTGCTTGTTTGGGATGGTGGGTGCTTGTTTGGAACGGTGGGCTGGGTGCTTGTTTGGATCTTAAGGACCTGGTGGGTGCTTGTTTGGGACACCTATTTGTGTGCGGAGTGCTAATGATTATATGGTGTTGATGAGTTCGAGGGGTCTGCGCATCAATCGTGGTGCTAGGCCTGGTTAAATGAACCGCAAGAGGAAAATTGAAGAACACCGCTTTTGTTCAAGTGAACTCAGGGGACGATGCAGAGTCCGATCTCAAATGAAATTATGGTGCGAGGAAATTGAGAAACACGTCATTCACGGTGTCTCATCATCTCAGGGTGCTTATTAGAATGGTCTTATAAGGTGACGAAACTTGAGGTGTAGTGGATTTGAACATTTACGATGGTAAAGAGGAGTGCACAAGGATGATACGCAGCTCAAACTAGCCAGGGCCCCAGCAAATAAGTTACTTCTCCAGCTCCTGCTCCTTTGGGCTGTGCATTATATGCAATAAAGCACAAGGCACCTTGATAGCACACCAAGTGTATGGTTGGCCAAACCACACAGCACATGTACGTACATACCCTGTGCGTAGGCACATAGGTTACAGCAAAGATGCCTTGGTACGTACTGTTGAGTATGTGAGTATGTGCACACGAACAGTATTGGCCAGAATCAGCAATTCGGGCTGACATCAGGCTGCAGCATTAAGTGTAGGAAGAATCAGGGGCACCTCCCTTGCGGAAAGGTAGCCACCCGCATTTGGCCTTTCATGAGCTTACTACATTTGTGTCAGGTGGGCCCCATTCCTTACGACCATGAGGCTTACGAGGCTGAAAGCTTAGCTCGCCGCCAGGCGAGGCTAACCGGGCTCTCACATTTGGTGCGTTGGTCAGATGATCTGAGCAAATACCAGACTCTGAATTATGTGAGCTTCATGTTGCTTTTCTTTCATATACCTTCGTGCGCTGTTGGTCAGTTTATTCCGATGTAATCAAAAATGACTTGTACGGCGTCGGGCTCCATCAGTTACTTTCTTTTATCTGAAACTGGAGAGCAATCACCTTTTGACCTCATGGATGGGGACTTGTAATGAGGAGTTTTGCTGTGTGCTGTTTATATGCGTTGCAGGAGGTACAACAGTCACTGTGCTCTTGTCACATATGCTTGCGCTCTTTGTGTAAGGCTCACAGGAAGTTGTTTGCTTGGCTTTGCACTGCATGTATAACTTTTTCTTATTACTCTTGATTAGTGTTGGAAAATCCTGAAGAGGAAGGGCTTTTCCTGTCCATTCTTCTCAGGTTATCGTGTATTTTAGGAGCTTGTAACCTTGCGGCTGAAGGCCTTGTGTTGAGGCTTGTGTGGAGCTCATGCCTGCAAAACCTTCCTTCAGACATCTCAGCCTCAACGTGCTTATGTCCAACCGCCCCTTTCTTTGCCACATCTCTATACCACGGTGACCACACACACACACACACACACACACACACACACACACACATACACACACACACTCTCGCACACACACACACAAAAACATGTTCCTGTCTCACTTGCTGCACACCAGCTTCCGCTGCAGTTTCTTCTGTTCTTGCACTTTTGTGTGTCTGTACCTCACAGCTTTGTGCATGCCCCGCTGCTTCATATGTTTGCTGCAGCCTGAAGGTGGCCACACAAGCAGCGGCAGCAGCAGCAGCAGCGCCAGGGCAAAGAGCAAGTCGGCAGGCAATGGTGGTGGTGGCGGTGGTGGGAATAATCGTGCAGCACCACCAACATCGCAGCAGCAGAAAGACAGCAGAGCAGCCGTTCCTGGGGGAAGCTTAAAAGGTGCAGCATCAGGGCCAGCAGGGACGAAGGGCAGGCCAGCTTCAGGGGCAGCCCTGTGTGGGGCGACTCAGATTCCCAAAACTCTGCGGGAGGCACAGGAGGTGGTGTTCCAGGGACTGGGTCCCGAGCAGGTACAAAAGATTGGTTGCATGGGTATTCGTGGCTCATGGTTCTTGTTGTGGCCGTGAGCTCAAGTGTGCTACCAAAAATGCGTATACTAACAAGAGAGTGTCTTGCAACGTGGTAAGCACAATCAGGCCAGATAGACAGTGGTTTAACTGAAGGCTTCTATTTGTGCCCCACTCCTTTCACTGCACCAAAACAAAGAACACATGCCGCTGAGCATGAGCCTGTAAGAGTCGCATATGTGTCACAACATCGTGTGCATCATTACAACAATGTGTGCTGTGCGTGAATACGGTTGATGGAAGTCAAGGTTTTTTTGTTGTACACTCACGTGCACACTCACGTACACATACATACAAGCACATACACACACATGCGCATACACACTGTAGCTGCCGGACATCGTGGTGGAGGCTGAGGCCGAGCTTGCACGATGTCGAGGGTGGGAGCGTGCCTTTCCTTGCTTAGCCACGCCCTTAAAGTGAGTGATCTCCCTTGCATAGGATTGTACATCCAGCGATATGCTTGGCAATGTCTTGTGGCAAAATTACTTTTCCTTGCCCACCCACACCTTTCAAGTTGACAAGGGCACAACTTCTTTACGTACTTGATTTATCTTTAACGAGTAGTGGTGGCCTGGAGAAATCAGTGACACATATACGTACAACTGATTAATATTGTATGCCATTATCAAATAAAGCACCTGTCTGGGTCGTCTAGCTACATTGCCGCTTGGTACACAAATTCTTCCTGAACCTCTACGGATGATTACTTTTTAAAAGCAATTAAGCGTCATCGTTTGCGTCCACCCTTGGAGACGCATTTCTCTCTGCATCACTTTTGGGGGAAGCCTCACAGCCTTCCCCACTTTCCCTTCGCGAGCACCTCTCCCTGCTTCACTGTTGAGGGAAACCTCCTGACCTCCGCCACTTTGCCTTTTCCAATCACTGCAGGTACCTGGATTTGTTTCAAACACCGCGTGCCTCAAACATCATGCTGTGCAACTACTATGCACAAAAGGGGGGAGGCAGTACAAACGAAAAGGGGGCCTTGCAAAGGTCATCTTCTGGAAGTGGGACAAGGAGCTCAAAAGCTTCCCCTGGAAATAATTGGAAGCCTGGTGGTGGTGCGCGATAATGCCAGCACAGTTCCTGATGACTTGAAACCAATTTGATACTGAACTATTATTTTATTGTTTGTGAAGGAGTTGAACCCTTGCAGCGTGCTTTTGTGCTTTTATGAAGCCCGTGAAATTTTTCTTCTATAAAGTAAAATGCGGTCTGGATTGTTCAAGGAAGCAAATAGCGATTCTGCTCTATATTAGTACGTATTTGTAGGCCCGCGCGCCAATTTTGATTGGGCTTTGTGTCTGCTTTCCCGAGCTTGTGTTTGCAGTTGCGCTGCTATGTCTGGTTGTGCACTCCTTTTGCTTTTTTAAAATGAAGAACTATCCGCTTCTGGTGATAGTACAGCTAGCATAATCGGGGGGGAGGCCCTGTGTAGTGTGTAATGGGGAAAAGGATTGCGTAGGTGTCTGACCTGTCGCATTGCTCAACACATCTGGTCAAAGAAGATGGATAGAGGTAAAGGTTATAATGTGGTTTGGTGTGTGTTGTATGCAGCTTAATATTAACGGTTGCTTGCCACTAGTAATTTTTATATTTTTTGTGTGTGCCTGTCAGCTTGCTGTGCTCTGTCTGTTTGTGAGTAGCAACCAGAACAACCAGAACAAAGGCAGGTGGACGCATGGTCTGTTGTTTCCTATGGTCATCATCGTATTATCGTGCTCCGACCTGCAAGCCCCTCTCAGTTATAGCGGAGTAAGATGTATAGGCCTTTAGCCTGGCATGGCCAAAAAAGGATAAGTACCACCATCAACCACGCTGTCTGAAATAGACTCGGGCACAGAGGTTTTGAATAAGGGATGTTCCTTTTCCTTCTTAATTGTTGAGGCTCATAGCATTTCAAGTAGCTATGAACATCCTCCTCTTACAGGAAACGTGTTGAACCCTTAAAAAAAGGCTTGCTGCCCCAAACAAACAAACCAACAGAATAAGTAGAGTTAAATAACGGGAGTGAGAAAATAGAAAATTACGCAGGAAGTTACTTACTTTGAAAGAACCATTTCACACGTTAATTTAAGAAGGACTACAGGAAGTTATTGAGTCTTGGACAATGTTAAAGAGCCCAATGCTCTTTTTCACGCTCAGCCTACTAGTATTGTTAATGGAACAAGGTCAACTACCTGCAAAAAAAGACATAAGCAGCCAAGCCTTGCCGTGATTTCATAATTCAATAGTGCCCCCTAGCTCTGTCTTCTGCGTGAAGTCCTATCAATACTGCTCCTACTACTAAGCCAAGAGGTAGTGCTCACAGCTGCAACCAAGCCCACAGCAACCCCTGCCATAATCCAATCTTGTGCATCCTCATGCTTTCTGTGTCGAGGAAGCTTATGCGCACGGGAAGATGGAGGTGCCTCTTCTTGTTGCTCGTCGTGCTGCTGCCCGCCTCGCCTGTCTTGCTGCTTTTGTTGCTGCTGTCGGGGATGCTGCTGTAATTTCTTCGGACTGAGAGGGTACGCCTGCAAGGGAACGTGTTCCATTCAATGATCAATAATCCTAGCAGTCGCAAGTTTTGACTGATGGCTTAATCTGTAAGGACGTAAAGACCAATAAGGTAGAGTCTCCTGCAGTGCAAGTACTTCAAAAATAAACACAAGAGGCGCATGCTTTTGTTAACGTTTTGTGCCTTATGCTTGAGGATAATAGAGAGGTACCTTGCTCTTCATCATGCACGGAATACGCTTACAGCAGCACCGTTTGCTCAGAGGTACTTCTTATTCAGGGATCTGTCTACCTTATGTGCGACAACAAGGCCAATTCGGAGGCTTGGTTTTGAAGCCAAGACCCAGCTATCCTTCCGGATTGAATTACCTGGGGCAGTAGGTTTGTGGATGACACGCCCCCAAAAAACTCTGTGAGTTTCACCTCAGACAGAGTACGATTGATCCCGGGCAGGATGCGGTGGGCATAGTGGCTGCTCATTGCGCCATACCTGGGTGCAGAAGAGCACGTGTATGTACACGTGTATGTGTGTGTATATGTGTGTGTGAGTGTTTGTGTGTGTGTGTGTGTGTGTGTGTGAGAGAGAGAGAGAGAGAGAGAGAGAGAGAGAGAATGTGTGTGTGTGTGTGAACCAGCAGCATTTCCAAGTTCAATGACACAAATGCAAAAATACACGAATGCAAATTACCACTCACAAAACCAAGCGTCTTGCAAAAATAGAGAACAGCGGGAACCCAAGCCTATGCCTTCCCCCAATACAACCTCTTCACCTCTGCACACGATGCACGCGGCATACCTGTAGTTGCTGGCCATATCTTGCAAGGTGGCCTTGCTGCTCAGCTCCACATTCTCTGCAAACTCTAGGGTGATGTGGGTGAAACGGTCCACTAGTGCCTGCCCCAGAACGTAGTCGTTTCTGTAGGAGTAGGAGCTCTCTCCTGGAAGGTGTGTATGTTTATGTGTGTGCGTATATCTGTTTGTGTATGTGTTGTGTACGCATGTATGTGTGTCTATACATTGGAAAATCCACAGATCATTTCTGTAGGATAATAACGCGTTGTTTTAGTTAAGGTCTGAATTCAACTTACATTCTCAACAAGGGCACACATTCTTTCGCTGCAACCACATGCACCCTGTGTCAAGTACTCCGTGTTCTGGGCAACCAAGGTGTCATTATAAAGGTTTGTCATTATGCTTGAGAGTAAAGGTTTGTGAATTTTCAAGTTAGCACGAACCCAAACTGGATAACTCTATAGAAGGATGTGTGTGGTAAATTCCTGCTTACAAGAAACACCACATGCACACTCTGTATATACGTATGCATGTATAGATTTGGCCAACCCTGTCCAAAGTGTATCAGTAAAGCTGCAGCAAGACTTGTATAAGTATTAGTGACCTTGTGGGCCTCAAATGGCATGCGCTTGAAGTTCATGCACAGCCTGTGAAGTCCCAACAGCTGCTTTGCGCTCACTCTTGTAGAAAAGTACGCTCACTCTTGTAGGAAAGTGCGCTCACTCTTGTAGGAAAGAGAGCAGAAAGAGAGCGGTTGAACAGAACAAGTACTGGAAACAAATAGTACACACTTGAGGAGCCTAGCAACGCAGTGACATGAAATCAAATGCAAAGGGTAGGGGTGTCAACCAACCAAAAGCTGGAAGGAAGCTGGAAGCAAGAATAAAAAAGAATGTCCCCTGTTCTTGTGTGTACCGTATTGTTCCTAGGAATATTGCGGTAACTAATCGCAAAGGAATCCGCCAATGACAATGAGTACGAAATCCCTACAACGAAGGCTTCAACAAAAGAAACAAAAGCACCACACGACTGTTCGTGTTGAGCTGCGCCCCTGCTTACTTTCTTAATGTACATGCAACATGTTGTACATGCAACGTGTATGTGGTTCTGGCCAACCTAATCCACGCCCTGTACGGTTGAGGGAGCTAAAACTCCACACTTGAAACCTGCACCCCATAGCTTAAGGGAGCGAGGGTATCAATAAGGACATGGTAAATTTCTCACCATGCGCTTCTGTTTGCAAGCTGTGTGACTACCTGGTGTCCAGTCTCCGCATGGGCAGCCTTTTTAATCTTACCTTTCAGGCTGCTAGCCATTGTGATGATACGTGGCGCGCTAATCCTGTTGGTCAGAGAGTTGGCCTCACACGTCTCGACCATCAGCAAGATTTCGTTATACCTGCAATGACAATGCACAGGAGGGCACAATCGTGGCTTGGCACATATATTGTGTGTGTGTGTGTGTGCGCTTTTATGTGTATACACATTGTGAATGTTATGAATATAAACCACCCCCGTGGTCAAAGTCTGTGACGTGATAACACAGCACAGTTTTGAAACCACAACCCATCCACCTACCCATGCGGGCCCCCCCCCCCCCCCCCCCCAAAACACCCCCACCCACAACCCAAAACCCACACCCAAAAAACAAAAC
>Ga0307963_1001727_pt1 | contig 16956 bp, 19 predicted proteins | sample OrgLakmetagen594_FD_201829 | JGI IMG/M metagenome (GOLD analysis project Ga0307963, IMG submission 201829) | Saline water microbial communities from Organic Lake, Antarctica - #594 | ecosystem: Environmental > Aquatic > Non-marine Saline and Alkaline > Saline | place: Antarctica: Organic Lake...
GAAAACATGAGGTGATCACGGATCTCGTGCCACGCGATAGACATTGGACGCCTGCCTTGCGGCCAGGCGTCCAGCGCCTTTTTGTGGCCAGGTCAGGACGTCGTGCGTCTCTGCGATTTCAGGGAATTGGTGAGATGCGCGCCTCAGCGCGCGGGTGATGTCGCCCGGTTCAGCGTTCCGCAGCCGCGACAGGTGGCCACGATCGGAAAGCCAACGAAATACTCGTGGCCCCGCGCGAAACGCAGGTGCATACGGCCGTCCCGGCAGACGCCGAGCAGCTTGTCACAGCGCGTGCAGCGCCATTCTTGCGTGAATTCGGCGTCTCCAAGGCCACTCTCGCGGCTGATGAAGCGACGCGATCGGTGAGTGCTGTTCTTAAAATTTGCGTTCATGCGCCGCCTTTCTTTTTGGGCTTCTGAATTTTGGACGAGCGGGATCGTTCGAAGCAGCGCGCCTCGCTGCATCGTGGTGGAACCTTCGGGTTGGGAGGATCGGTAGGGCTTAGCCGGGACTGTCCTTGTCAGGCCCAGTCTTCTTCTTCGGACGCCAGCCGGGGGAAGCAGCAGCCTTCCTGCTCTTCCGAGCCAGCTCGCGCGCCTCGCGGAACTCGGGTTCGATCTCGGCCAGCTTGTCGACGAGGCCCTGCAGGTCGTACATGTTGGTCTGCCGCCCGCCGTGATCGCCGTAGCGCTCCTGCCGTCGAAGCAGACCCTCCCGCTCGAGATCGGTAATGTAACGCTGAACCTGCCGCTCGCTGATCCCGAGGCGGGAGGACAGCTCCTTCTTGCTCGGATACGGCTTACGGGCAGCATCCCACCAGTGGTCGATGATTTGAAGAAGCACGGCGAGCTGGGACGGGTTCAGATGCAGCCGACGTTGCGCACGCAGCAGCAACGACGGGATCATGCAGAAGCCCTGCTCCATCACCTTCGCGCCCCACTTGTCCGCGTTCGCGGACCGACGCGGCTTCTTGGGCGAGGTAGCCTTTTCTGATTGATTCTGTTCGGTCATTTTGTTCTCCTTGCCGCATAGATGCAGCCTGCCGGACCTCCCCACAAGGCTCGTAAAGCGGCCATCCATGTCTGGGGGGTACAGACACATACATCTGGTCCCCCAAGTCGTCAGCGTCTCCTGATTAAGACATCAGTTACGCAGGAGAACAGGAAGGCGCATAACAAGCATATAGACCCCCCAGTCACGGATGGCCTATGGGGCGCCCTTTGATGCCGGCATATGCGGCTCCGATTCCCGATAGCGGGCTCTTCTGACAGCGGCTGTCCCAATCAGGCCGCCCGCTTGGCTTTTCCCTTTCAGAACGCGCTGAAACCAGGCGCCACCTGAAGGAGACCAAGTTGAAACGACCCAATCCATTTCCGACTGATCAGATGACGCCCCTTGAGCGCCGCGCCGAGTTGTGCGGGTTGCTGGCCTTCGGGCTGGTTCGCTTGCAGATGCGGGCCCGCGCGGAACTATCTGACGACAATGGAGAAAGTTGCCTACACTATCCGGGCGACCAATGCCCTCATGCAACTCCAAACAAACGGAGAAACGCATGACGAACCATGATCCCATTCCCGCACGCCTGGCGGCGCTGAAGACCACGCCGACGCCGGAGCTGAAACAGCAATGGCGCGAGTTGTTCGACAGCGAGCCGCCACCGTTCAATCGCCGGTATCTGGAGAGCAGACTGGCCTATCGTATCCAAGAACTGACCTATGGTGGGTTGAAACCTGCAACAGTGAAGCGGCTGGAAGCCCTCGGCGAACAACTGGATGGCGGCGACCGCAAGAAAAGCCGCATCCGCACCGATCTGATGCCCATCGCTGGGACGCGGTTGATCCGCGAGTGGCAGGGAACGGAACATCTTGTCACCGTCACCACCGACGGCTTTGACTGGCAGGGTCGCCCTTACAAATCGTTGTCGGCCATCGCGCGCGCCATTACCGGCACGCGCTGGAATGGCTGGGTGTTCTTCGGGCTGAAAAACCACCGGAGATCGACATGACCGAGAAGATCATCCGAAAGCTGCGCTGTGCCGTCTATACCCGGAAATCCTCCGAAGAAGGGCTCGACATGGAATTCAACAGCCTCGACGCGCAGCGTGAATCCAGCGAGGCCTACATCGCCAGTCAGCGGTCCGAAGGCTGGGTTCTGGTCCGCGATCAATATGATGATGGCGGCATTTCCGGCGGCACGCTGGAACGTCCCGGCCTGAAACGGCTGCTGGCCGATGTCGAAGACGGGCTGGTCGACGTGGTCGTCGTCTACAAGATCGACCGCCTGTCGCGTTCGCTGATGGATTTCTCAAAACTGGTCGAGGTGTTTGACCGAAACGATGTCACCTTCGTATCCGTCACCCAATCGTTCAATACCACCACGTCCATGGGGCGGCTGACGCTGAACATCTTGCTGAGCTTTGCCCAGTTCGAGCGCGAGGTCACTGGCGAACGGATCCGCGATAAGTTCGCGGCCAGCCGAAAGAAGGGCATATTCATGGGCGGCAATCTGCCCCTCGGCTACGATGTGAAGGACCGCAAGTTGATCATTGTCCCGTCCGAAGCAGAAATCATACGCACGATCTTCAACCGCTTTGTCGAGATCGGTTCAGGAACGGAACTGGCAAGGGAATTGGCCGCTCGGGGCGTAAAAACCAGCCGTGGCAACAGGATCGACAAGAAGTACATCTACCGGATGCTGAACAACCGCGCCTACATTGGTGAGGCGGTCCACAAGGGCGACAGCTATCCCGGCGAGCATAACGCCATCATCGACCGCGATGTCTGGGACAAGGTCCACACCATTCTGACCGAAAGTCCCCGCAAACGCGCCGCGCGCACCCGCGCCGACTCACCCGCGCTGCTGAAGGGCCTTCTGTATGGACCGGATGGCGCCGCGTTCTCGCCGACCCACACGCGCAAAGGCGGCAAGCTCTACCGCTATTATGTCAGCCAAACGATTCTGAAGCATGGTGCAGGATCATGCCCGGTCGGCCGGGTCCCGGCCGGTGAGATCGAGGCCGCTGTCATCGACCAACTCCGCGCCGTGTTCCGCCAGCCCGAAATCGTAGCGGGGACTTGGAAGGCGGCGCGCCCGCAGGATGTCGCGATCACCGAGGCCGACGCCCGTGAAGCGCTAACCCGTCTCGATCCGTTGTGGGACGAACTGTTCCCCGCCGAGCAGGCACGCATCGCCGCACTGTTGATCGAGCGGATCGACATCGGCACCGATGGCCTGAATGTTCGCCTCCGGATGGACGGTCTAACCGGGCTGGCACGAGAAATGATGGCTGATCTCGGAACGGCGGCATGACCCGCACGAAGGCAATCTCTGAAACGGTGACAGTGCACATACCGTTCCGCCTCGTGAAGCGCGGTGGCCGCAAGGAGATTCAGCTGCCGGACGGAGCATCCAGTCTGCGAAGGATGGACAACACGTTGGTCAAAGCATTAGCGCGGGCGTTTCGCTGGAAGCGAATGCTGGAGTCGGGGGAGTTTGTCACCATCGCCGAGCTGGCCGAGCGCGAGGGCATTGCGCTGTCCTATATGACCCGGGTCCTACGTCTAAGCCTGCTTGCACCGGAGATTGTGGAAGCGATACTGGACGGCACGGCTGGGCTTGAAGTGACCCTCGCGCTGCTGCTAGAGCCGTTGCCATCAGACTGGCAAGGGCAGGCGTCAAATTTGCTCGATGGCAGTTCGCAGCCATCGGAGCCCCCTTCCGTTGATTTATGATGAACTGCTATTGCGCGCCTGTGAACTTCGATGCTTTCATCCTGATCCGCTTCTCTCCCAGCCGGGAAAACGGAGCGGAAATCCTCAGCCCTGAGCAGTCTGATTTCAGATAGTGGATCAAGAGCTTGCAATTGGCGTTCAAAATGCAATTGTCCAATTCGACAAACCGGGTCGGCGCCAGTGGAGTCCAATAGTGCAAGATGTCAAGGCATGGGGAAAGCTGGACGATAGTGGTTGGCACGCCCTGTCGGCACATTGCATGGACGTCAGCGCCGTATTTGAAGCACTTATTTGTCTTCCGATATTTCGAAACAGGCTGGAATATACTGCGGGGCGAATGCTGTCTGAAACAGATGTGGCACGCCTTGCGGCGCTGGTCTTTCTCCATGACATAGGCAAGCTTCATCCGGGATTTCAGGCCAAGGCTGACCGTACCGCGCGGCCGTGGCCCGGCCCACCAATAAGGCACTCGGAAACGGGTGGCGGCTTTCTTGAGCTGGCATCGAATGAAAAGGATCATCCGTTTTACACTACTGTCACGCGTATCATTGGCTGGGGGCCCGTGGTGTCAGATCTAATGTCGGCCATTTTGGCGCATCATGGGCGGCCCGTGCGCCCCTCGCATACCTATCCGAAAGATTGGCCGAGTGCCGGGGACTACGACTGGCGGGCCGCTGCAGGCGCGATGTCACATTTTCTCGACACAGCCATCCCCGCCGCCTTGCTGCCCGGCCCGGACCTGCCGGAACACCATAGCTTTGTTCATCTGGTCGCGGGCTTGACCGCGTTGGCAGACTGGATCGGGTCGAACCGGGGTTTTTTCGATTTTGTCCCGGATCCGGATGGTTCCTATCCCGCCAAAGCCCGCTCTGCAGCGCGAGAGGCGTTGGTGGCGATCGGCCTTGATATCGAAACGCGCGCAGCGCCTCATACCGATTTTCAGACAATCACCGGGTTTGCTGCCCCGAACCCGGCTCAGGCGGAAATCGCCCAGATCAACTCCATAGATCGGCTTGTCGTACTTGAAGCGGAAACAGGGTCCGGCAAGACAGAGGCTGCCTTGTTGCGCTTTGCCCTACTGGTCGAGGTAGGCGCGGTATCGGGAATGTTTTTTGCCGTGCCGACCCGTGCGGCGGCGCGTCAACTGCACGGGCGCGTGAATTGCGCACTTGGGCGGATGTTCAGCGACACCGCCCCCGAAGCCGTGCTGGCAATTCCTGGCATGCGGGTCGCCGGGACAGCCACCGGGCAGTCGCTTCCAGATTTCAACGTCAGGTGGGATGATTCCACAGGCCCCGTTCCCGCCCGCTGGGCCGCAGAACATGCAACGCGCTATCTGGCGGCCGCCGTTGCGGTCGGCACGGTCGATCAGGCTATGCTGGCAGCGCTTCAGGTCAAACACGCGCACATGCGCGGGTCGGCCCTGTCGCGCAGCCTCCTGGTGATCGACGAGGTTCACGCCTCGGATTCCTATATGACCGAGATCATCAAGGCACTTCTGGATGCACATCTGGCGACGGGCGGCCATGCGCTTCTTATGTCAGCCACTTTGGGCAGCCCCGCGCGCTGTCGATTTCTGGGCCAGCCGCAACCGGATTTCATCGCGGCGGCAGCGGTCGGTTATCCAGCCGTCTGGACCAAAGGGCGATCTGATCCGATAAGGGCCGATGGCTCTGGCCGCACCAAGACGGTGCAGATCGAGACGCGCGATACGATGGATCACGAACCCCTGGCAGCCGAGGTGATTGCGGCGGCGGCATCGGGTGCACGGGTTCTGGTGATCCGCAATACTGTTGGGGAAGCGATCAAGGCGTTCCGTGCTATTGAGGAACAGGGTGGTGCAGCGCATCTGATGCAGGTGGCGGGCGGCCCCGCATTGCATCATTCGCGGTTTGCTGCTGAAGACCGCGCCTTGCTGGATGCGGCAGCCGAGGCGGCGTTGTCACCCAAAAGATCGCCTGACGCGCGTGGGGTGATCGTGATCGGCTCGCAAACTCTAGAGCAGAGCCTCGATATTGATGCGGATATTCTGTTCGCGGACCTTTGCCCGATGGATGTCTTGCTGCAACGCATCGGGCGTTTGCACCGCCACGCCCTTTTGCGGCCGGACGGATTCTACCAACCCCGTGCCGTTGTGCTGTTGCCAGAGGGCGGGTTGGACCACCTTGCCAAGCCTGTATTCGAAAATGGACTGGGTGGCTGGAAAACGTCTGATGGGACTCTTCAGGGCATTTATACCGATTTGGCCGGGCTAGAATTGACTCACCGCCTGATCAACACCCACCCCCTCTGGAATATCCCGACGATGAACCGCGCGCTTGTAGAGGGGGCGACCCACCCCGACAAGCGCCTTGCCCTGATCCTGGAAAAGGGCGCTGTCTGGGAGGCGTATGATCGTTGTCTGGCTGGCAAGGATGCCGCCGCCCGAATGATGGGCCAACTTGGCACCTTGCGCCGTGACAAGCCGTTCCCCGAACGGTTCATCGGGGATGATCAGAAAATCATGACCCGTCTGGGCGAGGAAGGCCCGATCCTAACCCTGCCCCCCGGAACGCTCGGCGCCTTTGGCCAGCTCGTTACCCGGCTGGCCCTGCCTGCCAGATGGGCGCACGAATTTATCCCCGACACTCCCGTGGTTGTGGCGTCGGTTGAAGGAGGCTTTTCGTTCACCTTGGACCGGCAAAACTTCGGGTATTCGCGCAAAGGGCTTGACAGGTTGCCAAAGTCTGATGCCTGATTTGCCTTGCAAATTGGTATGGAGGCCCGTTTGGAAAATGTACTGACGGCCTCGATCATCGCCGTTTCGCCTGATCACAATCACTCGCTCCCCGGCCTTTTCGCCGCTATGGCGCGCGATGAGGTTCGCGGTTTCCCCGCCCAGCGCCCGCATCAACGCGCCGCCTGGCACATGTTTCTAGTGCAACTCGCCGCCCTTGCCCTTTGGACGGCCGGGCGTGATGACCTGCCGCAAACCGAGGACGACTGGCACGCCACGCTGCTGGCGCTGACGGGCGGGGATGCTGGCCCTTGGGCACTGACCGGGCCGGATGACAAGCCCGCTTTTATGCAAGCCCCCGTGCCAAAGGGGCTGAACTGGACACCGGTGGAAACACCCGACGCGCTTGATCTGCTGATCACTTCGCGCAATCACGATATGAAACAAAAGATCGCCCGCCGTGCCGAGCCGCAGGATTGGGTGTTCGCGCTGGTGTCGCTGCAAACCTCCGAAGGCTATGGCGGGGCAGGGAACAACGGCATCGCGCGAATGAATGGTGGGTCATCGTCGCGCCCGCTCATGGGCATCGCCCCTGCCACAAAACGCGGCGGCGGGCCGGATCCGTCGTCATGGTGGGCGCGCGATGTGGGTCGTTTGCTAACCTTGCGGGCGAATGGTGACGTGATAGCCCCCGGCACACCGGGCGGTCCGGCCCTGTTATGGTGCCTTGACTGGACCGAGGGCAAACCACTCAATCTGACGCGGCTTGATCCGTGGTTCATCGAGGTTTGCCGTCGCGTTCGCCTCGAACCCTTGGCTGATGGCTTGACTGCGCGGCGCACCACGTCGTCCGGTGCGCGGATCGACGGCAAGGCTTTCAAGGGTGCCACGGGCGACCCTTGGGCCCCGATCACCACCGAAGACCCGCCCAAAAGCCTGACGCTTGGCGAAGGCGATTTCACTTATCGCCGTGTGTCCGACCTGATGTTTTCGCCCGACTGGCGCCTGCCCGCACTGGCAGAACCAGGCCTTGGCGAAGCAGATTGCCTGATGGTCACCGAAGCGCTGTCGCGCGGAAATTCCAAAACCGATGGCTGGAAAAGCCGGGTGATCCCCGTGCCGGGTGCCCTGCGCGGGCTGTTTCGGTCTGAAACCGCAGGGACACTCGCCCGTATGCAGATCGACGAGATCAAGGTGTTTGACGAAGCCTTGCGCAACGCTCTGGCAATGGTAGCGGCACGCGGCGAATATGAGGGTATCGGCAAGGCCCAATACACCCGCACCGCCGACGCCCGTGCCCGGTTTGATCGCGCCGCCGATGCGCTATTCTTTCCCGCTTTGTGGGACCGTATTTCGGCCCGAAAAGCCGAAGGCAAAACTGGCGAGCAGGGGGCGCATGAGCGGTTTGTGCATGGCCTGCTTCAAGCTGCAAAATTGGAACTGGCTGCCGCCCTACCCACCATCCCCTGCGCCACAATCTTTCGCCCCCGAGCCGAAGCCCGCGCCCAGCGCAGCTTTACTTCCCGATTGCGCAAGGCCGGATACCTGCCCGCCCCAGTCTCTGCCGATGAAAAGGAACCCGCCGATGTCTAACGCCGATGCCGTCAACAAGGCCGCAGTCGCCGCAGCGGGTGAATTGCACCGTCTCGATCCTGGCCCCCTGGCCGACCTGCGCCGGATGCAGGCGGAAACCGCCGCGCCCGCTTTCTGGCGGCTGGCAGCGCGTTATCCCGATACCGTCGGCGCGCGGCAGGAGGTGTGGATCACTATTCTGCGCATCCTCGCCATTCTGACCCCCAAAGGTGCCGCCGAGGGGCGCCCCGCATTGCATGATTTCTCCCGACCCTTCGGGGCGGCCCTGTGTGACGGCGGCGATCCGGGATGGTCCGGTCCGCAGCCGATCCTCAGCGAACGCAGGCTGGCTCAACTGTTGGCGGCGCGGGGCAAGGCGCGCAACGTGCTGATGACCCGCGCCGCCCGTGCGCTGGCCACCAGCAGGCCGCCGCAAGCAGGCCTTGATGTGCGCGACATCGCTTGGGCCGTTCTGGCCCCAAAAGGCACCGCCCGTATCGCCGAAACCTATTACCGCAGGCTCGACCGCGCCGAGGCGGCCTACAAAAAGGATACCCCAGCATGACCGCCCCGCGCTTTCTGCAAATCCACACGCTCACCTCCTATACGGCGGCACTTCTGAACCGCGACGATTCCGGGCTGGCGAAACGCCTGCCCTACGGTGGAGTTCTGCGCACAAGGATCAGTTCACAATGCCTGAAGCGGCACTGGCGGTTGGCGGAAGATCCCCATGCGCTACATGCGATTGACGGGGCCGAGGCCGCGTTCCGGTCACGAGAGTTGGTGACGATCAAGGTAATCCAACCGCTAAAGGAAGCGATTGATCAAGCCGTGATCGACGCCATTGAACCCGAATTCCAAATGGCTCTTTATGGCGAGAAGGGCACGACGAAGAAGTCCCGGCAGACTTTGATTTTCGGCGATACCGAAATGCGCTGGCTCGCCGCCGAAGCGGGAAGGATCGCGGCCGAGGCGAGCGGCGATGCCAAAATGGCGAAGAAACTGGCCGAGGACTGGCGCAAGGCGCAGAATAAAAGCCTCAAGGCGATGACTTCAGCGGCAACCTTGCCAGGCGGCCTCACCTCGGCCCTGTTTGGGCGCATGGTCACATCCGACCCTGAGGCCAATATCACTGCTCCAGTCCATGTCGCCCATGCCATCACCGTTCATGAAGAGGAATCGGAAAGCGACTATTTCACCGCTGTCGATGATCTGTCGGGAGACGAACCCGGTGCCGACACCATACAGGAAACCGAACTGACCTCGGGCCTGTTCTACGGCTATGTCGTGGTTGACCTAAAGGGACTACTGGAAAACCTTGGAGGTGGTGCGGTGCTGGCGGGCCAGGTTCTGCACAACCTGATCTATCTGATCGCCGAGGTTACGCCAGGGGCCAAACTTGGCTCGACCGCCCCCTATGGCCGCGCCGGTCTGATGTTGCTGGAAGCGGGGGATCGTCAGCCACGTAGTCTGGCCGAAGCGTTCCGCACCCCCTGCGCGCCGCACCTTGGCCCCGCCACAAAGGCCTTGGCCGACCAGTTGGAGGCCCTTGATACTGCCTATGCCACCGGCGAAGATCGCCGCGTACTGTCGCTGGCCAACCTCAAAATTCCCGCTGCCACGCCAGGGTCGCTAAGTGACCTTGCGCTTTGGGCGAAGTCCCAGCCGGGACTGCTTTTGTGACACAGCGCTGGTTGATCCTTGATCTCTGCGCGCCTCTGATGGCGTTTGGTGGGGTTGCGATTGACCATGTCGGCCCCACGCGGGATTTCCCGGCAGCCTCGATGTTAACAGGATTGTTCGGCAACGCACTTGGCTGGCACTGGGCCGACTGGCAGGCGCATCAGTCGCTGCAAGACCGGCTGATCTTTGCCGCCCGGATTGACGAAGAGGGGCGCACGATCACCGACAGCCAGAATGCGAAACTGGAAAAGAGCGATCGTGGCTGGACCACCTTGGGCAAACCCGAAGGCCGCGGCGGCGCCAGCTACGACGCTCCCCATCGCCGCCGCCGCGATTATATGGCCGATGCGCGGGTAGCTGTGGTGCTGCGGCTGATTGACGCCGATCTTGCCCCGACACTCGACCACCTCGCTGAGGCGCTGAACCGCCCCGCCCGCCCTCTGTACATAGGCCGCAAGCCCTGCCTGCCGACCCGCCCGATGTTCGCCGGCTGGACCACCGCCGACACGGCCCATGCCGCGCTGTCGGGAACCGGCCAGCCGCAAGCCCGTGCGCAATGGCCCGACGGCGAGGGGCCAACGGGTGATACCACGCTGCACCTGCCAGACCTACGCAACTGGCGCAGTGGCCTGCATGGCGGCAGCCGCCTTGTCATTCGGGGCCGGATACCGGGAGCCGGATCATGACCCTGCACCTGATCCGCCTGCCGATCCGAATTTCGGCTCTCGCTCGCTGGGGCGCAGACCGGGGATGGACGCAGGGCAAATCCGGCGCGTTCGACGAAGGCCGCGCCCTGCATCATCTGCTGTCGGAAACTTTTGGCAATGGCATCGCGCAGCCCTTTCGCCTATTGGTCCCACCCCGCGCAAATACGGGCAATCTTTACGCCTACAGCACTGTCCCCGCCTCCACTCTGCGCGCAACGGCGCAGGCCATAGCCTTGCCCGAACATCTCAGCGTCCTCGATTTAACCGCGCTGGAGGACAAACCGATGCCTGCGATCTGGACGGCGGGCCAGCGCCTCGGCTTTGATCTGCTGGCCCGCCCGGTCCGCCGCCTGAACGCTCCGATTGGGAATTTTGCCAAAGGGGCTGAGATTGATGCCTTTCTTGCCCACGTCCTGCATCACCACCGCGACACGGCCCCGGATAGCCATGAGCACGCCCGCGAGGGGATTTACCTCGATTGGTTAGCCGAACGGCTGGAAGGCCGCGCCACACTCGACCGGTCCGCAACCAGACTGTCTGGATTCCGCCGACGCCGCGTCGCGCGTGGTGGGGCCGGGCCCGAAGGACCAGAGGCCACATTCCACGGCACTTTCGAAATCCAGGACCCAGCGCAATTCGCCGCAATGCTGGCACGCGGCATAGGGCGACACCGTGCCTATGGCTATGGCATGGTGCTGCTGCGCGCGCCAAACCGCCTCATACCGGAGCGTTGAAATGCTCAAAGGGCGGCTCGGTCTTGACAGTGCAAAGGTGCCCCATGCCGACCGGGCCGGTTTACTGTACCTCGCGCGCGGCGCGTTGAACGCCCGCGACGGCACGCTAGCCTTTCTTCAGGGTGCTGCAACCGATGCTGACGCCCTCTCTCCCGGCGACTATGCCATTCCGCTTCAGGCGGTGTCGATGATCCTGCTCGGCCCTGGCTCCACCGTCAGCCACGATGCACTTCGGCTTCTGGCCCATGCCCGCACCGCACTTGCCGCCGTGGGCGAAGACGGCGTGCGGATGTATACTGCCCCGCCCCTGATCCCCGACCGCTCCGGCCTCGCCCGCGTTCAGGCCCGCCTCTGGGCCGATGAGGACATGCGCATCATGATCGCCCGCCGGATGTATGCCATGCGCCTGGGCGAGATTCTGCCCCACCGCGATCTCAACGTATTGCGCGGCATCGAAGGCGCTCGGATGAAGGAAAGTTACCGCCTTCTGGCCAGATCCATCGGCATCGACTGGAAGGGCCGCCACTATCAGCGTGACAACCCCACCGCCGCCGACCTGCCCAATCAGGCGCTTAACCATGCCTCGTCCGCCGTCGAGGCCGCCGCCGCCATCGCTGTGGCCGCCACCGCCACCATCCCGCAACTGGGCTTCATCCACGAAGACGCCGGCCAATCCTTCGTGCTGGACATCTCCGACCTTTACCGGGTCGCGGTGACAATACCCTGCGCCTTCAAAGCCGCCAAACACTGCACCCTGCGCCCGACGGAGAACATTGAACGAGCCACCCGCCGCCTGACCGGCGAGACATTGGCCCGCGATCAGGTGATCCCCGAAATGATCGAGCGCATCAAGAAGCTGATCGGAGGCAGTGAGTAATTGGTCGCCCAAACCACCCTGGTCATCACCCGTGACGTCGAAGCCCGCTACCGCGGCTTTCTCACCTCGGTCATGCTGGAAGTGGCCCCCGGCATCTACGTATCGCCGCAAATGTCAGCAGGTGTGCGGGACCGGATCTGGGCCGTGGTGTCCGACTGGTGGTCCACCCTGCAACGCGGCTCGCTCGTGATGATATGGCGCGACAAAAGCGCTGTTGGAAATCTGCGGATCGAAATATTGGGAGAGCCAGCAAAGGAAATCGTCGACGCAGGCGGAGTTCTTCTCCTAAAGCGAAAGTAAGGATCCCGCGAACTCGCCTGAATGCTCTTTGAAAATGTAAAGATGTCAGGTATTTGACAACAAGAGGTTCCCCCGCACCCGCGGGGATAGGCCCAAATCGACGCAGCGCTTGAATGGGCGCGCGAAGGTTCCCCCGCACCCGCGGGGATAGGCCCTGGATCAAATGGCCGCGCGCGGTTTTGGAACCGGTTCCCCCGCACCCGCGGGGATAGGCCCCGCTGCCGCCAAAATTGAAAAGCGCCAGCAACGGTTCCCCCGCACCCGCGGGGATAGGCCCCAAATGAAAATCGCAGACATGATCGCAATAGCGGTTCCCCCGCACCCGCGGGGATAGGCCTTGAGTTGATTGGCGAGGATCGAAAGACGACCCGGTTCCCCCGCACCCGCGGGGATAGGCCCTGCCCGAGCCCGCGCTCCAGCATGGCCGAGCAGGTTCCCCCGCACCCGCGGGGATAGGCCCAAGTGGGGAAAAGCTGTAGCATTGTTCCCCAAGGTTCCCCCGCACCCGCGGGGATAGGCCCATCACAAGACGGCACATCGACCCCCTCGGCGAGGTTCCCCCGCACCCGCGGGGATAGGCCCGTCCAGGAGTGCGCCACGATTGCCCGCTTGCTGGTTCCCCCGCACCCGCGGGGATAGGCCCGGCACTGCACCCACTGCAGTCGGCGCGGGTGTGGTTCCCCCGCACCCGCGGGGATAGGCCCCTTACGGTCATCACAACAGCCTTTGCAGCTCAGGTTCCCCCGCACCCGCGGGGATAGGCCCGCACCAAAACCCGAACCGGGAACTGTTGAACAGGTTCCCCCGCACCCGCGGGGATAGGCCCTGATCCAGGTGAATACCGACGGCATCGAATACGGTTCCCCCGCACCCGCGGGGATAGGCCCCCATCTGCATTTATCCCAGCGAGGTTCACGAAGGTTCCCCCGCACCCGCGGGGATAGGCCCGTGACCCTTGCAAATCTAACCACTGATCAAGCGGTTCCCCCGCACCCGCGGGGATAGGCCCACCGGCCACCAGAGCGCTGCGACGAACACCGGGGTTCCCCCGCACCCGCGGGGATAGGCCCCCCCGGCCCGCCAAGATCATCCACGTTTGCCAGGTTCCCCCGCACCCGCGGGGATAGGCCCCGCCCATGCACGCCGGGGTAACGGTTAAACACGGTTCCCCCGCACCCGCGGGGATAGGCCCGTGCTTATCAGCCGCGAGGTTGAAACGGCTGCGGTTCCCCCGCACCCGCGGGGATAGGCCCTGGCGGAACAAGTGTTTCAGTCCATGAACTGTGATCGATTTGCTTCGAAAATTCGACGCCGGTCGTCTCCGGAAGCCGGGCAGGTTTTCTAACCGCTCAAACTGAACGCTAGGATTTATCCTTTAAATACATACGAGTACGTCACTTCACCAAATCGGCGCAGTCAACAGGTCCAGAGAATATCGGTCCGGAGAGAACGCTTCCAGGCCTCATAGCACCGAGGTCGGTGAACAGCCCACCGCGTATAACCTTTGGATATAAGGGAAAAATCTGGCCGCTTTCAGATCGGGAGAAACGTTTCTCTAGGGCATGTGGCGGAGGGGATGGTACCGGGATCGGACGTTCTCCAGTTCTGTGTGTTTTCCTTTGGTTCGGTTCAAATCCTGACTTTTTGTGTATTTAAAACGGCTTAACTGAAGTAGTCGTCCTTGAACCGGTCAATCTGGTGCATGCGTTCGTGTAGGATGGTGACGATCCCGATGTCGCCGTTAGCGAGCTGTCTCCAGTAAACGAAGTGCCGCTCATATCGAAAGAAATACCCCTCCACACCGAACTCCGCCGGCACTGGCCTCGACGTGATACCGCGCGTCTCGATTTGCTCGAAAGCGGCGAACAGGCCGGTGATGTAGGTTTCGGCCTGTGGCTCGCCCCAGCGGTCGCGGGTGTACCGGTAGATCTCGTCAAGGCGGACCGAAGCTGACTCCTGGACCCGGATCGCCATGAGCTCAGCACCTTCGGTTTCGGGCAATCACCTCAGCGGCGGTCAAGGGATGGTAGCTTTCCTCGGGTGCGGCGAAGGCGCGATCTAGTTCGGCCTTCAGGCGGTCGAAGGTTTCACGCTCTGCGCGCTCCTTGTCGCGCCGGATCAGGTCGCGGATGTATTCGCTGACGTTCTCGTAGGCGCCCTCCTCGCCGATATTGGTCGAGACAAACTCGCTGAGGGCGCCGCTCACGCGGACAGTCATGGTGGTGGTGCGAGACATGGCGAGCTCCTTTCGGGTTTGTATTCAAGATAACCAAAAACGAACACCAAACAAGGGCAACGCGAGCTCATCCTCGCCATCCGGCAAGACAGCCGACGAATATGCTATTCCTTGCCATCCTCCAATACCACCCTGTCTGCCAATGCCAGGAGCACGATCAGCACTGCCTCGGAATGTCGCGCGAGCGACACGAGATGCTCTCCGCTCGGCCCCCGCTCGCCCTGAAACCAATACTTCACGGTCCGCTCGCTGGCGCCCGTCCAGCGCATTGCAGACTTGATCGCTCGGTGAGTCGATCCGAGTTCCACGCGCAATGCCATGGCTATCGCTGTGCGATAGTCACCCGGAATTTCGTCCAGGTGCACAATTGTGCCCGTTTTCGGCACAAATGTGCCCATCTTGATCCGCATCTCGGCGTCCTCCTCCGATAAAACTTTGAGGAGGATATGAAAAACGGCAGTTAGCATTTGCGCCCGAATCAATGACACGGGGCCATTCGCTCATCGCTGCCCGCATGACAGGATCGGGAGGCAGGCGTGGCTCGGGCAAGAAAACCTTCATTTGGAGAACCGGCTGACGCGCCTGAGCAACCGCTCGCTGCGGAATACGTCCGGATGTCGTCTGAGCATCAGCAGTATTCCACCGAGAACCAGGCGCAGACCATCCGCGAGTACGCTGAGCGACGCGGCATCCAGATCGTCAAGACCTATTCCGATGAGGCCAAGAGCGGAGTGATCATCGGTGGCCGCGACGCGCTGCAGCAATTGATCACCGATGTCGAATCCGGCACAGCCGTGTTCAGCGTGATCCTCGTCTACGACGTCACGCGTTGGGGGCGGTTCCAGGACCCGGACGAGGCAGCCTATTACGAATTTCGCTGTCGCAGAGCGGGCATGCGGGTCGCCTATTGTGCGGAGCAGTTCGAGAACGATGGCTCGCCTACCTCGACGATAGTTAAGGGTGTAAAGCGCGCTATGGCAGGCGAGTACAGCCGGGAACTTTCGGTCAAGGTGTTCGCGGGCCAATGCCGTCTGATACAACTTGGATTTCGTCAGGGTGGACCGGCTGGCTTCGGGCTGCGCCGCGTCCTGCTCGACGAGCGCGGAGAGGTGAAGACCGAACTGAAACGCGGCGAGCACAAGAACCTTCAGACCGACCGCGTCATCCTGGCACCCGGACCAGAAGAAGAGGTTCAGACAGTGCGCTGGATCTACGGCCGATTCCTGAAAAACGGCCGGTCTGAAAGTGAGATCGCGGCAGAGTTGAACGAACGTGGCATCCTCACTGACTTGGGCCGGACCTGGACCCGCGCTACCGTCCACCAACTCCTGACCAACGAAAAGTATATCGGCAACAACGTCTACAACCGCCGCTCCTTCAAGCTGAAGGACAAGCGCGTCGTCAATGGCCCTGAGATGTGGGTACGGTCGGATGGCGCCTTCGAGGCCATTATCGAGCCGCAGCAATTCCAAAAGGTGCAGGCCATCATCGCGGCGCGCAACCGCCGCTTCTCCGATGACGAGATGCTGGATCGGCTGACCCGGCTCTTCCAACGCCATGGCTACATATCGGGGTTGGTGATTGACGAGGCGGACGGGATGCCGTCCAGCGGCGCCTATGCCCATCGCTTCGGCAGCCTGCTCAGGGCCTATTCCCTTGTCGGGTTCACCCCGGATCGCGACTATCGCTACCTCGAAGCCAACCGCATGTTGCGGCAATTTCACGGCGATGAGGTCGAGCGCGTGATCCGCGAAATCACTCGACTTGGCGGTGCCGTGGTCAGGAACCCTGCGACGGACCTGCTGACGATCAACGGCGAGTTCACAGCATCCATCGTCGTTGCGCGCTGTCGCGAAACGCCCTCAGGTGGATTGCGCTGGAAGATCCGCTTCGACACCGGTCTCGCGCCCGACATTACCATCGCCATCCGGATGAGGCGAACGAACACCGACGCGCTCGATTTCTACCTGCTGCCCCAATTCGAGATGCGGAACAAACCTTTGGGGCTTGCAGAGGAGAATGGCCTAATGCTGGACGCTTTCCGATTCGAGACGCTGGACTTCTTCTTCGACATGGCCCGGCGTGTGCCGATTTCCGAGGTGGCGCCATGGTGAGCGAGGTCGAAACTCACGACAAGGTGCAGATCATCTCCATTGCGGCGATCACCGTAGAGAACCCGCGCGAGCGGTCGGAAAAGACCTTCCGCGCATTGGTGGACAGCATCGGCAAAGTCGGGCTGAAAAAACCGATTACCGTCGCCCGAGGCGAAGCCGAGCCGGGGGGCGCCTATCGCCTCGTCTGCGGTCAGGGGCGGATGGAGGCATATGTCGTCCTCGGCGAAACCCACATCCCTGCGATCGTCGTGGACGCGAACGAGGTCGCACGACTTCTGCGTAGCGT
>Ga0307963_1001728_pt1 | contig 16950 bp, 18 predicted proteins | sample OrgLakmetagen594_FD_201829 | JGI IMG/M metagenome (GOLD analysis project Ga0307963, IMG submission 201829) | Saline water microbial communities from Organic Lake, Antarctica - #594 | ecosystem: Environmental > Aquatic > Non-marine Saline and Alkaline > Saline | place: Antarctica: Organic Lake...
GAAAGAGGGCGTTCTTGCAGTGGCTCTTATAGCAGCTGGTGATTTATGTTGAGACTCCTTGAGGCGTACGAAGTTGAGGACTTTAGTGTTTGGAGCTGGGATTGGGTACTTCAATTTAGCAGAGGTTTGTCAGATCAAATTACGGTCTTTGCAAAGTATAAGACTCAGCACATCTACTGATACCCCCCTAATTTAAGAGGTTTGTGGAACAAGCCTAGAAGATTACGTGAAGAATGTGCAGAGGATGTGTTGTGCAGTATGATATCATGAAATCAGAAGGTATATCAACCCATTTACTCCAGTGTTGTAGGGAGCTCATAACATAGCCTCAAGGATAACAACCTGTCACGCCCAATTGTTGGCAGTGACGATTCGTGTGATTTGGTTAGTTGGTTTTTCAGTTGATGTTGTTTTGCCATGTCTCGTGCAATAAGCTGGCGAAGCCAGTTTATTGAAGATAGCATTTTCTGGTTTTGATATTGCGGTATTCAATTAGCTCAGTAAACTACACAATGCTCAGCCAGATGGTTGAGTAAACTTCCCAGCCCTGGGGAGGAGAGGCGCGGCAGCCGACTAGTGTGTGTGTGGTATAGTATATGTCAGTGTGTCAAGCAAGTCGGATTTGAGAAACAGCAGAGAAAGAGAGAGAGATTATCAGGAGAATTGCAGTCTGTAGTGCAGTTCTCAGCCTTTGCTCGAGAGAGACTCGACCCTGGCTTAAAACCATATAGATTGTTGTGCTGAGTCTTATACTTTGCAGTGACAGTGATTTGCTATGACATGTCTGTCACGCCCAATCGTTGGCAGCGACGAATTGTGTGACAAAGCAGTTCTTAAGTTGGTTGACAGTTAAGATTTTCTTTATGTCTTGTTCAATAAGCTGGATGACCAGTCTTATTGATAACCTGGTTCTTCTGGATTTGATAGTTTTGGTAACCAATTGACAACATGTTAGCATTGTAAGGTACCATTTGAAGAGACCCTGTACCGTGTAAGGTAAGGTTACATCGTTATATATGCCTCTAGGGCATCTGAGCGGGAAAAGCCTGTAACCAGAACCTCATAAAAACTGAGAGTTTATTAATGAGAAAAGAGCGCATTTAGGGGAGTGATTGGAAAACCCCTCCACCAGGGAGAAGGAATTTAAATAATCAGACACATTTAATAAGAAATAGGAGTTCGAAGTGGCAGGGGGCAATTGAGGGAGACTGGGAGCACCTCAGCAGCACCTCCAGCCACTAGCTAGTACAGTCACCAACCCCAGACAGCACCAACCTAAAGACCTCAACAAAACTCGGCGCGACATCCACCTCGTTGAGATCAGGTACTGTGAGGACACCAGACCTCAGAACCAGCTGAACGCCGCAAAGGAACAGCACAAAGGCCTTTGCAACATTCTCCAAGGAGCCTCCGTTACTCTACACATCATCCTTTTGGGTGTGGGTGGCACTTTCTACAACACCCACACTCTGAAGCCTTTTAAGAACTGGGTGTCGATTCTCAAAGAGTTAAGAAGCTTGCCTCCAAGCTCCGTGTGCACTCTGTGAACTTTGCTGCTAAACTTGTCCATACTAGACGTGCCCTTTCCAGTACTGTTATCAACTCTCATCAGGAGCCGGTTTCAGGCCAAGCCTGCAACCCTCCTGATCCCCATTGATTATTCCTTTCCTTTTTGCGGTGGAGGAGCTTTACAGTACTCGGTACCAAAGTGGCTCCTTTTCCTTACTTAATGTGGGGAGTGGTTTTCACTGCCTGCGTAGTTTTTCTTTTTCTTCTTCTGCCGCCCTTAACACATATGCAACAGCTACCTTTATGTTTCCTCCTTCCTGGAGTAAAATGATAACCACAAATCCCTACGCTTCGCTCCACCGCAGATTCCCGCACATATGCATATAATTGGGCTCCATACCATCAAAACAACTTCAATATGCAGAAGTACCTTGCTAAAACAACTATCAAACACCGCTCCAAACACTGTTGGGATTCACAGATCATTGCTGCATGGAACACCAATGCTCAAGATTAAGGTTGGCAAAAAGAGCTTGCTAAAGGATTCCTTGAGGCAAAATAGGATATAATAGCATACATAACGACCCCTACCCCTCTGCTCTCGGCACTGGAAAAAATCCAGGCCATACTGAAGTAAGGAAGCTACCCAGCGTACACCTCAAATCTCACAAGGCTAACCCAGAGATATATTAAGTGCCCTGTAAATTCTGACAAAGCAACCCAGCACAGTTCCAGTCCGAACCTGATCTGCAAAGTAAAAGATTGGCGGGACTAACTTACACTGATGGCAGCCTTTGAATCAATGAAAAAGGGCAAGAGACTGGATCAGGTGCATACCACCTTCATACTTCATTATGTTAACCCGAGAGGTACGGGTATAATCAACACCATCTGACGTGCAGAGCTGACAGCTATAGCAGCCGCGCTACTTCCATATAGCCACAGACAGCCAAACCTCGCTAAACCGAATAAAAAGCAGCTCTCACACCCAAACCTCCACCACCACCACCACCACCACATTCAAGGCGATGTCCTCCATTCCATACCATTGCCAAAGCAATGCGCCGGCCACCATCGCCTGTCTATTTTTACAGAGTCAAGTCCCACGCCGGCATTATTGGCAATTAAGATGCCGATGCTTTTGCGCCATGCATGTGCTTGTCGAAGAAGTACTGTTTCACGTGAGCACGTCCGCAGGTACTATACTCACGGCTGGCTCCACATACTCTCTGGTCGCCAACACACTCAACTGAGGAACACAATTACAAAACGTCATAATATGGCAAATGCACTGATAGTCCAAGCCCTACAAAAGGGACCATGCGTTGCCAATCCAATTGCCTATACTGACATAGGCAGCGCAGATAATTTAGTAGAACAGGGCCTAGATCTGAGAAACACTGCCAACAAGACACTGCCCTATTGGTTGATACCAAACCTAACAACAAGTGTTTTCAGAGCCTCTTCTCGTCCCAATGCTACTTATTCTTACCTAGTACTGTGTGCTCTTCTCGGGTAACCACCTGCAACTCAGATTTTCAGCAGCTTGCTAAAGATAAGAAACTGAGTCCAAACCAGTGGGAAGTTCACCACTAGGACTGATCCTCAATTCCAAAAGGCAAAAGCATGAGCTCATCCGGTGCTGCTGCTGCTGATTGCACTGCTCCAGCTATCTCTGACGCCTCCATGTCCTTGTTGTACACTTGCGCGCACTCCCCCTCCAAATCGTAGCTGCTGCTGGAGGTTTTCCACTTGTGCTGCATGCCGTTGCTGCTCCTGCTGTTGCTGCTGCTGAGCGGCAGCCACCTGCGCAGCTGCCTCCAACAGCTGCTGCTGCAGCACCCTGGCATCGGGCTTGGGGGTAGGCTGCTGTGTACTGCCAGCCATGTGGAGCCAAGGGGTATTATTTGCTGCTTTTTCTGTGCTGTTGTGAGGGCGTTTGCCCGAGACTGCTTGGTTCTTGGGCATCTGTCATGCTCTTTTTTTAAAGCCATCTGCTCTCAACTTCTGCAGTAGACCTCTCCAGGGACATAGCAAACCAACCGTCAAGTGCAGTAAAAGCCTTTGCATTTTGTAGTTTCCCTGCCAAAAGGGGGTCCAATATCGGACTTCACCCCAGACCCCCAAACCTTCACCAAAAAGTCGCTCTTGCTAATGAATCACACACAACTTTCTCTGACTTTCCTGATACCTTACCTCCATAAAAAAAGCTGGCCCTGAGGGAAATCCCTTTTATAGCATATGAAGCTTGCAAAAAAAGAAAGGCAAATCATACAAATACAAGACCTCCTTAACACGGCTCAGTCACCTACCTGAAGGCTCTGGTACCTACCAAACTAATGCAACGCCCTGCAAGCACATATGCACCCTTTCCACAAACTTGGTAATGCCAATACTGTAGCAAAATACATAAGTACTACCAGACCCTTATCAAAAATGGCACTGCCAATGGAGCCGCAATGCTTACCCAACAACATCCTATGTCCCTGTTGAAACCAAGTGCATCTTTATGAAGTACAGGACAGGAATTATATACAATCAAAAGCACGCGGTATGGTTTAAGCACTTGATTAGCCTAACTTGCCCCCTCTGCTCTCAACTAGACAATGCTCTGCATATCCTTCCTGGATGCCAACACACGCAAATAAGAAATATGATCACTGAGAGATACAACGTAGCATGCAGCAATATCTTCAAAGCCATCAGTAAGACAGGCTCCCTAGGATCCTGCTTTGTCTGCATGGATATAGGTAACAGCGAACGGCTGGCTATGCCAAATCTTCAGATTCCTGATACAGCTGAAACTAGGATTATACCAAAATGGCTCTTTCCACCCTGCTTCTCAGACAAAAATAGGTTTACCTCAAGCCGCCCAGATGCTGTACTGCTTTCTCCCATCTTTGTGAGAACAAAAAAGCAACAGACTAGCGATGAAGAGGGGTGGGTTCTTAGGAGTGGCAGGGGGCAAGCGAGGGAGACCAGGAGAACCTCAGCAGCCCCGCCAGCCATTAGCAGATCCACCTTCCCCAGACAGCACCGACCCAAAGATCTCAGCATTCTCCAACGTGACAGTCACCTCATTGAGATCAAGCACTGTGAGGACACTAGACCAAAAAACCAGCTGAGCACCGTGCAGGAACAGCACAAAAGCCTCTTCTGCATCCTTTAAGGAGCCTTCGTTACCCTCAAACCATCCTTTTGGGAGTGGGTGGCACCATCTATAGCAATCACACGCTGAAGCCTTTTAAGGAGCTGGGTCTTGATTCTCAAAGGATTTGGAACTTGCTTCCAAGCTTCATGTGGATTCTGTCGACCAAGTTGCCAAACTTGTCCATACCAGACGTGCCCTTTCCAGCACTAATATCAACTCTCATCAGGAGACAGTTTAGCCTGCAACCCTCCTGATCCCCGTTGATCTTATTCTTTTTCTTTTGGTGGAGGAGTTTTACGGTACCCGGCACCAAAGTGGATCCTTTTCTTAAATAAATGTGGGGAGTGGTTTTACACTGCCTGCGTAGTTTTTTTCTTTCTTAACGGGAACGAGCAAGAGGCTCAGCGGAAAATCAAAATGGCCATGATATCTACATTAACACTGACGCCCATCCCCACTCGTCCATCTTCTGGCCAGCAAGGGTGCTGACCCCTTCCAGCCCGCCCGCTACCAGAAACTCCTAACACCTTCACTATCAGCAGGAAGGCTCTCATTTTTCTCAGACCTCAATTGTAAAAGCACGCATACACGGTAAACACAAACTAGGTCCAAATCAAGGACAGTTTTAGAGCCATCAGTCCACCAAATGCTATGCAAATTACCAAGAAGTGGTCAAGGAAGGTATTGGCAAGTAAGACGTGAGTAACTCATTGCAGGTGTGCCACTGAAGAGAGAAACGTCATGCTCTGTTGCATTGATCTGTTATAATTTTATCATGCATCAGTAATACCCTCTCCAGTAAACCTACCGATCGATCGATCTAGGACCTCTGGCTATAACAAAAAGCAAGAGACGATTCCTCTTAATCTTGGATACGTTTACATCATGGTTACCGGTACCTTAGTGGCTCAATTTCCTGTGTTCCTTTATTTTGATCACTGTATGTGTTGTTTGATTTGCTCAACTCTATTTGCTGGGAGGTTGTGTTGAATGAATGCCTCGTCTGGCCAACCATGGTCTAAATGATGAATTCATGGCCTGATGGAATAAAGGGATCATTACAGCGCCAAAGCAGGTTTTCACAAACTTTGAGCTGCAACATGCGTAAGTTAAGTACGATTTACTTATCGCTCATTCTCCACGTTTACCATTTTGGCCGCTACGCTACATTCCCCCCCCCCCCGCCCTCCCTCTCTCCCTTTCCTGTTGCTATTTACATTTGCGTGCATTTTTGTAGTGGGAGCCACACCGATACATTTCTTTCAATCCATGGTGGCACAGGACTTGACGACGCAGTCCACTGATTCAGATTTAATATACAGAAATCACAATATCACACGCTTACACAGGAATGTTTAATTGCGTGGTGATGCGAATACCAGCCTGGAAGTGACGCAAAGTTTTTAATACCTAAAAAGCATATAAAGTGCTGGCATTTAGCACAGCTTTAAGCCCTTCTAAACACGCAGACACCACGGCGCTAAAGGCCCCCTACGCTCGCTGCCCTCGGCCCCCTACATCATCTAAGGTACGTTTGAGTGGCGTGTGTGTGTTGTTGCAGCCTCTTGAGCCTACTTTGACTGCCAGAATATCCGACTTCGCCTCTCTCACGGACTCCTGAGTCGCTCCCCGACACCACCCCTGCACAGGTTATCTACCGCACCGGTGGGGGCCGAGGCACACCGACCTCTCTTGGCGGAGCTCCGTTTGGTGCGTCGGTCTTGAGAGAGACAGAGAAAGAGAGAGCTTGTGGTGCTCGCGATGCCATTGCATTGCACTTGCACACTTCCACCCACACACCAAGCCTCGTCACTCCAAGAGCCACTCCCACCTAACCCCCCCCTCCTCACCCTGCGTTGCCTTTCACTCACGCACAGACTTGCTCCACTTGGCGGGAGGTGGAAATTAAACACAGACCTAAACTAGGTGTGCAGCAAGCACACTTGGGGAGAGAGAGAGGCATGCAGCAGACCCAGCAGCAGCAGCAAAGCAGCAGCATTAGTAGCATGAAACGCGTGGCAACAGTCCTGTCCTTCAAGCAGCTTGCACCAGAGGAGGAACCCTCCGTGGTCCCCTCGGTCAGCGAGTGCCAGGGTGCCAAGTTGCCCATGTACATTTACTCCGACCACGCCCCCTCCAAAGCCCAGCGAGCAGGGTCCTGGGAAATGACGTCGGAAGGCGGAGGAGAGGGGGGGGAGGACACCAGCTCTCCGCTCTGCCCCGACGTGGGCAGGTGTGTTGATAAAAGTTTGGTGTATCGTGTTTGTGTGTGTGTGTGTGTGTGTTTTGTGTGTGGGTGTGGGTGAAGGGTGGGTGATGTGTTAGCGTGTGTGCAATTGTGCAATTGTTTGTGTGTATCTATATGTGTGCAAGTATGCAGGTTCGTGTGCATTTTGTTTTCATATACTTTGGTTGGCGCTCATGGCAGCAGCTGCTATAGTCTCTGTGTGCTCATTCTTGAATACCATTGTATGCACGCTTTCAATGACTTTGATCCTTGCACCATCGCCCATCCTAATCAGTGCTTGCGCCCTGTGAATCAAACGTTACTGTCGTCACTGACAAAATGACGTAAGGAGTCCCTCTGACCGCTGTTCTCAATGGCGTTCTCAATGGCGCTGAATTAGATGATTTTCTTCAGTAATATTTTGCTTTAAACCTCATAGGATTGGCCATGTAGGTACGCCTTTCCACGTGCTCTGGCAACTGGGCATGTGTGTGCACGTCAAATGCATGTGCCTTTGGTCTTCCTGCTTCAATGTGCAGCTTGCTTACTGTGTGCTTGCCCATGTATGACTCGTACAATTCAGTAACTTACAAGTAGCACCACAGAATATGCTAGCCATTAAGTTCACTTCACTTGAACTAACTCAACGTGAGCTGTTTGCTCGCACCTAGCCTTTGTAGGCTTGACTTGCAGAGGTCACGCTTTGAGTGCACTTGGATAACAGCACCCTAGACGCATTCAAACATACACGCATACTTGCAGTGACGATAGTGACCAGGGCTACTGCTGGGCCAAGCCCATAGCCCAGACCTACTCCAACGATGCAGCCGTGCCCTGCATGCCTTCCTCCCCCTATTGCATCGAAGACGAGCGCATGTCCACTGAGCTGGGCGGCGTCATCGGGCGCAGCCTGCTGGACACAGTCCTGCTGGCGCTGTGGGAGGACTGCGCAGAGAAGGGCCTGTTCCGCTATGACGTCACAGCATGCGCCACAAAGGTGTGTGTGTGTGAGAGAGAAGAGTATGTGTGTTTGAATGCACGCAGTTGTAGGTTTTAGTAGAATGGGAGGTGTGAGATTACAACAAATTGTTGCTAGTCCGCGTTATGCACGTTTTGCAACATTCCTCCAAAATATGTGAGAGCAAGCAAGCGCAATGTCCTTAGACCAAGCAACAGGTGCTGCCGTTCAGACTGAACAAGGTCTGTTCATACACAGCCATGCCCTTGCACGCTCTGTTGCCGCTCTACACTCTTCAGGCGTCTAGGTGACGTGGCTGTTGAGGCACAGCTGGTGCCATGCCTGAAAGACTGCACATACACCCACACACATACTCACACTCAACACAAACATACACACACACGCACACTAGCCTTTGCACACAACACTTTTTGGCTCTCAAAATTACGTGCACTACTTTGAACTGCAGGTGGTGCCTGGCATGTACGGCTTCATTGCGCAGCTCAACGAAGGCCGGGCCAGCAACAAAAGACCCACGGAAGTTGTAGTAGACAAAGTAAGCACTCTGTATTAGACCAACTATATATGTGTGTGTGTGTGTGTCAGGACAGTGACTCAGGATACTTCTGTGTGTATATGTGTGCCTGTGTGTGTCAGGACATGAAAACGATTTGCTGCAGTGTGTTCCACCAATGCACTCACTTGCAAAAACAGGAATAATGCATCATGTCTCATTGACTCATTTTAGGCTTTGGCAAAAAGACGTGTGCATGCATGGAAGAATGGACATTGTGTGTCGCAATTGCTGATCAAGGGCAGCAAGCATGGACACACACACACATACACACACACACAAGCTGCCCTTGATCGGCAATTGCAGACTGCGTTCAAATCACTGGGCATGCTGCACCAGCATGTGCGTTCCGTCCAGCACACTGGCGCCCTGCTTCACAGCGTGCTCAGTCGTGCTCGTCCTTTGCAACCCTCTGCCCTGTAGCTTCCTTCTAAAGCCTGCGTGCTGCACCAGATCAGCACCTGCCCGTCCCCACTTCACTCTCTGCCTCCCCGGGCCTCCATGTGTCGTCGGCGCATGTGCTGCACCAGATCAGCACCTGCTCTCCCCCGCCTCATTCTCTGCTCCCTCTATATTGTTGTCAGGGCACATGCTACACCAGACAGCACCTGCTCACCCCCGCCTCAACTCTCTGTGCTCCGTGCCCCCCCTCCCCCTCTTGCCGCAGGTCTGCCAGCCGTTCACTGACTCCAGATTTAATTTCAAGAAAGCGTACCTTAAGGAGGTGCTGATCCAGTTCGAGCCCCGCTCAACCTGCGCGTCTCTTATCCATGACAACAACAGCGTGACGATGAATAAGGACAATGAGGCCTCCTACAAGCCTCTGCTTCTCGATTCTGCTCCTGCCAGTTCCAGCCCAAACCTGGTGCGCACGAACACACACACACACACACACACACACACATACGTATACGCACACATACTCACACGCACGCCCACATGTACTAAGTCGACATGCATGTGCTTTTATTTGGAAAGCGCTTGCTTGCGTGCACACACACAACACACAACACACACACACACACACACACACACACACACACACACACACACACACACACACACAACACACAACACAAAACACGCACAAACTACAGGTGCTCATCAACGTGAGCCCCATTGAGTACGGCCACGTGCTGCTGGTGCCGCACGCACTGGACTCCCTCCCCCAAGCCATGACTGCCTCCACCTTCATGCAAGCCCTGCACTTTGCGCGTGAGGCTGACAACCCCTATTTTCGCGTGGGCTATAACTCGCTTGGGGCTTACGCAACCATCAACCACCTCCACTTCCAGGTGCGTGGCGAAATGCCTACGACACAGCATGCCTGCGTGCTAACCTTTGCAATGCACGCCCTTGCTGTGAGAGGCTGCCCTCCTTTTCGGATACCAGGTTGCATCACAGGGAATGGAAGGGTGGGTTGTTGTCCAGCTGCAAAGCCAGTCCAGGGCCTTGAGTGAACTGTGCTTTTTTGCGCTCATAGACCATTCCTCAATACTTTTTGCTCTCAAAAGACAATATTGTGATGGCGTCTCAGGCTTGGCTTCTCCTAGGGCATGAGCAGCTCCTATTTGTCAGGTTCGGCATGTTGAGCCACAAGATAAAACAGTGGGTAAAGAAATAAGACCCTGGCATCCATGCAGCATGTGCTCTACGCTCCATGATCCCTTTATGCGAAGTCGCCAAACCTAACATGAATGCAGATATGCACAAGAGCAACCTGGCTCGCATATGAAGCGCATGCACAAGTGACCCTCTCTCTCTACACACACACACACACACACACACACACACACACACACACATACACATACACACACATGCAGGCCTACTACCTGGCTGCTCCGTTCCCATGCGAGCGCGCTCCCACCAAGCCGCTCCCCCCTCAGCAGTGCGCCCACCTGCCTGCAAGCCTGTCTGTGTCCCTTCTTGCCGGCTACCCGGTGCAGGGCTTTGTGGTGGAGGTCCTCAGCTCTGCCGCTGGGGCGCTCAAGGTGTGTGGGTACAGGTTTGGCCCCCTGAAGTTCAGAGTTAACGAGCTTCTCAGACGTGTTAGTGGATGGTTCACTGCTGTTCGGATCACACAGTGTGGGGCCAAGGTGTGTGGGGGGATAAAAGGCCCCTGCGGTACAGAATTAACGAGCTGACAGCCAACTGACGACGTTTTTTGTTGCAGCAATGTTGTGGGCTGTCACTTGCATGGCTAATGGTTATGGTTGGCCAGAACCATATATATACGGTGTATATACGTTTTTTTGGCAGGGAAATTACCAAATATACGGTCATATACGGTGTATTTATACGGTTCTGGCCGACCCTACTAATGGTGCACGCTCAGTGTAAACTTGAACCATGTGCCAACATTTGCGCCGATCAGAGCACATGCTCAAGGCTGTGACGTAGACTGACCTAAGGGGATTGCTGTAAGGAACTCACTCTGCTTGATGCTTTGAATCGCCTCATTACTCAATAGCAATCATTTTACAGCAAACAGAGAACTGTACGGGCGAGAGAACAGGGTAGGGATGGGTGTCATCCTGCCGTGTCAGGACAACTGCGCCATGAAATGATCACTCTGCTGGTGCTTTGGAGCGCCTGCATTCATTACTCGATAGCAATCATTTGACAGCAAACCCCCACCCTACCCTGTCCAAACAAACTAATGAAATGGAATTCCCCAGAGCAGAGAGTTTGTCTGAAGCTGAGTCACTGCAAGTCGTTGTACTACAGAGGATGCAGAGAATGGATGTAAACTTATAGTCAGGGTAGCACAAGCCAGGTTTGTACACAACCCTGATTAAAAGTTCAACCCTGATCTTAAATTTACATCCAATGACGGCTGATGGTACGGTCCATTCAGATACGGTGTGTGTATGTGTACGCCTTGTACGCCTTTTATTTGGTGTGTATGTATGCCTTTCCATTTTAAAATTGTAGAGACGGTCTTGAAAGGTGCATGGCGGTGTGATTGACGATACGTTCTTATACCCGCGGCTAAATAAGGCAAGGCTAAAAAGGCATTCTGACCCGTAATTGTTATGCCCTCCGAACAGCTGTGTAATATAGTTGACTGGTACTAGTTTTTTCTTTCCAACGACAATCTTTCCAACGACAAATTCTCCCAGTGCTTGAACTGAGTACCAAAAAAACCCTGATTGTTTCTCTCTCTCTCTCTCTCTCTCACACACACACTCACACACACACACACACACACACGCACACACACACAAACACACAAACACACAAAAGGCCTCCACACTCACTTCCTTCATACAGGGAATTTTGATAGGACATGTTGATGACCTTTCTCTTCCCCCCCTAAATCGCCCCAGAACTAATGCGTGCGCACACCCATGCTTGTCACGCAGGAAGCGGCTGACCTGGTGGGCTACATGGTGAGCTCCATGCAGCGTGCAGACATGCCCCACAACGTCCTGATCGCGGACAGCGGCATGCGCATCTTCATCTGGCCCCAGGTGGGTGGAGGGTCGTCCATCAGGTTGTTTTGCGTTCAGGCTCGAGGTTGGGGAGTGAAGTGATCGCACGCGTGGCTGTGACGTGTGTGCATGTTTGTGATTTGTAATGGGATGGGTTGGCCCCGATAAAGGCAATAGACGTCAAGGGTGGATACAGAGAACAGGTTGTCCAAGCCCTGACGGTGGTGACTGACCCTCGTGATTATTTGTTGGATCCTCTGTGGCATGAAATGTGCAAGATAATGCACCTGCGCGGGTGATCTCTGCGGGAATGTACATTCGTCAGCAGGGTTGTTCAGCTCGACCTTTTGTGAACAAAGATTCAATAAAGTTTGTGAGAAATATAGAACCTTCGAGCTGTTAGAGCAAGTAGTAAAAGAGGATCTTGCTAAGTTTTGTTGTCATACTCGTTCAAACATGCTCAAGTTGTCCTAATTATATGCAGGAGGCCTCAAGGATCGTAACTTTTTGGCGTCAAGTGTCGATTGAAATATAATTTAGATATTTGGAATCCTGAAGTCAAGAGCTATCGATTGGTATATAAATGAGTCGATTCTGGGGGGGTTCAGGGGGGGGTCAAAGAATTTTTTGGGGGGTCTCCAGAATTTTACTGGGCCAATTTCACGAAATACCTAAAAAAAATTGGAATCCTGAGCTCAAGCCCAGTTGATTGGCACCCTTGTTGGGTGATTTGATTAAAGGGGGGGGGTCTGGGTGCCCGGTCATAGGATTGCATGGAATGTCCCCAAGTAGGCCATGGGGGTGTGTTCAAGCAAGTTACCAGCAATTGATTCCAAACTTGCAGTCTACACATTGCATTATGCATAAGTTGCATAACTGAAGTAAAAAAGTGCTTTGGCAAAGGGCATAAAGTTCAACAAGCTTTTAATTGCTCGCAAACGGCATTTTTAAGATTCATTAAAATGCGTGAAAGTTGGCAAACCCAAACTTTTGACCTAGCCCCAAACTGAACAACCCTGGTCAGCAGTATCTTGCAGCCCCTGCGCAGCAGAAGTTTTCATGAAGCTGTTGGTACGTTTAGGGAAGATGGGAGAGGTTTGGTACGTTCCATCCCTTGTTTACAGTTTGGAAGTGTAAGCATTGCTCCAGGAGTTTTACTAGGGTTGGCCAGAACTGCATATATACACCGTATATGACTACATTTGGGGATTCTGCCATGCCAAAATTTCGTATTTACACCATATACCTATATAGGGTTCTGGCCAACTTGAATCGTATGACAGCGATGCATATTCTTCTGTCACACCACGCGTACACATCATCATGTACACATTTATGTAGTGTATTGTAATGTGTGCATGTTACTTGCCCCCCCCGTCACGCAGCGCTATGCGGAGGCGCAAGCCATGGGCCAAGTCCCAGCAGCTCAGCTGGACACGGGCGTGAACCCTGCCGTTTTTGAGATTGCCGGGCACATGGTCCTGAAGCGGGCTCAGGACTATGAGGTGTGTGCACGAGTGTGTGTGTGTGCGATTGTGTGTGCTTGTGCGCGCGCACGTGTGTGAAGGTCTGCTGTTGTTGCAGGCTGGCGTTGTGGAAATGTTGGTATGTGTGACTCAGACACATGTGGTGTTGTGTAGAGGTCCTGGAATAGCCTGGTGGCTCGTGGAGGAGTCTGGCGTTTTCTTTTTGTGCCCTGATGCTGCATTATTTGTTAGGTTGGCCAGAACCGTAGATGTACGCCGTATATGACGTATATTTGAAGGAATCCCTGCAAAAAATACCGTATATACACCGTAAATGTATGGTTCTAACCAACCCTAATGATACGTTTTACTCAACGTTGCACGAGAAGGACCACAGCATAGCATAAGTAGCACAATCTTCCAACTTTTTTTCTTGTGGAACACACACATATATACACACACACTCATATAGGTGGTGGACCAGGACTGGGCATGGCGGCTGCTGGAGCAAGTGTCTCTGAGCGAAGAGCGGTTTTCCGCCTTAGTGAACACCTTGTTTGGAAAAGAATAAAGAAAGCACTTGCGTCAAGGGGCAGGTGGTGGAGAAGGTGGAGAATTTCAGGGATTTGTGCGGCGGCACGTCGTAGGATGTCAGATTTCATGCAAGGACAATCTCCCACGCGCACTTTGTTTTAATGCATACGCCTGCCTCTTGCCGTGCGCTCACAGTGCCATGCTTACTGTTGAGAGTTGGTTAGATAGGGTGGTCCTACTTCCTTGCATGTAGCACGGGGGCCCCAGTAATTACTGCAGGCTCCCTTCCCCTCCTCCCCTGCCTGTCCCTTTGATGATGGAACAGGACTTATACTTCAGCATTGTGTTGTCTCCTTAAGGAACTAGGAGAGCACTGTTCTGCACCCTCCCTGCACCGCCACGCTCCTATGACTGTATGATTTTTATGATGCAGATTTTGATCCCTGACGAGCTTGTTGGGCTATGCATTTTAATTTGTTTCGACGTTTGTTTTCTAGTCTGCCCATTGGTGTGCTGCTACCTTGGAGGGCTTGAGCTGCATTGTTTTACTGTGAGCGCTTTGTGCCCACGTGTGAAGCAAGACGCACTCTTGCCTTCACACTGCGTACACAGCTGCTGAGTGACATGTCTTGCACACACACACAGGCATCCTGCCTATATCATGGTGGATGCATCGACCGTGCAGATGTCAGGCTCGCCTATATGCTTTGCTTATTTTTGCCGAAGGAAATAGGTCTTTGATTGTGAGAGTGAGCGTATATTTTTATGGCAGCTGCATCTTGTCAGTGCAATTGAACTCAATAGGCATGTGTTAATACGCGTGTGTAGGTAAGTTTTCCTGTCTGTAATGTCCCCTGCGATTACTTATCTGTACTTGTATTTATACATAGAAGAATTTTGCTTGTAATGACATAGGAGGGGTGCTGGCGTGGCTGGTGTTTGATTTCAGAACTTTTGATTTGATTGATTGTTTTTTTGGCGACGGACGCCTGTGCCTGTGTTGAAGGTTGCTGAGGCGTTTTGTATTATTAATTTGCTTGAACAACGCATGGAATGATGATGGCAACGTCCACCAAGTGGAGGTACCAATAATATAATGGGGGATGGGCTTCAGCCAGGTTGTTTGGCTGATCGGCTGCCGGCTGGTCTCGGTCAGCCACAATAATGGTTACAATGGGGGGTGACCTTCAGCCAGGTTGTTTGGCTGATCGGCTGCTGACTGGTCTCGGCCAGCCACAGATAAATCCATAAGCTCAGAAAGAAAAAGAAGAAGTCTACTGTTCTGCTAAGAAAGGAAATCATGAACAAGCTGGTTGTTGACCTGTTGCAGCAAAAAGGGTTGAAGGGTTACAAGGGGTTACAAGGATGGCCTACAGCCCGAGTCTCTGGCTGATGGCAATTGGCTGGTGAAACAAAATCAACCAGTGTCGAAAATTGTAACTAAATCTGACACAAACTTGAGGAGTCTGTATGAGTCTTGATTCAGGAATGCATTGATCTCAAAATCAGTGATACTGTGAGGACAAGTTAAGAAAGGAATAAATTCAGAGCTTGAAGGAGCAAACACACGCAGAGTCTTAAACATTCTTTCAAAAAGGTCTCTGTATCTCATGCGCAGCTCGCACACTTCAGCACACTTGCAAAAAAAAGCACATGCTTCTCATCTTGAACTTCTCCACACTCACATTGCAAAAAGGGTTGGGCTGCTGAAAAGTCCTCAAAAAAAGGTGTAAGGTAAGGTTACATCACTATATATGCCTCAAAGGGCATCTCAACGGAAGTTTGGAAAAATCTTGAAACTACGCCTGGCTAAACAAAAGAAACAGAAGCTAGAGGAAACATGTAGAAAAGAAAAGTGTAGAACGTTTGTTTTGAAGAAGCGCGAAGAGAAAGCATCAGGGAGAACGATGAAGAAATTGTTGATATGTCTCAGGATGTGTGAATTAGAAGCCTCAGTCAGAAACAGGAAACAAGAGGCTGAGAGAGCCTCACAAAACCAGGAGTGCCAAGAGAACAAAAGGTGTAAACAGAAAGGAAAAGTGTTTCCTCAGCTCACAAACTCGATGGTCTTGGCAAATTAAAAGAGCATGCACCTCGTTCTGAACAAGTTCATCTTCACCAGGACGTTGGTCACATACGCAAGAACCATCTTCATGCCACGCTGCTGCCTCAACTTTCAAAGTATGCGCACGCAAGCAGAATCTACTTATATTCTTATATCGCGCATAACATGTTTGGACAGATCAAGATGGAGATACCGGGGTACATTAATTGGCATACGCTCATTTCTAGAAAAAGGGATGGCAAACCAAGAATAATAGGTGGCCAGTTTGTTGTTGTGCGTGTTGGGGTCCACCAACTCAGCGTCTCTCCAAACACCTCTCATCCTAGGCTTCAAATTTGCAGTAATCTCTTGCATAGTAATAGCATGCCCAGTTTGAACAGCTTGTACATACAACTCACACCCACGCAGTCCCTGAACAGCGCTCAGCGATTGAGCTGTCCAGCAGGCACTTGAACGAGGCTGGAAATTGAGATCAGCCTGGAATACCATCTGCAAAGTGTCACTATTGGTATTAAGCATACTATTGAAAAGCTTGACAGCTGACCGAAACCAGTAGAATTGCAACGGTTCATGTCCACACTCTCGGAGTACAGCCCAATTAGTGGTAGACTGCTTCACACCTAACGCGCCCTTCAGAAAATGCAAATGAAGCGTAGACAGCGAGCTAGAGAACTCCCTGTCTGCCTGCAAAAAACCAGTACCCCATACTTGACTACCATACATGCCAGCAGGAATAACATACGTCTTAGCGAGCCACAAAGAAGTGTATGGCCTGTCTGCCAAAGCTTGTTCACGCACAAACCTACGTATCCTATAGGCAGAGGCAAGAAAAGGACGGGCCGCATGTTCAGCAGACTTAGCCATGTTCAAGGTCCTGTAGAAAACCATGCCCAAATACCTTTAAAAATCTGTGTGATGAAGGGTGGCACCGCCAACATCAAAAACAGGAACATTTTCACCCGCGGAGTTGAAGTGCACAACTTCGGACTTGGAAGTGTTGACAATTAGATGTTTATTCCTGGCATACAC
>Ga0307963_1001730_pt1 | contig 16949 bp, 19 predicted proteins | sample OrgLakmetagen594_FD_201829 | JGI IMG/M metagenome (GOLD analysis project Ga0307963, IMG submission 201829) | Saline water microbial communities from Organic Lake, Antarctica - #594 | ecosystem: Environmental > Aquatic > Non-marine Saline and Alkaline > Saline | place: Antarctica: Organic Lake...
TGAGGGGACTCAGTGAGTGTTTCAATATCTATCACGTGGGTGTAAATGCGGAGACTTAGTGAATGTTTCAGTATCTATCACATGGGTGTAAATGAGGGGACTCAGTGAATGTTTCAGTATCTATCACGTGGGTGTAAATTAGGGGACTCAGTGAATGTTTCAGTATCTATCACGTGGGTGTAAATGAGGGGACTCAGTGAGCGTTTCAGTATGTATCACGTGGTGTGAATGAGGGGGCAGAGGGTGAGCAGGAGAGGAACGGCCTCCTTTTTCACTCTGAAACCACGTGTTTGATATGCAATGTGTGAACAAAGGTTTGGATGCGTATCAAGATTGACTAGTGAGCTGTAGGCCGACATATATACAGGGCAAGAAAGGAACGTACGCTTGCTCCTGGAGTGAGTGGGTTGAGCAGCAGCAAAAGTGCCGTGTAGTTAGTGTTGCCCAGAGCTAAAAAAAGGGGGAAGCAGCTAAATTCGGTTGTGAGAATTGCTCCCCACATTCGATAACCAAGTTAGTAGGGAAAGGCCAGAACGTTTATAAGCGTACATTAATCATTTACGACTACTTTCATAATTTTCCACGGTTCTGGACAGACCCCGGCTGATTCAAGCTTTGGGGCCATTTCTGTTTGCCTGCCACCTTCCTGCGGGCATGGAATTTAATGGCAAGTAAACTTAGTTTAAAACAACGGGCGTGGAATGATTTGCCATGGCCACAGAGGTAGCAGTCCTGCAGAACGGCGCGTGTTGCACAGAAAGAGACGTGAGCACGCTTTTTTCTTAGTGCTATTAGCGTTAGCAGTCCTGCAGAATGGCACGTGTTACAAAGAAAGATCGGAAAGAGCTTTTTTCTTAGTGCCACTGGCATCAGCAGCCCTGTTGAACGGCACTTGTTACTCAGGTGTAAGAGCCTTTTTTCGAGTGGCATAAGCGGGTGCAAGGGACACACAAAGCAGTCAAGTCAAACTTGATGCTCTTGCCTTGCAAATTGCATAAGAAATAACACAACGCGCATATAAACACACACACACACACAAACAACCTTTCTGTTCCAGGCACCTTATCTCAAACAGTAAAGACCAGACCATCAAACTGTGGGACACCCGCATGTGCTTGCGCTCAGACTCAGAGGCAGCTGCCCTATCCAAGGGCGGCCTACCCTCCTTTGAATGGGACTACAGGTGTGTGTATGCGTGTGTGTGTGTGTGTGTGTGTGTGTGTGTGTGTGTGTGTGTGCATGCAACTCAAATATGGTGGCACAACCCGAGGAAGCAACCTTTGCCTGCCTATGCGTAGAAGGTCAGTTGGTGCTTTAAATGTTTAACTCCTCAGCATGAGGCCTCAGCGTTTGCCTGCTTGACTCCTTTTTGCGGGACTGTAGATGCATGCGTCTTCATGCTCCCCTCAAGCTGCCTTGTGTGGGTCCTGCTGCCTCGATAGTAGGGCTGGCCAGAGCCACAAATAAGTATATACGATACTTTTAGCCCGGGTTTCTTGAAAATTATGGTCATGTATTTTGTATGTATCTGGGTTGGCTAACCCTACTTAATATAGCTACCACTCTTTGAGGGTTCTGCGTTTGTGAGGTAGAAAGACTCTTTTACCCTCATGCACACTCATCACGCTGCCACCGATGCACGTTCACACACTTGCACATACACACATACACACAAACACACAAACACATTCATCACGCTGTCACCGATGCACGTTCACACACTTGCACATACACACAAACACACACTCACACTCACACACTCACACGCATACACGCATGCAGATGGATGGAGTACCCAGGGCGCGGGTATGACGTTCGACACCCGCACGACGCAAGCATCATGACGTACAGGGGCCACAGGGTGGGCTTGTTACATGTAATGGCACATATCACCAAGCACACGCACGCACACACACACTCATTTGCGCATGCACACACATGTACAAACATACACACACACACAATCATGAACACACACAGGTCAACCAGACCCTTATTCGTGCCTACTTCTCCCCTGCCTTCACCACCGGTCAGCGATTCATTTACGCCGGCTCTGCCGACAAGTGCATCTACATGTGGGATGTGGTGACAGGCGCGTCAGCGTATGTATGCCTATGTTTGCTGACGCCTGTAGGCTTTGTCTCGTCATGACTGTGTATGGGTGGGTTGGCAAATGTCTGTCTTATTTTCCCTTTTGGCTTCGTCTCGTCATGACTGTGTATGCATACATGCAACACACTCGAGTGCGACCTCTGCCACACCAGCCAAACCAGGCTTTTCGCTTGAAACAAATCCCTCCTTGTCTCCTGTCAGTTTGACTATGCTATTTCAACTTCGTACTGGACCTGCCTTACGTATGTGTGGTTGTACGAGTAAGTTAGTTGTGCAATCAACCTTTTTTTAGGTATGACAGAAAAGAGCCTTTAAAATCAAGCATGCAGTAACCATATAGTTCTCAGAAAAGCAGCTGGGAAGCCAGGTAAAATTCTCATCAGTCTATGCAACAATTGGTTTCACTGCTTACTTCTTCTGCTTTCACACCTTTGCTCCTCCCATCCACCTCACATGCCTTCAATCCACGCGTCCCGCGCACACCTCCACTTGTCCACACACCGCTCACGATTCTTTAGTAGGGCTGGCCTGAACCATATACATACGGTATACGGTATATATACGGTATTTTTGGCAGAGAAATCACCAAAAGTACGGTCATATACACGGTTTTTATACACAATTCTGGCAAACCCTACTCTTTAGAGTTCACGTGGCTCTTCCATTCTCCGCGTCCTCTTCATCTATACCACCTGAACCTTTCCACCCACCTCTTCTTCACCTATTCTTACGACTCTTTAGGCTTCTTGTGCTCATGTGGCTCTCTAATTCTTCCTCCACCTCTGACATGTGTTTCCATTTTTGCACCCCTCTCCTTACGTTTTTCCCCCCTGTCCCCACACGCCTCAGCTTACACTTCACTGACTCTTTTATTATGCTGCTCGCTGTTTCCTTGCAGGAAAGCTTGAGCAACGCCTGAGGCACCACACAAACCTCGTACGAGATGTGGGATGGTAAGTAAAAAAAAAGGGAAGTGTTGGAGAAGCCGTGGGTGCTACGTGCTTGTTGAAAAGCTTGGGTGTAGGCTTCTTGATTGGACCAGCTAAGGGGCTTACATAATGGAACATACTCATGCAAGCACTGCTTCATTCTCTTAGGGGGCGGTTACACGTAATAATTTTCCTTTTTTTCCCCTACTGTTTTTCTTGGGGGGAAATATTCTCACAAATTTTGCGGTCACACGTAAATCCCAAAATATTTTTCCCATCAGGAAAATATTTTCGCCACATGCCAGAAACAGGTTGGGACCGGCTTTCAGTAATTTCTCTCGTTTGGGACCTTTCCCCAAAAAGTTTGAAACTGGTCCCACGTGTTCCCAATAGTCCTAAATCATACAAGTCTTAATTTTGTGTTGTAGTAGTCAGGGTGGTGCGTGATAATTTCCAAGGGCTCTAAGGGGGGCCCTCCCAATGGCTCCTGCCAAGCCAAAACGCATGCAGAGAGGAGACAAGCAGGAGCAGGCAGGTGGTGCCCAATGCATAGAGGCACCTGTGTCCTGTAGAGGGCTGGGGCTCTCGCGCACCAACACATACAAATAGTATGACAGCCATGTGCTTCTTGCAACAAAATTAAGCGTCACCCCATTTGCATGGCTTCTCAATTTTCCATCAATTTTCATGAAAGTCCCATTCATCGCACCAGCACAGCATGGCAAGGAGCACAAGCTTGAGAACTCATGAATCACACGCGAGAGGTCATCTCCCTCTGGGAACGCAATCATACTCAGCACAAACTCTTTGCACAAAATGAAAACGGCATCATGAATAATGATGCTAACTGCTGCTTTGCTAACGTCATATGTGCGGGCAAGGTGTTGGTGAGGGGACCAGAACCAGCCCAGTCCAAAAAGATAGCCAATCTCTTTGCAGCAGGAATGGCATTGCGCATGAGCGTGTTTTGCTTGGCCATTGAGGCACAGTACCTTTCCAGCAAGATGTTGCTCATGCGGAAGGCCTGTCTGAATTGGCAGCCTCCTAAAGCTGTGTTCGCCCAATGCATGCCCAGTCACCCAACACTTGCTTTTCCCATTATCCATAGGACGAGCTCCCCTTTTGAGGTGGGGGAAAGAGGAGAAATGCAATGACATGTAACTGTGATGTTGCGCTTCATCATGCTGCTGACAGAAAGCGTGCCTCTCACCTTACGAACACTCCAGATTTCTACCTAGGCTTCTACCCCTAGGCTTTTACCCCTAGGCTTCCTGCCATTCCCCTCATGCCCTTGGGCATGCACCAGGGTAAGGCAAGCCCTGAGTTGGGCAAGGGTTGCCCCCCTCCATATGCCTAATCAGAAGATCAAGGTGACGGCTGGCAGAAGTGTCAACATGGCCCAGTCAAAGAAGTCTGTCCTCTGTTTAGGCATTAGCTGTGGCATCATGGCCAGCCAAGCAACAAGAATCACGGCATACGACATTTGGGGAGCTAAAGCGAAACCCTGGTTTGGGGGGGGGGGGAATGTGAAGAATATTTTGTTCAATTTTGCGTGTGACCGCTGGGAAATATTTTTGGTCCTTGAGCGAAAACATTTTCGTCATCCAAAAATATTTTACGTGTGACCGCGGCCTTAAAGGCAAACACAATCACCTGAAACACTTGCACAGATGCAACTCAACTCAATTGTACACCTCGACAAAAAAAAAGAGCAAGCAAGAGAGCGTCAGTATGCCAGCAAATACACAAAGGACGATGCATGAATTATACAAACAAGACAGCCTCACGCTTTTGCCGATAGAGCAGCGGACGAAATAAAGAACCGCTTTTCACAGTGTTGTGCATTGCACCCAATATATTGTCCAACACGTGCGCATGCACATCCCTGTGCGCCCAAGTGCGCATGCTCATGTGTGCACCATCGTTTCTCCCACTTGTCCGTACGGCATGTGCTTACACATGTGTGTACCATCCCCTTATACACCTGCCTGTGCAACATGCGCATGCTCAGACCTGTACAAATCCTTACTCATTTTTCTATACCTGCCTGTGCAACATGCGCATGCTCAGATCTGTACGACTCCTTACTTATTTGTCTGTACCGTCGCTTCACCCACCCACCTGCCTGTGCAACATGTGCATGCTCAGATCTGTACGACTCCTTACTCACTTGTCTGTACCGTCACTTCACCCACCTGCCTGTGCAACATGCGCATGCTCAGATCTGTACGACTCCTTACTCATTTGTCTGTACCGTCGCTTCACCCACCTGCCTGTGCAACATGCGCATGCTCAGATCTGTACGACTCCTTACTGGTCTGTTCCGTCGCTTCACCCACACCTGTCTGTGCAACATGCGCATGCTCATACCTGCGTGCCCAACTGCACATACCTACACACCCCAGACTGCCCCATTACCCACCCTACCTTGCGTCTCTTAGGCACGCATATAAGCCTATTCTGGGGAGTGCCTAACTGTGCTTACCTACACACCCCACACTGCCGCTGTAACCACTTTACCTTGCTTCTCTCAGGCACCCGTATAAGCCTATTCTGGGGAGTGTCAGTTGGGATGGAACGGCCACTGTGTGGCATGCACCGCACACAGCTCGAGGTGGAGGTGCTGCAAGCGTCATCAGGGATTTGTAAACGAAGGCAGAGGGCTACGCGGAACAGATCTGAGCCTTAATATGTTGATCTGTACGATGTCAAAATTGTAGGTTGGACCTTTATGTTTCCTTCTGGTGAAGTGTGGTGTGAGCAAGGCTTGCTTGAAAATTGGCAGTGTGAGCTGGCAGTGGAGTGAGTGGTAGGTTTTGCTGGTGCTTGCTCTGCCCTGTGTTTGCAAGGCTTATCGCTGATGTTAAGTTTGTGTACGAAGAGAGTTGTGTATGTAGCAGTTGAGTGAGGGATAGGTTATGCTGGTGCATGCCCTGCCCTGCCCTGCCGCACATGTCATCGTGGTGTGTGCGTGTTGCTGCTGTAAAATTAGTGTGCCCAATAGGTTTTCGTGTTGTAAGTTCGTGTGCCAAATGCGTTTTTTGTGTAGCGATGAAGTGAATGGTACGTTGTGCTAATGCGTGCCTCGCCTTGCATTTGCGTGGCTTGTAATTGATGTAAAACTAGTGTGCCAAATGAGGCTGTGTGTAATTGATGGGGTGGAGCCCATTGTTGTACTGGCTGGGAACGGAGACACATGGCTACAACAACTAAAGCGAATTCTGCGATTGCTAAAGACAATTGGTAGACACTTAATGTATTGCTTTCTATGTATTGTATTCTAACTGAGAGTAGCTGCTTTGAAAGGGTCGCAGTTTTGGTCAGACTCTTTAGGTCTGTTTCCTTGATTGAGCACTTGCATATGACTTCTCATCTAGCCAGATCCATCATTTTCATTTTGCTCCTGACCCTGTTTTGTTGATGAACCACGTCCCGTTTAGAGATGCAGTTGCGTGCCTACAACAGTTTCGATTTTGAAAGTACTTGTAGTTTGATGTAGAAGTTCCAGCAAGGATTAATTGTAAGCATTATAGCCATTGCAAGAACCCAGCCAGGGGAAGGGTCAGACGAACACGTAATTTGGCTTACATGGAAGAGGGTGTATGCTGTGATCTCATATTCATGTCTTTTATTACTGCAATGTCAGCAGTGTCTGATCAAATCACCGTCGCTGCATAGTATAAGACTCGGGATAACAACTAATCATTTTTGCTTTTTGGGGTTGCCTATTAACCAGGGAAGGCCTTCAAGGCAACCCCAAAAAAGACACTCGAGGAGTAAGTATCCACGTCTGTGTGCTCTCTGATCATACTCGTGTGCGTGTGTCTGACTCTGCTCAAAGCTGCCACACCTGCGTTCCTTTCCGCAGCTGGACCGACCACTCAGACATTTTCGGTCTCACTGTGTTACACGTTAATATGACTAGGCGAAAATATAGCTAGAATCAGAGACCTTACACGGTACAGGGGCTCTTGAGGATCCCCTCTAATAGTACCTCTTAGATTGCTCACATGCTATCAATTGATTGCCAGAACTACCAAATCCAGAAGATCGAGTTATCGATAAAACCGGAAACCGGCAAATCCAGCTTATTCCGAACAAGACACTACAGAAATTCTCAACTGTCAACCAACTAACTGCTCTGTCACACGATTCGTCGCTGCCACTGATTGGGCGTGATAGCAGCAAGCAACACACATTGCTGCCACGGGATGAAGATTAACAAAAGGAACCAGAGGAGGGAGTTGCTGCAATGAATACTCTCAGCTACACACACACACTCATTTATACCTCAAGTCCTCCAAGCCAAGCACAAACACACACTCAGAAACCTTGGCTCAGCCGCCTTCAATTTACATTAAGTGGGAAAACCCTGCCCCCCAAAAATTTACTTAAGCCTCCCCATATCCACTCGCGCACACAGAGGAGCGCACAATTCAGGCACAGAACAACGCACGTTCATAGTAAAGCACTGCACTCGTTACAAATGTCGAGCATCATGCATAGTCACGCACAGCACACAATCGATAGCTAAGCACAGCCTTCATCACAAAGCTACTCAAGCTCTCCTTCGTCTGAACAAATGGACCCAACCCTTCGACCTCATTGACGCTGCAGCAAGAATGCAGGATGTGCGTTGAGTTCAAAGTCCTTGTGCACTTTTGTGTGCGCACCTTAACGCAAAAGATAATGTTGCAAAAAAGCAGCAACATGAATTAAACCATTCAGCTATCGCAAAAAAGTGGAGTCTCCCAAAAAAGTGGGAGTCTCCTGAAACTCCATAGTGCTATAACTAGAAGCATGGCGTATGACTCAACGTGAGTTTCTTGCCCAAAAAAGAAGGCACTGCTAAAACACCCAGCACAGCTTAAAAGGTGGTAGTGCAAGAGCCCTCAACCGCCAAGGGAAGGAAAAGCCACCTTGCATCCAACTAATGACAAGGTATGCCGACACTTATGTTTATGGGGCCAGTCGGGCGTGGCATCTGTTTACACCTACACCTCCAGCATCACGTCCTGGTACGCAACGAGGAATTCGCCGATCATGCCGCGGTCTGGAACTACGTTGGCCATGCCGTACCTGCGCACGCAAAAAGGGAGAAAAGACATTTGCTTGCAGGTTTGTAACTTTCACTCTGGACATACCATGTTGGCCATGCCGTACCTGCGCACGCAAAAAGGGAAGGACATCTCACACACGCTGTATCGCTGTGCACCCTTCACACTCTGTGTGTACCTTTCACACTCTGTGTGTACCCTTCACACTCTGTGTGTACCTTTCACACTCTGTGCACCCTTCACTCTCTGTGTACCCTTCACACTCTGTGTGTACCTTTCACACTCTGTGTGTACCCTTCACACTCTGTGTGTACCTTTCACACTCTGTGCACCCTTCACTCTTTGTGTACCCTTCACACTCTGTGCACCCTTCACACTCTGTGTACCCTTCACAATCTGTGCACCCTTCACACTCTGTGTACCCTTCACAATCTGTGCACCCTTCACTCTCTGTGTGTACCTTTCACACTCTGTGTACCCTTCACACTCTGTGTACCCTTCACACACTGTGTACCCTTCACACACTGTGTACCCTTCACACTCTGTGCACCCTTCACACACTGTGTACCCTTCACACTCTGTGTACCCTTCACACTCTGTGCACCCTTCACACTCTGTGCACCCTTCACACTCTGTGCACCCTTCACACACTGTGCACCCTTCACACTCTGTGTACCCTTCACTCTCTGTGTGTACCTTTCACACTCTGCTTGCAGATTCGAGGGCAGCAACTCTCAAGGAGCTGCGCTGGTGCGCTTTATATCGACATAGAGGAAGAGATGAGAGAACAACTCACATATCGTTTACCTCACACCCTGCTTGCATAATCCACTGACTACATCATGGCTATGCTGCATGCCAGCTTGCACACAGGAACTTGCTTAGTGGAACAACGAGCCCACTCTGTTAGACAAAGGTCAGCAAATCCGCAGACGGCACTATCTCGTTGATCATCCAAACTCAGATGTTGTGCACAAAACGCTCAAGTGTGCAACATTTTGTGCAGAGATTTATTCAAAACAAAGAATGGGCATCGATGCCTAAGCGCAGCAAAAGCACATGGCTGTGCAGACACCCCTCTCATAACGTAGACCCACATACTGACACCTATGGGGGGCTAAGGTGCGCTGCCTCTCTGCTCCCCGCACAGCGTCAGGGTTGACCACCAAGATATCCACCGTGCTATGCATACTGTATAGCCAAGGCATTGGAACTACAAAACAAAGCACACGCTCTTTTGCACTCACACACACACACGCGTAAACAGGCATTCACATGGGTGCGCCGTGCCATGCATACCATGTAGCTAAGGCATTGGAACTACAAAACAAAGCACACACTCTTTTGCACACAAACACACGTACACAGGCACTCACATGGGTGCGCTGCCTCCCTGCACAGCGTCAGGGTTGGCCTTCAGGGTGGCCACCGCGCTGCGCATACCGTCCAGAAGCTGCGTGACAACATCGACATCTCCTTTGCCGCCGTTGCTCACGTGGTTGGGGGTGAAGCAAAAATGCAGAGCAGGGGGTGACTGCAGGGCGTTCCAGTGCCAGCCCTCCTGCGTGTGTGTGTGTGTGTGTGCGTGTATGTGTGTGTGTGTGTGCGTGTGTGTGTGTGCGTGTGCGTGCGTGCGTGTGTGTGTGTGCGTGTGTGCGTGTGTGTGTGTGCTTGTGTGTGCAAAAGCGCTCCCACCTTCTCCATCAGGTCGTTCAGCTTGTACACATTGAGCGTAAAGGATTTGCGCAACATACATAACATATCTAATACACACACTCCCACCTTCTCCATCAGGTCGTTCAGCTTGTACACATTGAGCTTAAAGGATTTGCGCAACATACATAAAATATCTAATACACACACTCCCACCTTCTCCATCAGGTCGTTCAGCTTGTACACATTGAGCTTTAAGGATTTGCGCAACATACAAAACATATCTAATACACACACTCCCACTTTCTCCATCAGGTCGTTCAGCTTGTACACATTGAGTTTAAAGGATTTGCGCAACATACATATCTAATACACACACTCCCACCTTCTCCATCAGGTCGTTCAGCTTGTACACATTGAGCTTAAAGGATTTGCGCAACATACATAACATATATAAAACACACACTCCCACCTTCTCCATTAGGTCGTTCAGCTTGTACACATTGAGCTTAAAGGATTTGCGCAACATACATAACATATCTAATACACACACTCCCACCTTCTCCATCAGGTCGTTCAGCTTGTACACGTTGAGCTTGCTGGGGTCACGAGCCTGTACGGCAACCACGCTCATCTCAGGACTGCCCATAACTTCAAGCTCAGGGATAGACAGCACGCCCTCTTGAAACCTGCAGTGGAAAAGGGTTTGCGCATGCATGTGCACACGTGGGCATGTAACTGTGTGTGTGCACACGTGGGCATGTGGTTACACATTTGTGTGTATGTGCGTGTGCACACGTGGGCATGTGGTTACACATTTGTGTGTATGTGCATGTGCACACGTGGGCATGTGGTTACATCACGTTTGTGTGTAAGTGCGTGTGCGGATAGACTGCATACTCTCCTCTACCCTGAGGTACAAAAGAAAGAAGGAAGAGTATGCGTGTAGCTTTAGGAAGGGGTTGTCCATAGCTTTGCGCCCAGGACAAAGTGCAAGCCCTTTGTGAACCTGTAGCCTTACGACGAGGTGTGTGTCATTTGTCTGTGTGTGTGTGTGTGTGTGTGTGTGTGTGTGTGTGTATGAGCAAGTACATTAACGTGTGTGTGTGCCTTCATTTGTGGAAGCATGTGTGCGCTTGCGTTCATGCATGCGTGTTCTTGCATAGGGGTGGCAAACAGGTAGGGTTGGCCAGAGCCGTTTATATATATATATATATGTATGTACACCGTATGTGACCGTTTATTTGGGGATTTCCCTGCCCAAAATACCGTACATGGTGTATATGTATATACCTATATGGTTTTGACCAGCCCTACAAACAGGGCTACTTTGCCCTCTGTACATGCGCAGAAGCCTGGGCTCTCCCACTTGTTTAATCGGCCACACATCGAGCACTTAGGAATGCTGTAAAGACTTTATATGTCAATTCATCAACAAAATAAATTCTTCCCCAAGCGCTTTTGCTCAAACACAAACATTTACACACACACACACACACACACACACACATACACGCACGGTCACAAACACACACGCACACACCCACGCACTCACATGTATGCAAAAACACATGCAGACACTCTCATACACACACAAATACACACGCAACCCCCCCCCTCCCCCTATACACACACAGCACGCTAACCACGAACCACGATTCTCCTTATTTCCTGCTCTTTGCAAAAGTGTGTCTCTAGCATTATCTTCTCGTGTATCTAGGTACACACCAAAGCACACGCAAGCGCACACCCACCTTCACACACAGATTGACACACCACAACCACACAAGTGGCATGAGAGCTTACGTAGCACAGGTAAAATCGCCGCACATGTATTACCGAAATTTGACGCACACATGCAAATTACCAAGGTGCGCATGCGTGCGCACACACACACACACACACACACACACACACATACACACACACACATGCACAAACACACGCACATACGCACACACCTGTCCACAACAGCCATGAGCTTTCTGGTGCTCTCCATGTAACCCTCCTCTCCCATGCGCACCATGGCAGCCCAAGCAGTGGCGATCAGAGCACCAGGCCGGCTGCCAGCCTGTGTTTGTTTGAATTTGTGTGTGCGTGCATGAGGGTGCGTGCGTGTGTGCATGTGTTCGCGTGTGGGTAGCACATGAAATAAGAAAAACTACGCAGGCAGTGAAAAACAACTCCCCACAAAAATTGAGGAAAAGGAGCCACTTTGGTACCGTATAGGGTACCGTAAAACTCCTCCACCAAAGGAAAAGAAAAAAGATCAATGGGGATCAGGAGGGTTGCAGGCTTGACCTGAAACCGTTTTCTGATGAGAGTTGATAATAGTGAGTGCTGGAAAGGGCACGTCTGGTATGGACAAGTTTAGCAGCGTAATTGACAGAATGAACATGAAGCTTAAAAGCAAGTTTCTTTACTCTTTGAGAATCAGGACCCAGTTCCTTGAAAGGCTTCAGAGTGTGAGTGTTGTAGATGGTGCCACCCACTCCCAAAAGGACACACATGCTAAGGAGGTTTAGAGCCACGTGCCACTTGATTAATCTTTGTAAACCCTAAACATGTATGGTAGGAATAAACCATTTGAAGCAGGGAAAGCTCGAAACAAAGTCATGCACGGTAAAATGGTGTACACTGTTCTCACCACATGTATGGTTTTGGGCATCTTTCACACGCCCAAGGATGAAGGCTGACGCGGCAATCCTCTATTAAGTGAGCATGCTTGCATGTGGGCATGACAGGCTACCTGAGCACCTCTTCATGCCTTTCCATAAGGTGGTGCAAACACAAACACACACATGAATAGGGTTGGCCAGAAGCGTATATATACACCGTATATGACCGTATATATGGTGATTTCCCTGCCAAAATTACCGTATACGCACCGTATATATATGGTTCTGGCCAACCCTACACATGAACACACACACGCTGCACAAATTCATGCAAAAACCAACCACCGGCTGGTCAGACACCATGAGGTGTGAGAGACCCTGACTGATCTGGAAGCAACCTCTACAGCACCACAACGGAGGATTGCAAAGGAGATTAATTGATTTGCTGGATGTGGCACTTGCCGTGATGCCTGGTACGCCGTTTCACATTTGGGGGAATCTTGAGACTTTTCCTGAACTTCCACCAAACACGGGCACCCTATTTGACCGTCTAGGCTTTGACAGCAGTGACATCAAGGCTCGACAAGGATGTACTTCGTCTAGCCTTGATTGAAGTCGGTCACAGCTTTCCAAAAAGTGACGATCTGTCTCACTGGAAGTGGCACTTGCTGTGGTGTGCTTCTGGTATGCATAGCTCTGAGCTCTCGTGCGAAAAAAACCACAGTGGCAGAACACAACCTGACGTACGAATAACACGCTGAATATGCCACGTGGTGAGGGAGATGCACAGCCCCTCACTGCAGTCCGTGATGGAGGTGAAATGCAGCAAGCGGTGCAGTGCACGCACTCCAGAGGCAGTGCGTACAGCATCACACAGTAGTGGCTATAAATAATCCCACTGACTCGGTGCATCAAGTAACACTCAGCACACACACACACACTTACACACACACACACACACCGTGGCTATAACTAACCCCACTGACTCGACGCATCTAGTAACACTCAGCACCACCCACCATGGTGGGAGAGATGTACAGCCCTCCGCTCCAGTCCGTGATGGAGGTGAACTGCAGCATGCGGTGCTCCGGGGAGGCATACAGCACCACACTGGTGCCCTTGTCAGCAAGGCCAAACTTGTGGGTGTCGGCTGACATGGAGGTCACACCCTGTGTGTGTATGTGTGTGTGTGCGTGTGTGTGTGTCATTGGTTTGTGTGCGCTATTGCCATCGTTCACTTGTTGGTTGAAGTGCAAACAAACAAGCAAAGAAAGGCAGCTGTTGTGCATTAGGAGCAGCTGAAGGTGATCAGTGACACATTAATCATCAGATGTAATTTCCTATAAAATACATTTAAACCGTAACATGACATACTGATATGGTAGCATAATAACGAACAATATTATTCTGGGCATTCAAACACTTTTATACTTTTATATATATGTAGCATAATAATGAACACATACATATTAATGAACACATACATATAATACTTTTATATATATGTAGCATAATAATGAACAATATTATAATGGGCACTCAAAATGCCAAAAGTGGCCATGAGAAGGCCGAGCATAACAAAGACAGGGGTAAAAAGAAGAAACTGTGCAGGCAGTAAATTTTATATTCCACACGAAAGGGTTAAGAAAAAGGAGCCACTCTAGTACCGAGTACCGTCAAAGTCCTCAACCACAAGGGAAAAGAAAGAACTCAATGGGGATCAGGAAGGTTGCAATAGGAAAAAGGATCAGGTGGATTGCAATAGGAGAGAGGATCAAAGGATGGTGTGAGTGATGTGAAGGAAATTGTCCTATGCTGGCGTGTTGATTAATTTAGAAAAGGAAAAGCGAAAAGCTGTACACTAGCACACAATTTGGTCGTTGGTGAATCAAACAGGCAACACAGGGAATGTAATGGCGCCAAACGATGGGAATCTACGCACCGGCACGGAGAAGTCAAACGGGGGTATGTTGCGGCCCAGCTTGCGTGCAAAGGGCAGCACAAACCCTCCGAGGCAGGCATCCACGTGTACCCACACACCATTGCGTTGGCACACCTGTGCACGAGATTGCACAGATCAAATGCTGCAATGTGGTCTGTTCCATACACACACAGGATACAGGATTACATGTGTAAGGGCAGCACGCTTCTTTTGGTATTGGTATGTGTACGTGCACGTGCATGCAGTTGTTTGTGTACGTTTCAGCTTGAGCGTATAGTGTATAGTGTTGTGGTGAGCATGCATGTGCCTTTGTGTGAGAGTGTGTGTTTGCCTTGAATGTTCTTGCGTGTAAATGTTTGTAAATCTGTGCTTTGTGTGTGTCTGCCCTTGTGTGCCCTTGTGTGCGTGTGTGCCTGTGTCTGTGAATGTGTGCGTTGTGTGTACGCATTTTTTTGTCTACCCTAATCTGCCCTTGTGTGTTCGTTTTTGCACGTGTGCATATGTACTTGCACGTGTGTGTGTGTGTGTGTGCATGTGTGTGTACCTTTGCAATGCTCTCCACGTGGTCAATCACGCCGTGGGGGAAGCCAGGGGCAGAGGCCACTACCACGGCTGTGTTGCGTGTCAGCGCCCTCCGCACAGCAGTGCCTGATCACATAAAAAAACAAGGAGCATCACTGTTTCGTCAGTGACTGCTTCACAAAATTACACATGCGGAGTTGCGAATTGACATGTTGCATGTCAGCGCCTTTGCTCAGCAGTACCTGATCACATAAAAAAACAAGGAGCATCACTGTTTTGTCATTGACTGCTTCACGAAATTACGCAAGCAGAGTTGGGAATTGACATGCTGCGTTTCGGTGCCCTTCCCTTAGCAGTAGCCGATCACACCAAGAATAAAAGGAGCATCACTGTCTCTAAGTGACTTCTCAAATTATCGCGTACGAGAAGAAATGATTCGTTATAGACACACACACACACATCAATGCCTCTGACCTGACAGACGCAAGTCCTCGCCAAGGGGGCAGGGTGACCAAGCGCATCTTGAAATGCTCAGCTGCCTTAAAATTGGACGTACAAAACTATGCGCACTCACACACACAACCATTTATGTCCTAACCTGACAGACGCATGTCCTCGCCCACAGGCAGGGTGACCAAGCGCATCTTGAAGTACTCAGCTGCCTTGTAGTATGCTGCGTGAGCGGAGCGTGCAATGATGATCTCCGGGCGGCGCACGCCTCTCCTAAAAGGCGCGCGCGGGTGTGCAAAATGATATGATTGGCTTTTATGAGAACATGGATCGTATTTGGGGTTGTCCAGAACTGTATATATGCACCGTATATGACTGTAAATTTGGTGATTTCACTGCCAAAAAAACATATACCCGAATTTCCTCAGAAATTTGTGAAGTCCGGGTTTCAACCGGTTCGGTTGGAAGGACTTTGGGCCTGAATAGCGCCGCAGTTGGGCGTCCGTTCCGCGTAACATTCTGTAGACAATTCAACGCGTTACCTGGGAGCTGGCACCCTGAGTTTCGCGGCGAGCTGTGAGGGTCGGACTTTTGGTGACGAGAAGGGCTGCAGAGCAACGCGTTGTGACGGCCTTAAAATGCGGAATTTACTGTTTCAATTCTTACTTATTTCCGTTTAGAAATCGTGCAGTTATCATGCGCCGTCGCTTTCTGTGGCTGCATGGAGACCGACGAGGAGGGTCCCCTTTGCCGCCTTTGATGCAGTTAATGCCGCTGTTATAAATTATTATTTTATGGCGTAGTGACGCACTCTGGATTGTCAACTTGTTGAGAGCTCAAACAAGGAAAGACTTGACTGCAAGGTCACTTGGCACATGACGTGCATCTTCCAGCACTCTGCTGTCAAGACAGGACTTGAAGACACACATACCGTTTTAGTATCAGGCAGACAGCATGCATGGTGGCTACAAACAACACATGAAGGACAAAGTGGTGGCCTGCTTCCTGAATCTGCAAGCTTTCCAAAGGGGTGTACGCAATCCATATGATGCTGCGTTGCAAGGTAGAATGCATGCCACATATTGGAGCAATGCAAGGCAGCATGCATTCGGCAAGAAGGCTAGGAGACACACAATTGGTTTACACGTAACTCAAGATGCACTCTTCGCACAACAGAACAATAGCATATATTCTATACACATGCTTTGCAGCAACATTTAAAGAACAGTTTCTGGACCTTCAGGCAGGGAAGTACACTGGGTGCCCAAATTATTCAGGGGGGCCCGGAACAGCCTGTAAAAATTTCCAGGGTTCCCCGGAACTGCTTAAAAAATTATTCAGGGTGTTATAAAATTTCCCAGGCCGGGGGCTGTCGCCCCCGGCCCCAAGCACGATGTTAATGCTTGTGTGTGTGTATTTTGGTGTGTACGTGCATGTGCGTGTGTAAGTGTGTGTGTGCTTGTGCCTGTATGTGCGTGTGCGCGTGGTTGTGTGTGCCTGCGTGCGTGCTCGTGTGTGTGTATGTGTGCGTGTGTGTGTGTGTGCGTGTGTGTGCGTACGTGTGTGCGTTTATGTGTGTGTGTGCGTATTTGCGTGTGTGTGTGTATGTGTGTGTGTGTGTGTGTGTGTGTGTGCGAGTGTGTTTATGCGTGTGTGTGTGCGCGTA
>Ga0307963_1001732_pt1 | contig 16940 bp, 12 predicted proteins | sample OrgLakmetagen594_FD_201829 | JGI IMG/M metagenome (GOLD analysis project Ga0307963, IMG submission 201829) | Saline water microbial communities from Organic Lake, Antarctica - #594 | ecosystem: Environmental > Aquatic > Non-marine Saline and Alkaline > Saline | place: Antarctica: Organic Lake...
CAGGTATTTCCCTTGGGAATTCTGGTGCTTCTAATTGTTGGACTAGACAGATGAAGGATGCTTTTGGTGATTTGCAGAATGGCACTGTATACAGAAGTGACTAATTACAATGCAGGAAGCTGAATATTTCTAATTTGCGCATAGACTTGAGATTCAGGCATCAGGCAGTTTGGAGAGAGGCACATGATCATGACCCTTGCTCTTATTAGAAAAAGTCTGTGGCTTATCATAATTGGTTTGCTTTGCCTGAGAGACCGGTTTCTAATGCACGTGCACCATTTGTCTTGCCAAAGTATTTAAAGATGGTTCTGAGCAAAAAGGTCACAAGGAACGTAGCTCGGTTCAGGATTTGAGGACATGGGTTGAAGTGTGAAACTGGTTTATACGGCAGGAGTCCGGACAGGAGTGCACGTGTTTGCAATTTGTGTGAAACGGGGATTATATTTAAGATGAAAAACACGTTATTTTCCATGTATCGGTACCGAACATTTACGGCACCAGTTCATCCACTTATTTAATAATATTCCTGAAGGTGATATCAAAAATTTTGTTTTTCAACATAACTCAGAAGTTTACAAGTGCAGCTGTCGATCTTTTTGATTTATTTATTTGTTGGGACCTATAAGTTGAGCAGCCATGCCAGGCTGGAGGCCTTTGTAATCCAAACTAAACTAAACTAAACTATACAACCAAACAGACACGACATACATTTAGCCGAAATTAGGTACTGTGTAGACACTTCCCCTAGCTACTCAACAATCAGAAAAGGCACGACAACAACATAAGCTGCTCATGCCTTTGCTGACTCGGACACAGTAAAACCCTTAACACCATCCTGCAAGGAGCAACAGGCGCCATCTACAGCAGCCACACAAGCAACCCACTCCACAGCTTCGGAATAACTGGTTGATTAAGCCTACATGCTATCAGATCTGCAGAGACAAGACATTGAACACAACCCCCACAAATATCTAAGCAATACTTCTCCTGGTGGTGTGCAGGTCTGACCCCCACTGAAAAACAGAATTTTAATTCTCCAGGAGGGATGTTGTGTGTCTTTGCATCCATTGGGTGATGCAGAATACAAAACAACATCCTTTTCAAATCCATGCCGGTAGTGTTTACACTCTCAGCGTTTTTTTTCTTTTATTTCTTTGCATTACTTGCATATAACAATAGCGCACCCGCAGCAATAAATCCAAAAAAGGAATTTATAATTACATTCTTAGCTTCTTTTGGTTTTATGTTGAGTGCCTTGAGGTTGTGTAGCTAGACGTGCCCTCAGCCCGATGCCTTTGTAAACCTTACTAGCCCTGTATCCCTAAATCCTGTTGCTACGTAGGCACCAAAGCACCGAAGTACACAGGCTTTCTTTTTTTTGCCGTGCTTGACCTTCATGTACACGTTTGCCCTTCTTGCCATCAACCTGGGCATTATCCCCCCTACTTTCTTCTACTTCTTCCAGCCTGCCCTCTTGCTTCCTTTTTATTTCGTTACTTTCTGTTTCATCCTCGTAGTAGGAAGTTTGCTATCTCCCTTAAACACGCCAAAATAAAAATTACAAGTCAGGCGGTTTGGGTACACATGTATTTGTTCCCTTCCCTCTCTTGCACCGCTGACAGGGTTTGTATTTAGCTTCATTTCCTTCTTCTGAGACCCGCCAACCCTTCCTTCACCTTCTGATCAGATGATACACAAGCGTCGTTAAAAGCAACTTCGGGCTTCTTGTCATTAGGAAGGTTGTCAGCCTGAGCTGCCTCACTGCGTGCGTGCCTTGTCGCGGACCACCTGGGCCTTGGCCTTGGGGATAACTTATGGCTTATTAGTTGCAATGGGAGTTACCCACGTTTTTCTGCAGTGAGGCACGTGAGGAAAAACGCTGCTTTCGTTTGAGCACCTTTGAGCTTGAGTGCCCTTGCTCTGATTGTGCCTGTCGCTTGATTGATTGTGATCAAGTGCGCTAGTGAATAAAATCGGTCCAGAAGATACCCATTCAGGAATAATGCCAATTTTTTTGTGCAGGAGGCCAGGTTATTATGACTCATAACTTATGAGTGTGTGCACATTATACCCTGCCATGTGTTCATTCCGCATGCTTTACTTGCAGTCCAAGAATAATCGGGCGCATTAAAGCCTTCTGAGATGCGTCTGTAAAAAAACTTTCCCAGCGCAGGGTCAACAATCCTGCCCGCTTGCGTGGTGCACCACGTGCTTCCTTTTTTGCTTTGCCAGTTAGAAGGTGTGCAAGTCACCACCAGCAGGCCTACTATTAGTAATAAGGCCAAATTTTTTACAAAACGACATCTTGTTCCGCTGGCCTTGGAAAAGCTTCAAGTAATCGACCTGCGTCACCTGTTCCCCCCTTGAAGGTTTCCATCTGTTGCCTGTTGCCCGATTATTTCTGCCAGCTGGCAACCTCACTCAAATCCTTTCCCTCCAACCGACGTAAATATTTTTTGTTATACCATATATTTTGAAAGTATATATAAATCTGCCTGAACTTTTTCATTTAAGATTGAGGGCCTCTTTGTTGGCAATGTGGTAAGTGTTGGGATGGTTGGACATGCCTTGGTGTACCTGCATGGGTTTCCCGTGCAGCTAAGCAGCTCAAGGAACGAAGGGACGGTGCTTCTTCTGAAGGCACAGGACTCTCATCTCAAGCTTGTGCTGTAGATTTCAGCTCCGAATCAAAGCTCAGTGGTGCAAGACTTCACTGCCTTTTCCCTGTTGCAAATCTCACACAACCTCACCCAATGCACGACTGCTTGCACTGGTCTGGTCCTGTATTCAGCAAGTCAAGCAGGCAGTTGGAGCTCGGGCAAGCATAACAGCAGTGACTTTAATTGTGGCTTTCGTTATAAGCATTTCATTGCATAGACATCACTCAGAAAGTCTAGCAACGTGCCATCCATTTGTCGATTTTGTTTTGCGCAAAAATTACATGCTGACATTTAATTTCTGCTTGCATTCACCCTTGAAGTTTCCAACAAAAAATGCCTGCAACATCTGTCTAACTGTACATTCCATCAAAAATGCCTGTTCTAATTGCTTTGTATGTCCTGTACATACAAGTGAGCCTTCAGTTCCGCTGCCTTACTGCCAAGCCTTTCCAGCCTGCCTCCGTGCTTGCTTATGATTTCTGATAATGCACATGCTTTACTATGTTGGAAGCAACAGCAGCAGCAGCAGCAGCATGTAGCTTTAAAATAAAATCTGCTAAGTACCTTGGCTTACAAGCATCGTGCGCTTCTCCTGATGCAGCAGGCAAGCAACAGCAAGCAGCTTGAAATTTCTGCACCCGATTTTTTGCCCAGGGAAATTTTGTCAAGATGGAAAGGCCCCAATAAGGAACAGGGACCAGGTGCCAGCGAAACGGAGAGGGCCCTCAGGGGAATGCCCAAAATTCAGCCCGTTAACTTTAAAGGTGTGCGTTTTATCGCATGAGTGCAGACTGTGTTGACATGCGCACGCTTGCATGCATTTGTGCATGTGTATACATGCACATAGGGACAGACGTACACTCCTATCTGCAAGCCGCCCGACACATACGCGTGCAGACACACACACACACACACACAAATACGCACACACACAACAAACACAATGTTACACACACGCACACACTCATTCACATCGCGCTCTCCAGATCTCAACATCACCGCTGAGCCTTCAGACGAAGGCGAGGAGGTAGAGGAGGAGGAGGATCACGAGAACTTGTCCAGCCCCTCATCTACTGGTGGGCTAATTTGATGCACTCATAACTTGCACGCTTACGCAGGCACGTTCTCGTACAGGCACAGACGCTTGTGCCTTGCGTTACATCCCTAGAGCCAAACCTGTGCTGTCACAGTGTTGTGGTGACAAGGTTCAGTGTAGATGACACCAGCGATTTTAAGAAAGTGCATAGGTAGTAAGAATGGCCCGTATTATGCTATATAGATGGCTGTTTGTTTCGCAAAAGAGAAATGCTGAAAAGTTCACACGGACGCCGACGCAAACTTCAATCAACATACAAACACACACACACATAAAACACACACACACACACACACATAAACACACGTACACACACATGCACACACATACATACACACACAAACATACATACATAGGACGTGCCATGCCTATGAAGCGCAGCAGCTCTATCCCTCTCAGGTGAGGCCCTTGTTGCTGGTATTCACTGATCTGGTGCAGTCCCTGTGGCAAGGGCACCAACCACCAGATGGAACAACCAATGAAATCAAGATGCATCAGATATCAGGTTGCTATGTAACGGGGAGGCTGATGAGATACAGCGATCAAGGGTGGTCTCGTGGGTACCATCGGGTCTAAATGTGCTGATGTGTTGTTTGCGCATCCAGTCATTGAAAGAGGACTGTCCTCTGCAATGTGAGAGGACTGTCCTCTGCAATGTGTTGTCTGCGCATCCAGTCATTGGAAGAGGACTGTCCTCTGCGATGTGAGAGGACTGTCCTCTGCAATGTGAGAGGACTGTCCTCTGCGATGTGAGAGGACTGTCCTCTGCGATGTGAGAGGACTGTCCTCTGCAATGTGAGAGGACTGTCCTCTGCGATGTGAGAGGACTGTCCTCTGCAATGTGAGAGGACTGTCCTCTGCAATGTGTTGTCTGCGCATCCAGTCACTGGAAGAGGACAGTCCTCTAAACGGCAACAGATGTGTGTTCCAAATCTCAATGCAAAATCCAGTATGTCATGATATATGTGTGTGTATGCGTGACCCCAAAAGGTGTAACTTCATCTTCTACTACCATACCGTGCCCCCTGGCACTGCAGTACGGCCCAACATGCTGTCTTCAATGCCCTCTGTTAGTATTGTTTGCGCCCTCTATTAATACTTTTGCGCCCTCAGATTAGCTCTTCCAAACATGCCATCCGTTTTGGTATCTTTTGTAGGGCCTTCGTTGGGGCTGTGTCAAGTGCTACCACTGGCACATAAGCTCCCCCTTATTGCAGGCTACTGCTCTCCGTGTCTTTGTCTTTATCTTTCACTTTTAGGGTTAGCCGGCACCACAAGGAGCGCAGTCAGCTAGTCATGCTCATGTCATTGGTGAAAAAATATTTTTCACGCTGAGGCTTACCGCAACTTTTATTTCCACTTGTAGGGTCAGTCAGAACCGCAGCGAGCGCAGTCAGCTAGTCGTAATCATGTCCTTGAGTGCTTTCCCCCTGAATTCACGCTGATGCTTGCCGCATCCTTTTCTTTCACTTGTAGGGTCAGTCGGCACCGCAGCGAGCGCAGTCAGCTAGTCATCATCATGGTTGGCCTCCCGGGGCGTGGAAAGACATTTTTGTGAGTCTGTGCTTCTTTTGCAATTCCTTAGTGACGGAACAGTTGGCCAGCATGCATTGATAGGCCTACCGCTTTTTCTCGTTGCCACAACCTTGTCAGCATTTCCATTCATGATGAGGGGGTGTCGCTCTCTTGCCCGTGCTTTGGATTTGCATTTTATATTTTACATTCGGCCCCGTCTGAATTAGGGTGGTAGCACGTAACCAGTTTTGATCATCATAAACACCAGCGCAAGTAACGAGAAGGGGGATGCTTTTGTTTTCAAGTTGCTATTGCATTTCCTGTGAATAAGCAAGGATCAACGAGCACACACATACACACATACATACACACACACACTTGATTTCGTACCTGGGAAATCTGGTGCATCTGCGACCTAGATCAAAAACGAATGTCTTTGTAATCGATCAATTTTTGATTCAATACCAGTGCAAGCCATTATTGCCTTTCTTTTGAAAGAGCAAGGAATCAACAGACACACACACACATTTGAATTCATACTAATGAATTGTGGTGCTGTGTAAGTATCTACGAATAAAATCACAATCAAATGTCCTAGCTAGATGGTCTGGTGCAAGACAATTAATCTGTGCAGTAGGTGTCATAGCTAGATATTAAAGTCCTCTGATGGAAGTAAAGGCACAAGGACACTCAGGATACCCATAAGTCACAGGTCGTTTGTGATATTGTGCGCTTGTATGCGCTTGCCTCTCAGGTGTAACAAAATGGTGTAACAAAATGGTGTAACAAATGCGCTTGTATGCGCTTGCCTCTCAGGTGTAACAAAATGGTGCAACAAATGCGCTTGTATGCGCTTGTCTCTCAGGTGTAACAAAATGGTGCAACAAATTGGTGTAACAAATGCGCTTGTATGCGCTTGCCTCTCAGGTGTAATAAATTGGTGTAACAAATGCGCTTGTATGCGCTTGCCTCTCAGGTGTAACAAATTGGTGTAACATATGCGCTTGTATGCGCTTGCCTCTCAGGTGCAACAAATTGGTGTGCTACCTCTCTTGGTTGGGCCACAACACCAAGCTGTTTAACGTGGGCTCGTACCGGCGCCTGCAGCGTGGGCAGGATGAAGTGCAGGACGCAGCGTTCTTTGAAACCAACAACCCGGTAAGGCAGTGTCGAGGTTTCAGCAGAAGCCATGTTCTTCGAAAGTTACTCTGGTCAGACGGGATTCATCTGGTCAGACAGGATTCATCTGGTCAGACAGGATTCAGCAGGATGGTCAGACAGGATTCATCTGGTCAGACAGGATTCAGCAGGATGGTCAGACAGGATTCATCTGGTCAGACAGGATTCAGCAGAAGCAACGATGTGTGCAACTAACAGCCTAATGAAACAGCGCGAAGGAATGGGCGGGAGGATGAGGCAGAAGCACTGAAAGTACCGCTGTCATCAGGGTTTCGGCAGCCCTGGAAGAGAACGCCTTCCTTCCAGTACTGACACAATCGTCGCACTTCATGATTCACGAAACTTGGGATGGATGCATGCATTACCCAAGGGAAACGCAACCAGACACTACTTGGCAGCTCACTTGTGCCTCCACCCAAATTAAGCGTTCAAGCCAATCTTTGACAAGCGTCATTGGTATGGACTGTTTGCCGCTGTCTATGGAAACTCAGTACCAGAACTAGCCCTGCTTCTGCGTCTTGCCGGCCTGGCTCTGCCCTCTTGCAAGTCTTTCCACGGCCCGATTTATCCCATCATTATAAAACAATGATCTTACTTTCTCCATGCTGTGCTGCGACCTGGTCAAGAAACCTAACAGCATGCTCCTGGTAGCTGCTTTTCAAAGCTGCCGGCCTGGCTCACTTCATCTGCCCTCCTACAAGCCTATTGCAGTGCGTTTGCAGACTCTTTCATTCTGTGCGGCACTTGCAGCATGGCCGCGAAACCCGACAGCGTGCCCTAATGGCTGCTTTAGCAGACTTGCAAGCGTACTTGGCGGGCGATGGCCAGGTAATTTAGGTGCCTTATTTTTCCACCTCCGGCCGCTTGAGGTAATTCACGACTACATCCAAAGCTTGCTAGAATGCATTTTTAGAGCAGGTGATCTGGTTGAAGCGTCTCGCCAGCTGTGCAACAGTCACCCTTGTAGCTTCATAGCTCCCATGCACGCCTTCTCCCTGTCTCTCACAATAAGAACAACGGAGGGGAAATGCTGCACAGGCATCAAAGCTCCACTCCACACCAATTTAGGAAACGAAGCCACTCTTGTGCCTGCCTGACGCAAAAAGAGGTGTACGATGCATGAAAAGAGGTGTACGATGCATGAAAAGAGGTGTACAATGCATGAAAAGAAGTGTACGATGCATGAAAAGAGGTGTACGATGCATGAAAAGAGATGTACGATGCATTAAAAGAGGTGTAGGATGCATGAAAGGAGGTGTAGGATGCATGAAAAGAGGTGTACGATGCATGAAAAGAGATGTAGGATGCATGATCATAAGTTGATCCGGCACTTGGATTGCAAACTGAGATCTTGGTTTTGGATGTCGAACCCAGTGTATGGTGCCCTTACATAATACAGGTCGCAATTTTCGATGCCACCAACACCACAGAGGAGCGCCGTCGCCTGCTGGTGAAGCAATTCCACGGTCATTACCAGTACATGTTCATTGAGAGCATCTGCACGGACCGTAACGTGCTGGTTGCAAACTACAGGTGTGTGTGTGTGTGTGTGTGTGTGTGTGTTTGTGTGTGTGTGTAGCTGGGCGCGCATTGTTGTGTGGATAAGTTGCGTGCCTGCCTGCCTCAAGTAAATTGCTGCACTCTTAATTCAAAAGCCCGCATGAACATGCTGTGGCTATTTTTGTCTATTTCCACCTTGTCACAGCCCTGCCTGCGTCCAATTGCTTTCAGTGCAACACACTTCTCTTTCCTACGTCCTGATTGGCAACACCTCTCTCTCTCTCTCTCTCTCTCTATATATATATATATTTTTTTTTTTCTTTGTATGTACATGCATATGTATCTCTGTTATACACATCCTACGTGCGGTGCTTTTTCACTGCCCAGGTTCAAAATGCGCCACAGCCCAGACTACGTGAACATGGATGAAGACAAGGTGAGTGAGCTGTCTTGACAAGTGAGTGAGACAAGGGGAGTGATACAAGGGGAGTCAGATAAGTGACAAGGAAACGTGACAAGAAAAAGTGAGTGAGACACGTGAGTGAGACAAGGGGAGTGATACAAGGGGAGTCAGATAAGTGACAAGAAACGTGACAAGAAAAAGTGAGTGAGACATGGAGTGAGACAAGGGGAGTGAGCTGTATTGTAGGCAGATGTGCTTGTTTTGTGACGTTCAGTCTTACCCTACGCAGGCCCACATTTGTTTTAGAGCCAAAATTCTTTGTTTGTTCTAGGTTTGCACATCGTGATCGCTCAGCAGGTGCAGGTTTTGTCTGCGCTCACTGTGTTGTGTGTTGTGCGTGTGCATCGCACCTCAGCTTGGAGTGCAACTGTCCCTTCCGTCAAAATGTCATCAGTATCAGTACTATCAGTACCAGTATCAGTATTAGTATCAGTATCAGCATCAGTATCAGTACTATCAGTATCAGTACTATCAGTATCAGTACTATCAGTATCAGTACTATCAGTATCAGCATCAGTATCAGTACTACCAGTATCAGTACTATCAGTATCAGTATCAGTATTAGTATCCGTATCAGTATCATCATCAGTATCAGTACTATCAGTATCAGTATCAGCATCAGTATCAGTACCAGCATCAGTATCAGTATCAGTATCAGTACTATCAGTATCAGTATCAGTATCAGTAATCCCACTATCAGAATAACGCAGAACCGTGAATGTACACACCTAATATCATGTTAGTACTGTACGAAGAGTATATCACCGCCCCCAAATTATTGTTTTTTGGTGGGGGCGGTGACAGGGAGGTGGTTTAATATATTTTTATTTCTAAAGGGGCGGTTGTGGGGCGGTGGTGGAAATTAACGTTTTAAAGCAGTCCGAGCGGCAAGTGGTCGAGAAGCTTTCCGATGGGCGGTCAGGAAGCCCTCCCAGCACTCCCTGACCCCCCAGCCCCAGATCCGTCTGCCCCTGCCCCTGACCCCCAGCCCCAGCGCCAGCCCTAACTGCACCCGTTGCACCCCTCGTGAAGTTCCAGCGAAGGGGTGGCAGTTGCAGTACAAAACTGTAAAACCTTTATTTTTAGGGGGGGCGGTTGCAGATTTTGACCATGAAATTTTTATTTCTCTCAGGGGAGCGGTGGATCCATGGACGTACGGTAATATGATATCTCCTGCCACATTGTTTTCACTAATAAATGTGCGATGGCGGCACTTTTTGTGGAGGGTGCTCATTATGGAAGCCAAATGTACACTGTCCTGTGGCCTAATCCATCATGTCACCCTCAATACAATAAATACTCGATGCACTGCACTGCAGTGTAACTGTTAACTAGATGCTGCAGCATCTGAGCGCTGTAATTATTTATAGATGGAACTGTGGCTACGCTGCTCATCATCAATGCTAGGCACACCAACCGCTCACTCTGTGACTCAATTTTGGTGAAGGCGGTAGAAGACTTCAGGAAACGCATCAAAAACTACGAGGAGGTGTACGAACCCATCACTGACCGCAACCTGCACTATGTGAAGCTCATTGACATGTGGGTGTTGCACGTGTGTGTGTGTGTGTATGTGTGTGTGTGCAACCTGAATTGTGTGAAGCTCTTTGACGTGTGAGTGGTGCGAGTGTGTATGCGTGTGTAATAGTGGCATGTCCCAGCTAAGCACTGTAGTTGTGCAGGTGTCACGTCATACACACATCACTGCGTTTTCTTTGACTGACATATCAAAGGATTGGCGTATACTTGGGCGTTGCTGACATTTTGTGTACTCAATTGTGTATGGCTAATTCTCGGCATATGTGAGTGAGTATGTGTTGGATGTTGGACTGTTCAACACATCTTCACTGACATGCTGTTCAACTTGAACACACATACCTGTTGTGAAGGCAGCTAGCGTAACGCGTCATCTGTTTTAAGCAAGACAAACAATCAAGGTGCCGACGAGGACCGGTCCACCTTCTGGCAGTTTTGCATGATGAATGTTCAAAAAATGTGGTGTTTCTAATTAAGCCCTGAAAGCCATTCACTAGCTTAATTCGTAGATTCGTGATTGTTAGTCAAGGAGTATGCCCATTAGCATGGTGCCGTACTGTTTGCCTGCTTCATGAATGATGTCAGGAGTGAAGATTACGTCTTGTTTGCCTGATTCTTGAATGATGTCAGGAGTGAAGACTACGTCCTGTTTGCCTGATTCTTGAATGATGTCAGGAGTGAAGACTACGTCCTGTTTGCCTGATTATTGAATGATGTCAGGAGTGAAGACTACGTCCTGTTTGCCTGATTCTTAAATGATGTCAGGAGTGAAGACTACGTCCTGTTTGCCTGATTCTTAAATGATGTCAGGAGTGAAGACTACGTCCTGTTTGCCTGTTTGCGTGATTCTTGAATGATGTCAGGAGTGAAGATTACGTCCTGTTTGCCTGTTTGCCTAATTTTTGAATGATGTCAGGAGTGAAGACTACTTCCTGTTTGCCTGTTTGCCTGATTCTTGAATGATGTCAGGAGTGTAGATCACGTCCTGTTTGCCTGATTCTTGAACAATGTCAGGAGTGAAGACTACGTCCTGTTTGCCTGATTCATGATCCATGAATGATGACAGGAGTGAGTTAAGGTCAGATGTCAGCTTTGCACAGCGTCAGTGTCACCTTATTATTATTATGCACAGCATCAGAGTCAGCTTTTGCACAGCGTCAATGCGCTTCCCCTCTTTCGCCACGTTGCTTTCTGTTGCAGGGTCACGGGGAGGGCTCACCTCGACATTAACAGGATCTCAGGCTACATGTGAGTACAGAAGTTGCGTCTGCCGTTGCAAAGAGGCCACATGGGAAGGTTTTATAGGGATTGAATAGAGGCAACACAAAAGAATTGCTGAACAAGGCTACATGCATGTGAGTGCAGGACTTGTAGGTGCCCCACTGCATAGAGGCCACACTATATTATAAAGGATTGCATAGCGAATTGCAAAGGGGCTACTTGTGAGTTCAGGACTTACGCACCCCATGGCATAGAGGCCACGTGAGGGGATTGCATATAAGCCACATGCAAGGACTGCATGGAGGCCACATTGGGGGCATTGCATACGTCAAAAATATCCTGGCTCAGATGAAATGCGGTTGAAGCGGCTGAAACATGGCTGAAATAAGTTCAGCCGCATTTTATCCGCACGCAGCTGAACCAACCGCTTCAACCGCACTTCATCCGCATATTTGCAAAAGGAATTGCAAAAGGATTAAACACGTTGTGAGGAGCACGCATAACTTACAAATAAAGTCTGGTCTAAAAATACCAAGAACGGCAAAATGTAGGGGCCAATTTGAAGATGTACTACACAGTGCTACAATATATGATAGGAGCCCATTCAGTAAAGAATGCATCATTTGGTTATTTTCTCCGAATCAGCGTATAAAGAATGAAATAAAAGCTGGATAGAGATAGAGCTCTGCGCTGGAGGCTCGTCGGCACGAGGATTAGAACTTCAAAACGCTGCGTCCTAGGCTGCTGTTCCATGTTGTAAGCGAACCCATTAATACAAGTTATGTTCACTCACTTGTTACCTTTTGGCCATCCGACATTTCCCCCTTTATTGTCATGCTTTGTTTGCAGCCCCGGCAAGATCGTGTTCTTCCTCATGCAGGTGCGTGTGCATTCCTTTTTGTTGACCAAGCTACACAACAAGACTCATGACATAGAGGATCACTGGCTCGTTTTTACACTCATGCTGTGGGATATACGTCAGCCCTTGTATTATGTATTATGTATTATTATTTATGTATGTAGCCCTTGAAGTATCCATGCGCCAAAATGCTGAGCATTGTACGGTGCTGAGCGCTGGGGTCAGTTAACCCGTATACCCACGCTGCAACCGGACACACACACATGCACACACACACGCACACACACATACACCCCTAGCAAAAATGCGCACCCACGCACAGGTCTGCAAGGCGGGCATGACGCAGACACGGAAGATCTGGCTCACCAGGCACGGGGAAAGGTGAGAGGGGGCAACAGTTGATCTCAAGGTGCAACCTCGGAGGTGGCGCTCTTTTTTTACAGCATCGTCCACTGCAAAATGAATGCAAGCTTTGAATGGGTGCCTGCACCTGATGTGTAAGAAATGTCAATTCAGGTGACGAGCACGCTTACTTCGACGTCGTCTCTTGCATCTCCCAGTGTGTTCAACACGCAAGGCCTAATTGGGGGCGACAGCAATTTGTCGACCACAGGACGGGGCTATGCCCGCGCCCTACCAGAAGCGCTTCTGCATCGCCTGCCCATGGTAACCTCTGCTTTCTTGACATTCTAATCTGCAGAAGCTATTAGATCTGATTGCTGAAATCAGAGCAGGGGTTGACAGCACATGAGCACGCAGGCCATTTGAGTGTCAAGCCTGCAGAAGCCAGAGCTCATAGCTGAGATGGGATCAGGAATTCAGGGCAGCTGTGTACATTAGCCTATTAAGTGTTTTTGGTCTCACGAGTATTTACGCCTTCAAAATGTTAAAATTTGCCACTGGTCGCCATGCACGTGCCAAATCATAAGCCACTTTCCTGTTGGGAGAAAGGCAGTGTTAATATCATATAGGTAGCATTTTTAAAATCACATAGATGCATGCGCGTTCCCTCCTTGTTTTCTACCAGACACTCAAACAGATGCCGGTTCTCAGCAGCGTCCAGACCTTGCCCCCTTTTCTTACTCTCGTAGTCCCAAGCAAATGCCATTCCTGTGAGTGTCTGGACCTCAACCCTGAAGCGGACCATAGAAACCGCCTCGTACCTGCCCTTTCCAAAGCTTCGATGGAAGGTGAGGCGTCTTAAAGTCGCTCCAGACACTGCAATACAGTGAGAGAATGAAATTGATGCATGTTGGCGCAGATTGGGAATTAACTTGCTTCTTTGCTTTGCAATTGCAGGCCTTGGATGAGATTCACGCAGGGGCATACGGTGAGTCTGCTCGTGCCTTTTTGACGTGGTTCAAAAAAAGGAGAAACCATGCATTAGACAAGGATTAGGTAATAGGAAGGGCTTACCAGGATGCTGGCAGTTCCCACAATTGTGAAGCTCCCTGCATAAGTTATGCCTTTTTCTCTCCAGATGGGCACACTTACGACCAAATCGCCAGCGCCTCACCTGAGGAGTTCCTTGCGCGGCAAACAGACAAGCTTCGGTATAGGTAGGTTGCAACACTGCCTTTTTTACTAAATGACGGCCCCTGCATTTCTTGCTACTACTGTTGTTGTATGAGATGTTAAGGGATGTCATCACATTATGGTTGTGGGGCACAAGCATTCGGACGTCGCAAATAGCAAGTTGCTGTAGAAAAAAGGTGATTTTGTGTAAGGGCAACTTTGCTTTCGCATTCAAGCCAGATGACTTGACGAAATGAGTTGAATAAGCATTGGTTATAGAAATGCCAAAAATGCTGAAGTAGCCGATGGTAGGTCTGTACAAAGAGTTGTAGCTCAACCCTCGTGTTCATGTTTTGCTGTGTCTACAAGCTTTTCCCAACACCCTCCTGAGTTAAACATGAAATGTTCTCACTTTTTCCCCCTTGCATGTGTAGGTACCCTGCTGGAGAGTCGTACCTTGATGTGAGTACCTTGGCTACCATTTTAACTTTTGGACATTCGCTTGTGCGCGTGCATACTCCTGTTCGTTTTAGGGATTGGGCGAGGGAGAGGGAGGGAGAGGGAAAGGGAAAGGGACCGGATCCAATGTTTTGTGCAAATCGGAGGAACACTGTCTAGCATCTGTTTCAGAATGTGCAATGGAGAGGGAAAGATAGGGAGAGGGACCGAATTCAGAATCTGGCACAATTCAGAAGAGGAACGCTATCTAGCATCCGTTTTAAGATTTTACAAGTGCAATGCAATTGCTGCAGGTGATTCAAAGGCTTGAGCCCGTCGTAATTGAGCTGGAAAGAGAAAAGGTGGGATGTTAGCCCTGATTCTGAGAACAACACAAAGGACCGAGGTCCTCATGCTAAAAGGGGATGGTGCTTTGCATTCCATTTTGAGTGTCTGGTTTTAGTAGTAGTTCAAATGGTGCTTTGCGTTCCATTTTGAGTGTCTGGTTTCAGTATAAGTTCAAATGGTGCTTTACGTTCCATTTTGATTGTCTGGTTTTAATAGTGTTCAAATGGTGCTTTGCATTCCATTTTGATTGTCTGGTTCTAGTAGTGTTCAAATGGTGCTTTACGTTCCATTTTGTGTGTCTGGTTTAAGTAGAAGTTCAAATGGTGCTTTGCATTTCATTTTGATTGTCTGGTTTCAGTAGTAGTTCAAACGGTGCTTTGCATTCCATTTTGAATGTCTGGTTCTAGAAGTGTTCAAATGGTGCTTTGCATTCCATTTTTGATGTCTGGTTCTAGTAGTGTCCAAATGGTGCTTTGCATTCCATTTTGATTGTCTGGTTTGTAGTAGTTCAAATGGTGCTTTGCATTCCATTTTAATTGTCTGGTTCTAGGAGTGTTCAAATGGTGCTTTGCATTCATTTTGATTGTCTGGTTCCAGTAGTGTTCAGATGGTGCTTTGCATTCCATTTTAATGTCTGGTTCTAGTAGTAGTTCAAATGCTCACTGTTGCTTTCTCCATCGCTTTCTCCCCAGGAGTGTGTGTGCATTGTGGGGCACCAGGCAGTGCTGAGGGCGCTGCTGGGCTACTTTGCGGCAGCACCTTTGCAGGTGGGTATGTGTGCGTTTGTTTGTGTGTGTGTGTGTGTGTGTGTGTGCATCACATGTCTCTGTTACAGTTCCCTCCTGTGAGTGTGCACCCCTCTATGCTGCAACACCACATTAGGAACACAATTTCCCAGTACCTAAGAATGATTGGAGCTGAATATAATTAATGAGTAGCTTAGGTTCGAGCTCCCAATCTTTTGTCACACTGTCTTGGCCTGCACGACGTAAGAATTGCTTCCTCATCATCATGTAATGATTTAATTCACGTGACATCTCAGGACATTCCCACCCTAGAGGTCCCCCTTCACACAATTCTGGAGCTACAGCCCATGCCAGACGGCACGATGCAGGTAAAGCCTACAAAGGACTTGAATTTTGCCATACCCCCTTTTTGCTATCAACTATAAGTCTGCACCGAAAGTATAGGCATTCAATTTGCACCCACACCTCGCGTTGCAGAGACGTAATCACACCTTGCGTCGCAAAGGCGTAATCTAACACCTCGCATTGCAAAGACGTAATCAGCGTTTTGTGTGTTGTATAATTACCAGGCCTTGATGCATTTTGTTGCAGCTGCTGTTATGACAGCATTGTAGCATATAGGGCAAGTGTGGCAAGCGTTGGTCATGCTCACCTGTTAAAAACTCCTTTTAAGGTCAAGTCTTGGATTAATTCAAGCGTTGGTCATATGCTCACCTGTTAAAAAATTCCTTTCAAGGTCAAGTCTTGAATTAATTCTGCTTACTTTTTAGAATATCCTTCGAGGTTCAGCCCTAAAATATAAATTCATATTGAGATCAGGACAAAAAGTCTCGTGACATATGCAGCGCAATCACCTCAGGACTCTTTGCCTGGTATACTGCAGGTGGAAAGGATCCCGATAGAGGTTGATGTGCACAGCAACGACCTTCCCTCTTCATCTAGAACACAAAGGCCAAAGCAGATAGACGCAACGCACACGGTGAAGGTATGGGCTGTTGCTGGTGTGATTCTATTTGCCAGCTACAGCATCCCTCTTTGCGTTTAGGTGTGCTTGCCAGTGCTTGTCAGCACGTGTGTGCTGAAGGACCTGCAAGCACTTCCGTTCTCCTCCTTATTCCTTCTCAACATGCTCACTTATGTTTCTTTTGTTGTTGCTGTTGCTGCACAGCTTCCTTTTGGCGCCTCACAGGAGAGCCCCGGCTCCGACCAAAACAACAACGCTCAAAAGGGAGGAATATCGTCCGGCGGCAGTTTGCCGTAAGAATATTTTTGGCGGGTTGTGCAATAGGCAACAGGTGCAGCTCTCTTCCAGGAATTTACCTTGGCCTGTGCATCTTATGCAGCCCTCAGCTCTTAAATCGTTGCAGTCTTGTACATTTATGCGCTCACTTTGGACCTAAATAGCTACATCAGGGAGAATGTTTCTGCAGGATGGTTGCGCGTGTGGTGCGGTACGCCTTAAGACATCATGCAGATAGCTTTTGGTACTTACTATGATCATAATTGTTGTAGAGCAAATGCTCAGATTTATATTTAAGGAGGTGTGTGTGTGTGTGTGTCAAGTTAGCGGGTAGAATCCGCATCATAGTAGGTTGTTCTAGCATTGTGCCTGAGTACGTGTGATATTCCGCGACTGCAATTTAATTATGGGATTGACTAAAAAGATGGTGCACCTTGTGCAACCTAATTGACATGGTGTGTCTTGCATTGTTCGCATTTACGTATTATAATGTGCAGGCAATGGTTACAATGGTTACAATTGGGGGTGACCTTCAGCCAGGTTGTTTGGCTGATCGGCTGCTGACTGGTCTCGGCCAGCCACAAATAAATCCATAAGCTCAGAAAGAAAAAGAAAAAGTCTATT
>Ga0307963_1001736_pt1 | contig 16907 bp, 14 predicted proteins | sample OrgLakmetagen594_FD_201829 | JGI IMG/M metagenome (GOLD analysis project Ga0307963, IMG submission 201829) | Saline water microbial communities from Organic Lake, Antarctica - #594 | ecosystem: Environmental > Aquatic > Non-marine Saline and Alkaline > Saline | place: Antarctica: Organic Lake...
GGCAAGGGGAAGGGGACAGGGGGAGGCCCGACAAAGGCGAAGGGGGCAAGGGAAAGGGCCACTAATCAGCGTGGAAAGGGGGGAAGGGCCTAAACATTGTAATCATCACATGATCCCTAGATTATTATTTTGAAGTTTATTCATCACAGAGACGAGAGAGACACATGCCAGAGGTTTTGTGCTGCAATTGTATTACAGGCTGTGTTGCCAGCAAAGCCTTACCAGTGTGGCTTACTGGTGAGCTAATTTTCATGGTTTACTGATCAAGTTACCAGAAAGCGCATTAATAATCGAAGGCTTACTGATCTGGGTTACCAGCAAGCAACCAAGAAAGCGTAGAAGAGGAAGCATTACTAGTTTGGCTTACTGGTAAGCCTGGTTATATAATGGCCTACTGATCAGGTTACTAGAAGGCGAAGTAGTAGGCAAGGCTTACTGAGCAGGGCTACCAGCAAGCAACCTAGCAATCACCCTGTCAAGATCCAACACGGCTTACTAGTGTGGCTTACTGGTAAGCCTGGTCATACAGTGCCCTACTGATCAGTTATTGGCGGCTTACTAGTAAGCCACGCTTACCACTCGCTTACTTTGCGGTGGTTACCAGTAAGCGGAGATCAAGGAACCAATTGCCTTACTAGTGTGGCTTACTGGTAAGCCTGGTTATTTCTTGGCCTACTGGTCCGGTTACCAGAAGGCAAAGTAGTAGTCGAGGCTTACTGATCTGGGTTACTGTTAAACCGCAAGTAAGCCCAAAGAATGTGTGTTATACTGGCCTACTTGTCCGCTTACCAGACTGGCCTACCGAGACTGGCCTACCGCGACTGGCCTACTTGTCCGCTTATACTGGCCTACTTGTTCGCGTACCGCTTACCATCTAGAAAGCTAAAAGTAAGTAGTGTTTACCAGTAAACCATGGTAAGCGTCTTCAGTAATCATATACATTGTACGCTTACTGTCATCAGTTACTGTGGCTTACTGGTAAGCCACGCTTACTACACGCTTACTTTGCGGTGGTTACCGGTAAGGGTATAATTGGTAAGCCGGTAGTAAGCCTGGTAACGTTATCTAACATTCCGACTTGAAGTCAGAGCATGTGAGCCACGCTGCAGCCGCTTTATTGAAGGAAGTAAGGGAAAAAGGCAACGGGCGCTTCCAGGCACCCTGCCCGGTTCTCTAAAACATTGCACTACCTACTACCTACTGTTAATTGCGTTGTTTGGAGTTCAGAATTTGGGTGGCTATCGTAGGCATTCGGTGTTGGCCACCCTCTTTAAGAAATAAGAAAAAAGTGGCGCTGCGCTTGGGAACCCTAGGTCCATTCAAGGTTCACAAGGTTTACAAGTTAATCCATGAGTCAAAATGTGCGACTGCTAGGCTGCTAGGTCCATTCAGTTTACATAGCTTTTTCTGGCGCTGTGCTTGGGGTCTCTAGGACTGGTCAGAGACCTTAAATTCATAGCCCATTCTTGTTATCTATGCTTAAGTTGGTACCATTATACCTCGTCGTGACAGCCAAAGGTCTGCGATGAGCAAGTGCTTTCTTGCCCGTCATTGATTTCCCAAATGGCATGGTCTCCTATACCCATGCCTGGCATATATAGCGATGTAACCTTACCTTACCTATGCCTGGCAATTCTGCCCCTAAGCAGAGTTGTGAGCACTCTCTTGGAACTAGTTCCCTGCTCATCCCAGCTAGCCTTGCGTGTGCAAATGCATGAGCTGGTAGTGATTTTGTCTGCCGGTAAAGGAGTTTCACGGTACTTGGTACCAAAGTGGCTCCTTTTCCTTAATTAATGTGGGGAGTGGCTTTCACTGCCTGCGTAGTATTTTCTTTTTTTTTCAAACAAGCCAATTCCAACTGTCTGAAATTCAAAAACCGTGTCCGGTAAGTTAAGTTGTGCTGACGGTTAAACAGAATTGACGGTAAAACAGAATTGACAAGACGACGTGTCACGGAATAGCTGCTCGCAACTCTTTTGCAAGCTCCTCCATTTTTTTAAGACCTTCAGCCTGTGAGTTGGTGAGAATGTAAAGCAAAAAGTTACAAACTGAATGTACTGAATGTAATGTAGGAATTGGGTCTTGATTCTCAAAGGGTTAAGAAGCTTGCCTCCAAGCTCCATGTGCACTCTGTGAACTTTGCTGCTAAACTTGTCCATACCAGACGTGCCCTTTTCAGTACTGTTATCAACTCTCATCAGGAGCCGGTTTCAGGCCAAGCCTGCAACCCTCTTGATCCCCATTGATTTTCCCTTTCCTTTTTGCAGTGGAGGAGCTTTACGGTACTCGGTACCAAAGTGGCTCCTTTTCCTTAATTAATGTGGGGAGTGGTTTTCACTGCCTGTGTAGTTTTTTCTTTTTCTAGTGTACAGCAAGACACGGCCAGGAAGCCTTGAAGGTTGAGCGTACAGCTAAATTCACAAGAGATTAAATGGATTTGAGCATCGTGCAATGCACTTGGAGGTCAAAAACAGGTGCATGAGGAAGGCAGAGTTTAGTGCACGATCTCTGCTGCATTTTGAAGCAAACAGAGCCTGCAGACTCTTAAACGAAGAGGAGTTTTTGCAATACTTGATAACCATTTATAATGAATTGGGAATTGGTTTTTCCACTAATGCTTGTCCTTTCAGGCTGTGTTTATGAAGAAAAAGGCACCAACTACTCATTGCATTGGCCCAGTTAACTCACCGGTGTGCCCTCCGCTAGGAGCTTTACTAAGGCACTTCCACAAATGACGCCCTCAGCCCCCCAAGAAATGATCTGCTTTGCGTGCTCCTCTTTTGACACTCCAAATCCAACAGCAACCTGAACGGTGAAGCAAATGTGTAAACTAGCATGCATCTACAGGATACGACCACGTAACAAGCAGGGAACTTGTGCGTCAGCCCTTCCTTATGGGTTTATTTGTGGCTGGCCGAGACCAGTCAGCAGCCGATCAGCTAAACAATCTGGCTGAAGGTCACCCCCCATTGTACCCATTGTGATCATCCATCCCCAATTGTAATCATTCATCCCCCATTGTACCCATTATAATCATTCATCCCCCATTGTACCCATTGTATTTATTCATCCCCTCCTAATCCGCAGCCCTTACCTTCTACGTTCTACTGCAGTGGAGAAGAAACAAAGAGGAAAGAAAAACACGTTCTACTGCAGTGGAGAAGAAACAAAGAGGAAGAAAAACACGTTCTACTGCAGTGGAGAAGGAATAAAGAGGAAAGAAAAACACGTTCTACTGCAGTGGAGAAGAAACAAAGAGGAAAGAAAAACAACGCAGGCAGGCAAAACCGCGTACTCACTTTTTGTTTCTTCTATTATGCCAGAAGCCGTACATCTCCTTAATGTGGGAAATGTTACCCTTACCTTCTACGTTCTACTGCAGTGGAGAAGGAATAAAGAGGAAAGAAAAACAACGCAGGCAGGCAAAACCGCGTACTCACTTTTTGTTTCTTCTACTATGCCAGGGGCCGTACATCTCCTTAATGTGGGAAATGTGCTTCACCACATTATATAATTTTTGTGTTTCACCACATTATATCATTTATTGTGTTTCACGGCCAGGGGCCGTACATCTATTTCATGTGGGAAATGTGTTTCACCACATTATATAACTTCCCCCACTTCAGACAGCTTAAAAAGGAACACGTGCGCTTACAAGCGCGCTGTGTGCGTGCTGTGCTCATACATGCCACGCTCATTCAATATTTTAAGCAGGCAAGGCAACACGAGGTTGGAGATGAGTAGGACTGTTTGGCAGCAGCCTCCCTCAACCTAGCTCACTCTGGCAACCGAATGCAGGCTGCAATTTGTACTTTGTTACCATATAGGAGGCCCGCCAACCTGCCCCATGTGCCAAAATCTTAATGCTGCAGTAAGCCACGATACGGGAGCATAGGGGATGTTGAGCACTGGAAAAGTGCACGTGCAGATTCGTCGTACGGATTTTGTAAGCCCTAGATGTAGCAACCTTACTAGAAGCAAGGCCATGAAGAAGCAGACACACAGGAAGGCTGCCTCATACTCGAGCTCAGGCAACAAGGCACACACACAAACACATATACACACACACACATATATATATACACACACATCAGGGATGCACGGCTTTTTTGTAACCGACACCAGCTCTCCGACCCTGTTCTGTAATTGGTCTTAAACCCACAAACACTCACACATACGCACACGTGCACACACTCTCACACACATATATGCGTATACGCACACACACACACACACACGCACACACACGCACACACGCACACACGCACACACGCACACACGCACACACACACACATCAGGGAGGCACGCACCGGCTTGTCAGTAACGGTATGCAACATGGTCACCAGCTCTCCGACCCTGTTCTGTAATTTGTCTTGGACGCCGGTCACTCCGGTCACGGAAACTAGGTACACAAAACCTTGACTCTTCTTCGCTATGTCCGCCATTCGATCCTACGGCAAAGGTGCAGTTACGGTGGTTACGACAGTTTTAATACAGGGGGTGACCTCTCTACGGCAGATGCAGTGATGTGCTAGGCAGGTCACAGGCTGAAAGGCACAGCACGCACAAGAAAACAAAGCAGGGTATGGGCAGGCGGTTCAAGATGAGGTCACGTGCATCCACGGCCTCGGCGGCATGCTACCTTGCTTGCGGACGTGGAATGAAAAACATAATGACTGCCGGCGCTTCCGCACTTCAGCCACCGCTTGCGTGCACCAGCAATTTCACTACATCTTGCACAACACTCGCGCAGACCTGAAAGATTATGATTGCCGGCGCTTCTGGACTTCAGTCGGCGCAGCTTAGTCAAATTTAGACAGCAGCAGGCGACAACAAAAGGGACAGAGTTCTAAAATTGAAGTCCAAGGTAGAGAGCTCAGCAGCGTGCTGACTCTGAATTAGGAAAGGTTTTAACTAGCTCACGGAGGGTAAGAGTCTGTCTGCTCATGCCCAATCCCTTAAATAAATCCTTCTCCTGAAGTCATTTATACAACTTAACCTACTCGATGCTCCAACACACACACACACACACAATACACACACAAACACTAACACTCACCTGAGGTGTCGTGGGCGTGACTAACAGGATCAGATCAAGCCCAAACTTGTTGCACGCAGCGCGGATTTCATCTGTCTCTTCCAAGGGGATGTCTGGCACCAGCAGACCAGACACACCCGCTTCACTGACAGTCCGGCAGAACTCCTCCATCCCTCGTCGCATGATAGGATTAAAGTAGGTGAACAACACTAGGGCAGCACTCGTGGAGGGGGACACACGACGCACGAGGTCAATGACTGAGTCGAGGGTGGTGCCTCTGGCAAGGGCGCGGGTGGCAGCGTTTTGGATGACAGGGCCATCCGCCAAAGGGTCCTGTGCATTGAGGGAGGGAGGGAGGAAGGAGGGTGTTTCTGTGGAGAATGTGCGTGTGTATGCGTGTGCGCGTGCGTGTGTGTGCGTGTGTGTATGTGTGTGTGTGTGTATGTGTGTGTGTGTGTGTGCGTGAGTGTGAGAGTGTGTGTTTATGAGTGTGTCCGCATGCGTGTGTGTGTGTGCATGTATGTGTGAGTGTGTGTGTTTGAGTTTGTGTGTGTGTGTGTACGTGTGTGTGTGTGTGTGTGTGTGTGTTTACGTGTGTGTGTGTTTACGTGTGTGTGTTTGTGTGTGTGTGTGTGTGTGTGTTTGTGTGTGTGGGTGTGTGTGTGTGTGTGTGTGTGTGTGTGTGTGTGTGTGTGTGTGTGCGCGCGCATGCGCGTATATTCACGCAGTTGTATCAATGAAAGTTAGGTTCCTTATTCCCTCCACAAGCCACCCTAGCATAGAATTATCAATTTGCCAGCCAGCCAGCCAATGCAAGCATGCAAAATGGCATTTCCGCGTTTTCTCACCGAGTAAGGAACGCCCAGCTCTATGATATCTGCACCGATGGCGTCCAACGATCGAACGGCAGCCTCTGTTGTCTCCAAATCCGGGTCACCAGCGGCGATAAAAGGGATGAAAGCAATCCTGGGATCAATGTTCATAAGCCACAAGAGGCCCAAACTTGTGGCAACAAGAAGCACCAAACTTGTGGGAAGGTGCTGTCCTGCTTCCAGCAATTCAGTTTCTGCTTGCACGCGGAGCAAGACAGCAGCGCCACCTACTTTCCCTTGGCTTTAAGTTCAGCCATCTTCTCTGTCACACTCTGTCTTGACTTTGCCGCCATGCAGGCAGCGCTACTCCTACAGTCCTGCCTTGGCCTTCCTCCTCGCCGCGAGTGCGTTCTCTGTAAGCCCCCCCTTTGGAGCTGCATTGATGCTTGCATTGTGAATAATTAAATTATGTACTTTTGTGAAGGAACAAGCAAGGAGAACTAGATAAATTCAGGTCTTAAAATCAGGAAAGTAGCTTAAAAGCTCCTTGGTGCAAGCAAACCGGGCGCTACCACAGAACAGAAGGGAAGCAAAAAGAGATAGGTATGGATCCAGCAATAATTAAGCTCTGCGCTCCGGCCTGCAATGAGTTGTTACAGATCATATACAAGCTGGCAATTTGCGACTGCATTTCATCGCACAGGACCATCAAGCCTTTCATTGAGAGGAGCCTGCTTCACTTTCTACTTCTACTGTCCAGACAAATTTAAAGAAGAAGAAGCGCTTGAGAAGAAGAAGAAGAAAAAGAAGCACACCATCAACTCTGATCAAGAGCCATGGTGGTTTCAAAAAAAAGACAAGAAAGAAAAAACGGTAAAAGATTTTCTTGCAGACCTGAAGGCATGTTGGCTAAATTTTTTCTTGAGTGCCCTGGCATGCAGACGTTATGATCCGAGGCTGGGCAGTAAATTTTTTGTATGGCTGCTGTGAATGGTGCCCGTGGCTCTTAGTAGGATGGTGTGATGGTTTTTACGGTGCTCAAGTAAGCGAGGAACAAGTCAGTATGCTGTTCTTGTGCCTTTTCTGCTCGTGGGGTAGGGGAAGTGTCTACAAAGTACTTAAATTTGATCAGATGTATATTGCGTTTGTTTGGTTGTATCTATTGGTTTCATAGCCAGGGGGCATGGGTGGGCCGAGCCATCTGCTAGGTTATTACGGGCAATTTTTCCTGCATAAGTAGCAGGACTAGATCGGTACTTGTTTGTTGGGTTTCGTTTGGGGTGTGGTTGCTGGGTCGGAGTACTATGATTGCATCTGGCTTGCTAGATTTCCGCCACTGTTGTGCATTGAGATTCGAAGGCAAGAGCCAGGTTGGAATCATTTCTAGGGCGTATAATGCCTTGTTGCACTATTTTATCACGACTTCCTATGTCTGCTTGTGTTGGCAGGCATGCACCCTGTGTACCTTGTTGGATCGCTTTAGAAACATTTGTCCAGCAACGTTGTGCCTGTTAATAACCATTTTATTTATAATGGGATGACAGCAGCCTGACAGCATGTGGTAGGTGCCGTCTAGCTTCTGGCAGGTGGGGCAGATTGGTGGGCCTTCTATATGGTTGCATCTGAGCGGCACGTTTTTGCTGCTATGGTGTCAGTGCACTCGTTCCCTAGGATGCCAGCCTGGTCAGACAATTCAGAGCATGAGCTTTGACCTTGTGGAGATCAATTGTGTTTATGATAGCTAGATGTGGTGTACAATGATACGCTGTGGGTAGAGGGTTCTGTTTCTTATTTGCCATTTGCCAAAAAAAGGTACTATTGTACTATCCAGATCGTATAAGCACTATCCACACGAGCTTCATGATGTCCGACCATTGGATATGTTACCAAACTGGCTCTAAGTCTCCCTACCTCCTTGTTACTCAAATTATTGGATATTGTCTTTCCTAATGCCCTTGCCACTCCGAATAACCCATTCCTTCCTCTAGTCTGTTGATCTTGACTTTTTTGGGCGGAGATGTGTCTTGCCCAATTGTTGGCAGCGACAAATGGTGTGACAAGTAGTTAGTTGGTTGACAGTTGTGAGTTATGTATTTTGTTCAGTAAGCTGGTTGTGCAAGTCATTGATAACTTGATAACCTTTATCTTCTGGATATTACTGTATTGGTAATCACCTGCTTGCTTGCATTTCGGCGGTACGACAGAGCCAGGCCAACCTCCCCCTTCGTTAGCGAAGGAACGCCCCTTTTCTAATAGATAGTCTGGGCTGGCTGTGTGTCGTGGTGCCTTTGCTCGCTGTGAGTTGCACCTCTAGGGTGAAAAAACGCTGTGGTTTTTGTTGGCTAGCTTGCTGTGGTTGAACATCACGGGAGTGTGGACTGAGATGGTTGAGTTTCTATGTAGTGCAGCAACCAGCTAGGCCAGGATGGGGCTCTAACAACCTAACAACTTGAGGCGAAGGTTTTTCCTTCCAACGCTTTTCTGTGCTTTTCTTAGAACGTACATGCTGGTGCACTGTTGTAAGTCAAATGTTAAATTTGAACTCAGCTCCAGTTTGTTTGCATGAACAGCATGGCTGCGTCTCTAATGTGGCACTCCCTTCCTCCCCTTGGGTTATACATTCTGGTGTTCAGTTAACACGCCTGAACTGCTTGTTGTGGCTCTCCATCAGGCTCTTTTTATTATCTCAGGTTTTGCCTTTCATCATTCATTCCTCACCTCTTACTTATAACTTTCCTTAGAGAACAATATGGCACTGGCTGAGACCAGCTCGTATTCTACAACCTTACGTTTACTTTACGCTGGCTGATCCAGCAATGCCTATCAACCCAACATATGTGGCTTGTACTATTGCAAGGAATAAAAGCGGAAAGGTACAAAAACGTGAACTGCGTCTTGACCAACTTAGATTAACCTAAAACTCATTCTTCAGGTGCATATTTGTCTGCTAGTAATTATTCACAGTAAGTCACACGTAGCGTGTGAAGCAGAGTTCCCGAGAAATGAATTACGAGGCATTTTGCAAGCAAATCGTGTAAACAGATATGCAGCCAGCGTAAAAGCGTAGTGACTCACTTTCATCCTATGGCACACATCACAATCAATATAAAACAGGAACTACAGACATCAACAAACCATTTCCCCCTTAAAATAACTGCACTTTCTTTTTCGCTTGGACCCTTTTCCAGCCAGGAAGCTTCTCGTACGCCTCTCGCGGCATGCCAAACACCTGATAGCAAAAAAGAAAAGGAAAGGCTGCACTGATAGTAATAACACACTCAAGCAGTCGCACGTTTTGACTGATGGCTTAACTTGTATTAACACACTCAGGATGATTAAGGAAGCAGCACTGAAGAAGTGCCAGTATAAAAATGACCCTAGGCTGCCCTAGGTGTAAGTATTTCAGATCCTTTTCCATAATTAATGCAGGGAGTAGGTATTTTTGCTTGCACAACGTTTTAGCTTTGTTCAGGAAATTGTGAGGCAACGGTTGGCTCAAATGGTGTGTGTTGCTGAAGGGACAATAATGAACTAATAAGAGAACACGTGTGTGTTGCTGAAGGGGCGGTAATTATCTAATAAGAGAACACGTGTGTGTTGCTGAAGGGACGGTAATGAACTAATAAGAGAACACGTGTGTGTTGCTGAAGGGACGGTAACTAACTGATAAGAGAACACTCGTAAGCAGTTGCAAGTGGTTTGCTGGTATCACGCTCACTCACGGCAGGCAGCATTGTGGTATAACCCTGTAAAGTATAACCCAAAATGGATGTGGTTTGCTGCCTCTCCTGCATATACTTTAATATCTGTACAAGATATGTAGTGGATGTGTAGTATGTAGTGGATGCCTTGTAAGGATGTCCTCCAGGACACCTGTAACAATGAAGGGACTGGAACTTTGATAATACAATGCTTGCAGGCAAAGGGTGTTCCTGTATTGATGCAAGTTTGATTCTGGTGGTCTTACAAGTCAGGCCACGTACGCATCTAACCAAAGAACCAGCAGCAGCTTGTTGATGAGGGTGAAAGAGTTGACTGTCATAGCATTTTATCCCTTGTATGTCTATGGCAACGTCCCACGTACGTGCCACCATTTCGGAGCAGGGGGGGACAAATTTTTAAAGTGCTAAATATCGCCGTTTGAGACTCGGAGGAGCGAGTATCTTGATGGGGTTGCACAAAATTTAGTCCAACTAACTGTATGAGGTAGAAGACAATGGGTTTGTAGCGATAGTGTAATCTCATGGATAGCATGCTCTGCACAGAAAACCCTGTTGGAGTTTTATAAGTTCTGTGCGTTTAATTGCTTGGGTGAGGTATGAGGGAGCGAGAATCGGAGCAGAGCTGCAACCTAATGAATTCCATGCTCTGCACAAGCATTAAGGTAAGGTAAGGTAAGGTAAGGTAAGGCAAGGTAAGGTAAGGTAAGGTAAGGTAAGGTAAGGTAAGGTAAGGTAAGGTAAGGTAAGGTAAGGTAAGGTAAGGTAAGGTAAGGTAAAGTAAGGTAAGGTAAGGTTACATCGCTATATATGCCTCTGGTGGGCATCTGAGCGGAAGCTTGGAAAAAAGCCTGTAACCAAACCAAAACAACGCTAGAAAAATCAAGGGAACAGGGCTAGGCAAAAGCATTAAATACCTGGGTAAACTCGTCGTTGCTGAGGTAGGCTTCTTTCTGGTCTGCCTTGATGCCATCTTCCAGACGCAAGCCGACCAACTCAGCATAAGGGATGATGTCCTGGTAGAATGGACGCAATTGTGCCAGAGCATTCTCAGAAATAACAATAAAGAATAGGGAAATTATAGTAGGGATAGCCCTCTTGGAAATCAAAATTTTACTTGCTGGCAGCAACATCTTGCTGGCAGCAACATCAAGTACAGCTCTATGGAGCTGATAAATGAACGGTGTAAGCTGCTAGCAGCTTGACAAGACGGCTGCCACCCCTCCTACCTTGTTGGGTTGCCGAGTGAACGCTCCAGCTTTCAAGAGGACGCTGACGTTGACTGCGCAAAACAGGGAGGAGTGAAAACACACAGTGGAAACACACACAGTGGAAACACACACAGTGATGAAAATAGGGAGGAGTGAAAACAGGGAGGAGTGAGCTTAGTGAGGCAAAAAGCAAACCAGCCAAACAGTAGAATTTTCAGCCAGGTATGTGAAATATATAGGATAGATAGGGAAAAAGCGGTGGCTCAGCACGCTGCCGCATGTTAGTCATTGGTCGTGGTTAATCATTGTCAGGCATGGATAGTCATCGGTCAGGCATCCCGCATGTTAGTCATTTGTCATACATCCCATGTGTTAATCAACGGTTAGTCATTGGTCGTGGTTAGTCATGGTTAGTCATTGGTCTTACATCCCACGTGTTAGTCAACGGTTAGTCATTGGTCGTGACTAGTCATGGTTAGTCATGGTTAGTCATTAGTCTTACATCCCACGTGTTAGTCAACGGTTAGTCATTGGTCGTGGTTAGTCATGGTTAGTCATTGGTCTTACATCCCACGTGTTAGTCAACGGTTCGTCATTGGTCGTGGTTAGTCATGGTTAGTCGTTGGTCTTACATCCCACGTTTGTAGGGTGCAAAATGTACACAACATCAAGCACAAATATAGTGTTATATGTAATATGTTTTAAGGAATGATGCAAGTCTCAAGAGTGGTGGGAGTAGCTCAAGCCGAGGTTTCGTCAGTGGTTGTTGCTCTGGGATTAAAGGACCAAGAAGCATCTCCCCCCAACAAACAACTGTATGTAATGTGTTATGCGGGGGCCCCTAATCCTACATTGTCTGTGCGTGATGCGTGATGCGTGATGCGTGATGCGGCTGTAGTGCTTGCAATCTCATAACGCTTTGTACACAAAGCAGTTAATATCCACTGAAAGAGGTAATATAACTCTAGGAGCGCCTCCTCCGCAAACCTTTGGGGAAAACTAGAAAACTTCTTTAATGAGGTTTGGCAACATCAGAGGAAGACAAAGCACATACGATAAAATAAATTGCAAACGCGCATCTGAAGGACGACCCCCACGGTGACAACGACGACTGAATGTGAAGGCTCAGCTATACCTGGCACCTACGTGCCCCTTAATCATACTGGGTGTGTTAACACTACTAGCATCGCCTTTTCTTTACTTTGTTTTGTCCTCATACTCAGTGCACCTGTGTTTCGTGGTAGTGCATTAATTGCTCTTCTCCTTCACACTCAGCGCACCTGTGTTTTTGTGGTCATGCGTTGATGGCGGAGCGGCAGGACTGTTAGCCTGCGTCCAGCAACGTCACCACAGCCAGGGAATGCACATGTGCATTTAGTATAGTGGCCAGGGAATGCACATCTGCTTGAGTATAATGGCCAAGGAAAGCACATCTGCCTTTAGTATAATGGGCAGGGAATGCACATCTGCCGTTAGTATAATGGCCAGGGAAAGCACATATGCATTTAGTATAATGGCCAGGGAATGCACATCTTTGTTAGTATAATGGCTAAAGAATACACATGCGCACCTGACTTGATGCTTAAGTGCGCCAAAACAAAGCAGCTATAGGTGTTAGGTGTAGACGGAGGGTAAAACCTTCTTAGTAATAAGACTCATTAAGGCAAAACAACAAAGCTGGCAAAACACCACATGCCTAAGTATGTAGGGTTGGCCAGAACCGTATATATACGGTTTACATACGGTATTTTTGGCAGGGAAATGACCAAATATACGGTCATATACGGTGCATACATACGGCTCTGGCCAACCCTACTAGTATGACATGCCTGTAGTTTGACATGCACTGCAGAAGTAAACGATGCACTGTAGCCAATAACCAGGTCGTTTTTTGTATCCTATTTCTGTACCTCCTTGGATGAATTTGCACAGCTGGCCTCTGGCCGAGACCAGTCAGCAACCGATCAATCAAACAATCTGGGTGAGGTTGCCCGTATTGGAAATATTATAACCATTGTGCGCCGCAGCTAGGGCGCGCGACAGCTGTCTCGCGGTTTACTCAAGCGCTAACTAGGCTTATGAGCACGCAAGGCAGGGAGAATAATGCGCCCCCCAGACGCATGTTCTGCAATGCTAGGAAGACGCGTGCATGCTTGACACCCTGCCTGTACTGCTCACGCACGTTGGGTACTACTCGGGCTGGCCAGAACCGTACATGCACATGTGCATTCGGTGCCTGTATGATTATAATTAATAAAGACCTTAGCAGGGGAACTCCTAAGTTGCGGTCATACATACACGGTCGTGTATACACACGGTTCTAGCCGTGTATACACATGGTTCTGGCGACCCCAATGATATTACCTTTGCGGGGGAGGGCCGAGATGGCTTGGGTCCAGGAGGACCAGGTCCCTTTGCGGGAGGCGATGTCTGCTCAAACATAGACTGCAGTAGGCAGATGTGCACATGCGTAACGAGAGTAACCGCCAGGCATACACGTGGCTAGATCGGATGAAACAACATTTAAAACCTCTTGTGTCCTCACGTCAGGCGTTGATTGGAAGCATAACATGTGACACAATCTGCTGATTTCCCTTGGGGATTAAGGGGAATGATGTCTGCTTGGAAACACAACCGAAGGTAGATGCGCAAATGTGCAACACAAAACGGCTGGAATATAACCATGTTCACACGGCCTAGTTTGGTGGCTCCTAGTCTTGGCTAACAAGTCCCAACATCTCTGTACATCCATAACCTCTTTCGGTCTCTCGCACGCTTCTTCACTCCCTACGCAAGAGCTTGGGCAGTTCTGCATGCTAAAGACACGTACCTTGGCTTTCTTCACGCTCAGGCTCTCCTCCTCCTCAGCTGTCAATCTTCCTGGCTCCTGCTCGTCCTTTGGCGTGACTTCCTGAGAAGGAGTAAGGTTGCTCGTTCCCTCCAGCTGCTGCTGCTGCTGCTGCTGCTGCTGTGAAGCAGGACTCGGCGAGTCAGGAGTGGGAAAGGGAGGAGCATTGGAAGCGGATAGTGAGGCATCATCACTAGCAGGCTGCGGCTGCTGCTGCTGCTGCTGCTGCTGCTTTCCTGCAGGGGATTCTGGGGATTCAGGAACAATGGGCGGAGCACTCGCAGGCTCCTGCTGCCTCACCTCCTCCCGCCTCGCTTCCTGCGGCTTGGTTGGAGAAGATGCCTCGATGGGGGCCGTAGCAGACTTGGTCTCAGGGAGAGGTTGGGGTGATGCCTCTTGAGGGGAGGCAGGAGGAGAAGCTGGCGCTTGAGAGGATTCTGGCACGTGCCCGTTCTCGGTGCCCCCGACTTCCACCACCTTCTCAATGTTTGTGTGCTGGCCTTCATGTCCTTCTCCTTGATCAGGAGTTTCCATCTTGTCCATGGCAGACCTCTGGAAATGTGCAAGTTGTTTAACCTGCCTCGGGTTTCTCAAGTGCTTGCGTGATGGGAGGGGAGAGGCAGATATTAATTTCAAAATAAACCAAAAGCAACCATTTTCGAGGGAAAGTGAGGAACGTTTGTTGTCGGAAAAGTTTTTTTTTGGCGTGGGTCAGATATAAAATATTTAAGCAAACAATGGTAACCCCTCCCAGTGCTCTGGACTGTACCGTGAAGGTGAAGGGGCTGCCTTTCAGGGCCACGTCGAACGACATTCGCAAGTTCTTTGACGAGGGAGGCGGGGAGCTGGGCAACGCGATTAAGGAGGATGGCATCAGGTTGTGTGTTGGTCTCCTGGACGGCTTAATTGTGACCCACTGCTCAAACTCCATTGAGGCAATTCCTGTTGCCTCACGCACGCACACGACACTCCCTGCCACTCACTCCCGTGCTTGCACACAATTACCACGCAGTTTCGTACTTCATTCCCATGGCAGGCCAACGGGGATGGTGAGCGAAAACCGTTCGCAACGAGGAGCAAATAAAAATGTCTTGCTGATACACAGCAGGCTGCACAGAATAGGAGGAGTAGGAACTACTCTGTGGCTAGGGTCCAACAGGGGGGTGTAATTGGTGTGGGCAGTTGCCAAGGCCTGCGCACCCTGACAACATAATCCTTCTGGCTGTGCAGCGTTCCAAGCTAGGGGAGCTCCTCTCTCTCCCTGACGTGCTGTTTTAGCATGTGGTAATTAAATTTCACCGTGCATTTAACTGAACGGCTTTGTTCATGCTTTGCACCCTGTATGCAGGCCTTCATCGTGTTTAGTGGCTCGGAAGAGGCAAAGAGGTGAGGAGTGCTGCCGCATCCATGGCTTAAAGCCTGACGCATTGAACGAGTTTCAATTATCCTGGTTTGACCTTGTGCTCCAACCATCTTGCAGAGCTACCCAAAAAGACCGGGAGACTTTCGGGGACAGGTTTGGTGACAGGTACGTCTTCGCTGTGTGCAGCTTCATGCTTGTTGTTAAAAACATGCCCCCATTAGGCATGCAGGACAAAGCCAGGGTGGCTAAGACAGCTTGCTCTTGATAAGGAGACTGCCAATTACGTGCCTATGCGCTCTCCGTCTTGTGCCAGAAAAAGCAAGGTAGCTTTACTCACGGTCAACAAGCACCCTTATGCCCCGTTGTGTCAACGGGTCGCTTGAGTTAGCTTACGGAAAGCGTCAATCATGGTCACAATGACGTCTCACGTTGACAGGTGAGACCATCCACCAAGGTGACCAGCCAACGTGAGATGTCATTGTGATCGATTGTTTTGAACCAGCTCCTGGATGACCAGTCCTGGGTGACGTGCAACAACGTACGCCTGCTTCATAAGTCATAAAACGCATCCATCTGTAAATCCACGTGTGTGGATTGTGTTCACCGACTTAAATGATGCAGATACGTGAGAGTGTACCCTGCCCTCTCCACCGATGAAGCGGAGATGCAGCAGGCCGTTCAACAACAAAACATGATGCAGCAGGTGTGCACGCCTGGTTTGTGAGCGGTGTTCCTGCTGCGTGTCTGCGTGACTCACGCGGTATTGTGTGTGTAGTCGTGCGTGTCGTTTTTACGTACAGTTTGTGAGCCGGTGTTCCTGCTGCATGTCTGCATGACTCGCGCGGTATTGTGCGTGTAGTTGTGCGTACGTATGACCAGACCTGCCTGAGTACCTCCAAATCCCAGTGCATTAAAATGGGTGCACTTATACAGTGTGTGCGTTGCTCTCTGTCAACTCCCTGCTCCTCATGCTATGTAGGGCGTGTCTTCTCGTACCCTAAGCAGAGTGTATGCATATTAACAATATGACATTACAAATGTCTTGACAGGGGAATGGATTTGGGTATAGCCAGTCTGACAGCGTGGTCAAAATCAAGAGCTTGCCTTTTGATGCCAACCAGCTGGACGTCATCCAGTTTTTTGTGGACTACAGGCTCAAGCCAAACGGTGTGCAGCTGGTGGTGCGCTCTGACAACAAGCCCACTGGAGAGGTGTGTGTTTGTGTACTTGTATGTATGTATGCGTGCAAATGTGTGGTTGTTTGGGTGTATGTAGGTTGATACATGTGTGTGCATGCACGCACGCACTGCCTCACCTACTGCAGCTGGTAGTGTGTCACCTACTGCAGCTGGTATGTGTGAGTGTGTTGGTGTTGGTGTGTGAGTGCACAGGCTCAGACTGATTGCCGCTTGTCCTGTTGAAATGCTCAGGCTTGAACAGACGAGAGCATTGGCCTGGAAGACTGTTGAATGCGGCGTCGCTTAGCGGCATATGCGCAGGGTTGGCCAGAAAATATACTTGGTGATTTCCCTGCAAAAAATACCAGATACACACCGTGTATACACGGTTCTGGCCAACCCTAGCTTCCTGGCAATGACTTGGCTCAGCTGGAGCTAGGAAGCGTGCTGTGCTGTACGGGCTAGTGACTCCAAAGTTCACAATCCCACTATAGCAGCCTTGGTGTGTGTGTGTGTGTGTGTTGCGTTCAACGTTTCCCTGCATGTCCTGCAGGCGTGCTTGGACCCTGAGGCCCCTCTGAGGAAGCCTGTCGTGTTGAACAAGAAACAGACCGCACAAACTGCACATTTCACTCATATGTAGGGTTGGCCAGAACCATATACATACTGTAAATATACAAAATTCTCGGCAGGGGATTCACCAAATATACAGTCATATACGGTGAATACATACGGTT
>Ga0307963_1001737_pt1 | contig 16891 bp, 13 predicted proteins | sample OrgLakmetagen594_FD_201829 | JGI IMG/M metagenome (GOLD analysis project Ga0307963, IMG submission 201829) | Saline water microbial communities from Organic Lake, Antarctica - #594 | ecosystem: Environmental > Aquatic > Non-marine Saline and Alkaline > Saline | place: Antarctica: Organic Lake...
GCGCGAGAGCGCACCGTGGGTTCGAATCCCACCCGCTCCGCCACTTGCCCCTGAAAAACTGTTCTCCCGGTCCGGCTGCGGCCGGATTTTTCCGTTGTTATCGAGGGTTATGCGCGAGGGGCTGAACACTGGCCACGGTGCCAGAAGCGTCAGAAGCGGTCTCTCAGGGCCGATATTCTCCGGACCTGATGACTGCACTAGTTTAGTGAATTTCTTGCAAGGGACTGTAAATAGGTGGTTTTGTTTGAGTCCAGCCTAAACACTTCGACCCCAGTGGCGTTCGCCCGAGATGGGACTGGAATAGAAACTTCGCCTATGCGGCGTGCGCGATGGCGGAGAGGAAGACCTTCGGGCAAGGGATAGAAGCCGCATGGCCGAAACCGCCAACGGCGGACTCGGTTCACGATAGCCCGCCTCGCAAGGCTGCGCCGGACGCTTTGCTCTCGACCATGCCGCACGGCAACATTATTGCTGTCAACAACCAACACAGCCAATCAGGCATAAAACAAACTTCAACGGGAGCCAACTATGCCCCAACCCATCGAGCGGATTGATGTCCACCTGGACGGGATTGGTCATCTGATTTCGGACAAGAAGATCGAAGTCCCCGCTTATCAGCGGTCTTTCGCATGGGAAAAGGATCAAGTCACGGACCTTTTTCGGGACATTAGCGATGCGATCCGTTCCAACGCGCCAGAGTATTTTCTCGGTACCATTGTTCTAACGCCTGCCGCGAACGACAAAACCCATGTGATCGACGGTCAACAGCGGATCGCCACAACGCTCGTTTTCATTGCCGAAGTGCGCAATTTCCTGCGCGCTCGCGGCGATGTCGACCGGTCCGATACCATCCAGTCCGATTACATCGCCAAGCGTGACCGCCGCACGTTAGAGACGCAGGCAAACGTAGTTCTGAACGAAAGCGACAACCCGTTTTTCCAGGCAGCCATCGTCGAGAATGGCAGAATGGAACCCGTCACCGAAGCCCATAACCGAATACGGGACGCGAAGACTATCGCAAGCGAATTTGTCGGACGTATTGCGGCACAATCACATGAGCCCGTCGAAGCGCTCAATGACTGGCTCGATTACATCGACAACAAGGCAAAGGTTATCGTCGTTAATGTCAGTAGCGAGGCCAATGCCTACACGATATTTGAAGTCCTGAATGATCGCGGGATCGACCTGTCGATTGCCGATCTGCTTAAGAACTACCTCTTCAGGATCGCGGAAACCCGCCTACGCGACGTTCAGGATGCCTGGACCAGCATGCGTAGCCGGATCGAGAGCGTTGAACGCGAGCAAGCGATCAAGACCTTCATCCGCCATGTCTGGTCATCGCGTCACGGTTTGACCCGCGAGCGCGAACTTTATGACCGGATCAAGGAGCGCGTGACAGGCAGGCAACAGGCCGTCGATCTTGCCGTGGAACTGAACACCGCCGCCGCCGATTATGTAGCCCTTTACAATCCGGCCAATCCGAAGTGGCGGGCGCTCGGCCCTGCCGTACAGGACGCAATATACGCGCTCGGCGAGATGCGGGTGATCCAGAACCGCCCGCTGGTACTGGCAATCCTACGGCACTTCGAGGACAGGGAAATTCGCAGCACACTGCCGATGCTCGTGTGCTGGACGGTGCGCTTCCTAATTGGCGGATCGGGGGGCAGCGGCACGCTGGAGAACCTTTTCTCGACGACCGCGCAACGAATATCTGCGGGAGACATTACAACCGCGCGGCAGCTTTTTGAGGCAACGCGGGGCTCCCTGCCGAGCGATGCCGCCTTCCGCGACGCCTTCGCGGCAGCAAACGTGTCTAAGAACTTTCTGGCGCGGTATTATCTCCGCGCAATCGCGACGAACGATAATCCCGATGGCGAGTACCGGATCAGCCAACACCATGACGAAGTGAACCTGGAGCACGTGCTCCCGCAGGAGCCGGGCGAGAACTGGAACCATATTTCGGCAGAAGATGCGAAGAGCTGGCACAAGCGTTTGGGTAATTTGACCATCATGGACAGCGCGCTCAACGTCGCCGCCGCAAATGCGCCCTTCGACGACAAGAAAGCGATCTATGCGCAGTCACGCATAGAGATTACCCGTTCGCTCTCCGAACTGCCCGACTGGACGCTGGAGCGGATTCAGGAACGTCAGAACGCGCTTGCCGATAAGGCCGTTCAAGTCTGGCCGCTCGCGCCGCGGGCATAGGGTTCAGATTCTGGTGATGAAGTCGCGTAGGCGTGAGTGCTGCACCATTTCAGGTATCGTCTGGAGCGTGAAGACTTTGCCTTGCGTGGCCTCCAGCAACTTCTTCATGTCCTGCCTGCGCTGCTTGAAGCCGCGCCCCGCAATGCACGCAATAACCTCATAGCGCGGGCCTTGTTCGGGCGTGCGATCTCGCACGCTCATCGTATGAAGATGCTGAACGCGCGTTACCTTGTCCCGCGCCGTTCCGTCATCCTCGGCGAGCTTCGCCTCGATAATAACCTGTGGATTGAATTCATCGGGGATGATGAAATCGGGGGCTTGCTCGAAGCCTGCGATACGCTCGGCCCGCTTGGTCTTGCGGAAGCTGATACCGTGCCGCGTGAGTAGCTTCTCGATGGCGGTTTCCACCAGATCGCCAACCAACTCGCTGACGGAATCGCGGTGGCCCGCAAAAGGTCGGCCCAGATAGCGCTCATAAAGCAGCATGGAATACGGAACGCCCATGTCGGCCAGCGGGCCGATGCTGGCGAGGCCGCTTGCCGTATCGGCTTTGTTCAGTCGATGAATGAGGGCTACATCAATCTCCTGCGCACCTTCGGTCAGTAGCTTACAGGCTGAGCGCACGAGGGCCTGTAACCGCTCTCCTGCCTTGCCCGTTGGCTTGAGCGGTTTCGTCGGAGAAAGCCGGATATTCCGGTCGATGCTTCGGGCCGCGCCTTGCGTCACGATGATATCGGTGTTCTCGGTTGCGGCCTCGGCCCATTCGGACGGAGTGAAGCCCAGCATGGCGCGAAGGACGATCAAAGTGATGGGTTGTTGAAAGACGAGCAAAACAACAGGCTCAGGATCGAGTTCGGAAAAGCCCTTTGTTGTCTTTTTCAGAGCTTCGTAACCGTCCTCAAAAACAGGGTAATCAATGAATCCGTCGCCCTTCGGGAGGGTCATGAAGCCTGATTTCAGGGTCGCGAACACGTCATCGACGTAAGTCTCGATATTGGCTTCGATCTCGGGATAGGTAACTTCAAAAGGTGACGGCATTTTGCTCGCGCTCGTCCTTTCTGGAATGCTCAAATAGTGATCCATAATCCTGTATCGGGACTTCCAATGCTTCCACGCTTGCGATGATATCGTCCGGCTCGCCGGATGCTGTCAGCGCCGCAGAAAATCGCGCCAACTTGGTCGCCACATCAAGATCGCGATCCCAGCCTTCGCGCAGGTTCCAGATCGCAAGGCGGGTCAGGTGGCCGAAGGTGATACAACGAATATCTCCCTTGCGCGGGGTCATTCCCGCCTCAGTCAATTCCGCAAGTTCCCTCGCGACCAGCGCGGCAAGCTCTTCGGCATTCCGGCACAGCGTGTCTTTTGGCGCAGATCCCTTTGAGCGACAGACGAAGACGCTATCGACGATAGACGAGCCTGTGCCGTGAATATGGATCGAGCCGCCCATTTCCGCTGGACATGGCAGCGAGGCCGAACAGGTCAGCCCGGCATCAAGGATTGCAACGCCGATGGCCTCATAGGCTTCAAGTTTGTTGTGGTGGTAGGTGAAAACAAGAGGCGCGCCAGGTTTCAAGGCTGTTGCCATTTTCGTGTAAACCGCAGCAAGCCCCTTAGTGAAGTGCTCCAGCGTCCGGCCAAGCGTTTGGTTGCCTGTCAACTCTCCGGCATCGCGGGACGACGCGCGCTCGAAGCCCTCGGCTTCTTCGCCGAGAAGAGCTCGGAGCCAGACATAGCAAAAGTCCATCAGTTCGCCGTATTGCACATTCCCGAAATACGGCGGATCGGTAAATACGGCATCGAGGCTGGCGGGTTCGATGTCGATATCAGTTGAGCTTGCACACCGAATGGCAATCTTGCGGGGGCGATGGCCGTTCAGCCGTTCGCCGATCCATTCGCCGACAATCGGCACCTGGACTTTCTTCTTTCCCTCGCGCCGCACTTCGAACGGAGCATCGCAGTAGCGTTTCGCACGGGTATATTTCTCGATGATGTTCGACCAGCCACCTGAGCCAACATTCGTTCCGCGGTCATTGACGATCCCAAGAAGATTGGATTCGACGGGCATCAAACCGACCGGAAATCCATGCAACGAAAAAATATCAAGGGATTTGAGCGCCATCGTATCGTAGCGGCAAAGCATGTTCTGGTAGCGCAGAAGGTCGGACAGATTGGTCGCGAGAGCATGCCTGATGCGCTCGTTTCCAATCGAGGCGATGAAGGTCGCGCTCTTTTCCAGCCCGTAGAGCTGTCGCGCAGTAAAAAGCTCGCGGTAGCGCATATAGCCCCAACGGTGCAGGCGGTCGGTTTCATCGCCTGGCAAAATTTCCTGCTCGGGTACGAATTGCGGCTCATGCGACGCCCAGAGCTTTTCGATCTCCTGAACGCGGGCAATGTCCTTCGCGTCCGGCGCTTTGAAAAAGCGGCCCTTGTGGCATTTCTTGCGCTCGGGGTTGAAATATTCAATCGCGATCAGGCGATGGCGCGGAGGGCCTTCCTCGGGGCGGGGATATTTGTTGATGTGGCCGCAGGACGGACAGGCGCAGCGGCTCCGCTTGGCAGGCCCCTCAAGAGTCAGTTCGGCATCACACGTCTTGCAAGAGCCCAGCTCTTTTGCAGACGCGCATTCGTTAAGCGAATAGCACTGGCTGCATACGATCACATGGGCAGGATGGCGGGTGTCGTCGGCAATGCGGTATCCTGGGAAAAGCGGCACGCCTTCCCCGCAGGCGGTGCAGGCAACTTCCTTGACCCAAAGGAAATACTTTGCCGGAACGTCCTTCTCACCATAGATCGGACAATCTGTGCGATAGAAGCGGTCAAGATCGGACTTCAAAGCGTCCAGAAGCTCGCCCGACGCTTTCTGGTATGCGGGCAGGTCCAGATGCTCGATTTCTTCGCGGACAATCCATGCGGCCATCGGGTTGATGTCGTAGCCCTGAACATCACAGCCGACGCGGTTCGCTTCAATCAGTGGGGTGCCGCCCCCCATGAACGGGTCGGCCACCTTTTTTCCGCTGAAATCATGGGCCTCGAAGAAGGTCTCGGCGACTGGACGACCGGCAAACTCTGAGAGCGTGAGCCCACGGAATAGCGTGCCTGGCCTGCGCGCAAACCACTTGTGCACGGCAATAATCGGTCGATAGTTCTGCTGGATCTGCTTCTCCTTGAGAGCAAGCGCAGCAACGAAGCCGATATTGTAATTTTGCTCGATGGTCATGAGGCAGCCAAGATGCGGGGCGATTGCCACAAGCAGTAGAGGCTTTGCCCCCCCTGTGCAACAAGGTCTAGGCGCTTCCGCATGCCCTACGCTGGCCAATCGGGAGTCTGTTTGTGCGAGATTAGGTGCAGGTGGAAAAGCTGCTAAGGTCGGCTCTGGGACAAGCGCGTCGCTCAGTCGAGTCGAAGTTGTTGCTCCGACCACTCCACCGGTACCGGTACCGGCTCGAGCAATTTCGCCAGGGTCACCTCGGGTCCCTGTGTCCCATCCAGGATCGCCTCGACAATGTCCGGCGCTAGCAACGTCAGGCGGAGGACTCGGGTCATGTAGGACGGCGCGATCCCCTCGCGCTCGGCCAGTTCGGCGATGGTTGCGAACTCGCCCGACTCCAGCATCCGCTTCCACCGGAACGCGCGCGCCAGCGCCTTGACCAGTGTGCTGTCGGTCCGTCGCGGCTGCGCGGCACCCTCCGGCAGTTGCATCTCCTTGCGCCCGCCGCGCTTTACGACGCGGAACGGGACGTGGAGCGTCATGGTTTCGGGGATCGGCGCCCCGCGGGTCACGCGGCCTCTCCTACACCGCCGGCAATCATCTCGCGCGCGAGGTTGCCGAGGCCATCGACGCGCAGCCGCACATTCAGGCCGTCCGTCCCGATATCGACGCGCTCGACCAGCAGCGCCACGATGCGCGCCTGCTCGGCCGGGAACAACTCGTCCCATAGCGGATCGAGCTCCTTCAGCGCCGAGCGAGCGTCGGCCTCTGTTACGTCGTCGACATGGGCACGCGCCGCCTTCCATGTCCCTGCCACGATCTCGGGTTGGCGGAACACGGCGCGCAACTGGTCGATCACCGCCGCCTCGATCTCGCCCGCTGGCACACGGCCGACTGGGCACGCCCCGGCGCCATGCTTCAGCACCGTCTGGCTGACATAGTAGCGGTATAGCCGCCCGCCCTTCCGGGTGTGGGTCGGGGAGAACGCGGCGCCGTCGGGGCCAAACAGCAGCCCCTTTAGCAGCGCGGGCGTGTCGGCACGGGTGCGCGCGGCGCGCTTGCGCGGGCTCTCCGTCAGAATGGCGTGCACGCGATCCCACGTCTCGCGGTCGATGATGGCGTCGTGCTCGCCGGAGTAGCTGTCGCCCTTGTGCACCGCCTCGCCGATATAGGCGCGGTTGTTCAGCATCCGGTAGATGTATTTCTTGTCGATCCGGTTGCCACGCGGCGTGCGGATGCCGCGCTTGCCCACCTCACGCGCCAGTTCCGTGCCTGAGCCGATCTCGAGGAACCGGGCGAAAATCCAGCGCACATGGTCCGCGCGCTCCTCGTCGACCAGCAACTTGCGGTTCTCGACACGGTAGCCATAGGGCGGCACGCCACCCATCCACATGCCCTTCTTCCGGCTTGCGGCGACCTTGTCGCGGATGCGCTCGGCGGTGACCTCGCGCTCGAACTGGGCGAACGAGAGCAGGATGTTCAGTGTCAGCCGCCCCATCGACGTGGTCGTGTTGAACGCCTGCGTGACCGAGACGAAAGTGACCTCGTGGCGGTCAAACACTTCGACCAGTTTGGCGAAGTCGGCCAGCGAGCGGCTGAGACGGTCGATCTTGTAGACCACCACCACATCGACCAACCCGTCCTCGATATCCTCCATCAGCCGCTGCAGGCCGGGCCGTTCCAGCGTGCCGCCCGACAGGCCGCCGTCATCATACTGATCGCGGACCAGCACCCAGCCCTCCGACCGCTGGGAGGCCACGAACGCCTCGCAGGACTCGCGCTGGGCATGCAGGCTGTTGAATTCCTGCTCCAGCCCTTCCTCCGAGGATTTGCGCGTGTAGATCGCGCAGCGCTGTTTGCGCACCGTAGCCTTCATGCGCGCGCCCTCCTGCTTTTCAATCCGAAGAACACCCAGCCGTTCCAGCGCGTGCCGGTGATCGCGCGGGCAATGGCCGAGATCGACTTGTAGGGGCGGCCCTGCCATTCGAACCCGTCGGCGGTCACCGTGACCACATGTTCCACGCCCTGCCACTCGCGGATCAGGCGCGTGCCGGTGATGGGTGTCAGATCGGCGCGGATGCCACGCTTTTTCTTATCACCACCGTCCAGTTCCTCGCCCAGCCGTTCCAGCCGACGGATCGTCTCCGGCTTCAGCCCGCCATAGGCCAGTTCCTGGATGCGATAGGCCAGTCGGCTTTCGAGGTAGCGCCGGTTGAAGGGCGGTGGCTCGCTATCGAACAGCTCGCGCCACTGCGCCTTCAGTTCCGGCGTCGGTGTGGTCTTCAGCGCCGCCAGGCGCGCGGGGATGGGGTCATGCATCGTCATGGTTTTCTCCGGTGAATGGAGTTGTATGAAGGCATCGGTCGGGCGGAGAGTGTAGGCAACTTTCTCCGGCATCTGCAGATGGTTGCGTCTTGTGCCGATGCCTCAGCCGCACCAGACCGAGCGCCAGCAGGCCGCACAGTTCGGTCCGACGCTCGGCGGGGGTCATCTGGTCGGGTGGGAGCGCGTTGGGGCGTTTCATGTCACGGGCCTTGGGTCAGTGGTCTCCTATGACCTCTACTCACCCGCATCGAAAACTGTCCCGGCCGATCCCGCAAAGGTTGAAGAATCGCGCGGCCGAACATAGCAAGAACACCGGCCAAGCAAGAAAGGGGATTCGTCATGGCTGGCAATTTGAAGAAGTTCGTGAACCCCCGGTTCATCAAGACCATCGATCTGGCTCTGATGAAGCCGTTACTGGCGCGACACGAAGGCAAGTACAAAAGCTTTTCCGTCGACCTGCTGGACCAGGAGGAAGATGCCGCGCGCGAGGAGCTGCAGACGCTGTTGACCGGTGCAGAGGAAAGCTATCCCGAAGGACTGCGCGGCGATCTGCACCGCATCGCGGAGCTGGGTGACGCACGTGGCCTTGAAATCATCCAGACGCAAGCGAAGCGTCAGGGCATCGATCTGTTCCCGGACATGAAGACCGGCGACGAGGACGCGCCCAACAAGGCGCACGAGCCCAAGCACATCGCCGTGCGGGTGTTTCTTGAGCATCCCGACCTTTTCGACGCGGCCGCCGACCATATGGCGATGTTCACCGCCGATCGCCTGCAAGAGTATGCCGGGCGGGAACGGGGCGTCGCGATCGATCTGAAGGCGGAAAAGGTCGAGGCGTTCCGGGCGGCCGTCGCCGCGCTATACCGTGACGCGTTTCTGGGCGATTACTGCCGGGTGGGGGACTACGAAGACGGTGACGAGATCAACTTCGTGGTCAGTCACGGCTCCATGGTCTCGACAATGCCGGTCGTCGAGGGTCAGCAGGAACGGGTCATCAGCGTGCGCCAGATTTCCCATGCGGTGCTACGCTATTCCGAGAACACCGGCATGCTGCGGCTCGCCCGGATCCGGAAGGCGCATCAGCCCGAGATCGCGGAACTCTTCGCATCGATCATTCTGGAGCGGCCCGGTTTCTTCGATGGTGACGACGCGCAGGATCTCTATACCCTTCGCCCGGTCGAACAGGTCGGTCCGGGTTTCGCTTTCGACGCGGCCTATGATCCGCTGATCGAGAAAGTGCTGATCATCGAGGCGGCGGCCGATCTGATGGCGCCCGGCAAGAACGGATATCCGCGCGTGATGCGCACGCTGCGCTCACGGGATCTCGGCGGTGACGCGCTCCGGCATTTCGGCAGCACGCCGGCGTCGTTCAGCGGTGCATGGCGGTTGGGCGAGCTCGTGTTCCGGATCCTGTTCAAGGCCGAGGGCAAGCGTCAGCCGCAGGTGACGGTCAAGATCAGGCCTCCGGGCGTGGTGCAGTTCCGCCGGACCCAGCACGAGGTGCGGGTGATGACCATGATCGAACGGAACGGGCTGATGAATGACCGAGACGATTTTGAGGTTGTTGACGCGGCTGAGTGAGGCCGGCGACGACGCGATCCTGCCCGCCGATCTCGCCGCCCCGTTCTTCGGTCCGGTCTTTGACCGGCTGCTCGCGAAACGTGTCCTCATCGAACAGGCGCCGCTCTCGGATTGGGACGTCTGCGATGCCTGCGAATGCGGTTTGCCCTGTCGGCCGATCCGGGAAGCAGGCGATGCATTCCGGGTCGAGTGTCCGCTCGATTGCCGACAGGACGTCGACCTCACTGATGATGATCTGCGCGTGTTCCGCATCGGCGCGGAAGCGCTGGCATCCGTGATCGGCGCGGCGGCGGGATTTGGCGCAGAGCCAAAACCGGCGACGGGGAGGGTCTGGCGGGTCGGCGAAACGCCATCGGGACGTGTCGTGTTTCTCGCGCTGGAGCCTGCAGGCCTCGGCGGCGACGGCATCATCGCAACGTTGCGCCAATCCGCGCAGGACGCGGACATCACGATCCTTGCACCGGAGTTGCCACCGGAGGCTGCCCGGCGACTCGATGAGGCAGGCTTCCATCTGATCGAAACCCTCGCGGTGCTGACCCCGGCTTCGAATCGCCTCGGCGTCGTGATCGACGCCGCTGCACTGGACCCCGTTCCCCTGGCACCCATGCTCCGAGTGCGGAAGCAGACGGCCGAGGTTCAGTGGGACGGACGCTCTGTCATCCTGTCGCGCCAGATTTTTCCTGTGTTCGAACGCCTGCTCGAGAAGGCGCTGTCTCGCAATCAGGTTGCCTCCGGTTCCCATGTCGAAGGCACCACAGAGCGCGAGGCCAGGGATCTGATCCGCGAGTTGCGCGACGCGTTCAAGGCTGCCGGGATTACAGATGCCGAGGCCAAGGCCCTGATCGTGACCGTGCGCGGACGGGGTTATCGGCTCGGCGTTAACGCAACGGAAATCGTAGTTGACAGATGAAGCCCTTAGTTGAAGGCCTCGTTGGCGGACCTTTAGATAACCGTTGAAAGTCTGGCACAAGCTGACCTGTGCGGTGGCAATGCGCAGGTGGACTAAGCCGCTCCGCGGCATTGGCGCATTTGGCTGATGGCATGAACTGCTCGTAACGGTGCGCGTTTTGCGATCTGGCTGACCTGTCGGACGATTGGGGCCTTCTCAATCATCAGACAGGAGGCTCCCATGACAGAGGAGAGAGTGACCCCGCTGCGCCAGCGGATGATCGAAGACATGAACATTCGGGGCTTGGGCGAGAAGACCCAGAAGGCCCATATCCGCAATGTGAAGCATTTCGCGGCCTTCCTCGGACGCTCGCCGGATACGGCAACGCCCGAAGAACTGCGATCATATCAGTTGAAGATGACCGAGGATGGGGTATCCGCCAGCACTTTCAATGTTCGGATCATTTCCTTGCGGTTCTTCTTCGGTGTGACCTGTGGGCGCGAAGAGATGAAGCGCTTCATGCAGTTCCACCGCAAGCCCCGCAAGCTGCCGGTCGTGCTCAGCGTCGAGGAGGTGGCCGACTTGTTGGCCGCCGTTCCCGGCCCCGGGCTCAAGTATCGCGCCGCCCTCGGGATCAGCTACGGCGCAGGGCTGCGCGCCTCCGAGGTGTGCCACCTCAAGGTCACGGATATCGACAGCGATCGGATGTTGATCCATGTCGATGATGGCAAGGGCGGTCGAGATCGCAAGGCGATGCTCTCGCCCAATCTGCTCGCGTTGTTGCGCGACTACTGGTGCGAATCCCGTCCGGAGGGCTGGCTTTTCCCGGGCAAACCCAAGATCAACCCGCTGTCGCCGCGACAGTTGAACCGGGCATTCACCTCGGCCAAGCACATGGCGGGCATCAAGAAGGCGGCAACGCTGCACACGCTCCGCCACAGCTTCGCCACCCATCTGCTGGAGGCGAACACGGACGTGCGGGTCATTCAGGTGCTTCTCGGCCATGCCAAGCTGACGACCACTGCGCGTTATGCCCATGTGGCCACCAAGACGATCCGCAGCACCGTCAGCCCCTATGAGCAGATCAAGCTGCTGCAAGAAGAGACCCTGCGACGAGGGATGCAATAGCGTCCGGGGCCAGTGGCCCGGCCAAAGCTGGAGATCGCTGACATCTTTCGACGATACGGTCCTGCGTGGCGGCAGGCCAATGCGGGGCATGTCAGCCTGTCCCAGCTCAAGGTGATGTCGGCGATCGAGGCCTGCCGGACCGAGGCGCTCGGCGGGCATGTGGCGGGTTGTGCCAAGTGCGGCCACCACCACATCGCCTACAACTCTTGCAAGAATCGGCACTGCCCGAAGTGTCAGGGACCGGCCGCGCGCGACTGGATGGAGGCGCGGGCGGACGATCTGCTGCCGGTCGAGTATTTCCACGTGGTCTTCACGCTGCCGGCCGAGATCGCGCAGATTGCCTATTGGAACAAGAAGGCGGTCTATGGGCTGCTGCTCAAGGCGTCAGCCCAAACGGTGACGACCATCGCGGCCGACCCCAAGCGCCTCGGCGCACGGGTGGGTATGACCAGCGTGCTTCATACTTGGGGATCAGCGCTGACGCATCATCCTCACATCCACATGATCGTGCCGGGCGGCGGCCTGTCGCCTGACGGCACCAAGTGGGTCGCCTGCCGCCCCGGGTTCTTCCTGCATGTGCGGGTTCTGTCGCGGCTGTTCCGTCGCCTGTTTCTGGACGGGCTGTTGGCCCTGCGCCGGGCCGGGAAACTGGTATTCTTCGGTGATCTCGAAGGGTTGGCCGACGCGGAGACCTTCACAGCATGGCTCGCCCCGTTCCGAAAGACTGAATGGGTGGTTTATGCCAAACCGCCGTTTGGCGGACCCGAGGCAGTGCTGGCCTATCTCAGCCGCTACACCCACCGCGTCGCCATCTCCAACACCCGCCTGGTCAGCGCCGATGCCCAGACCGTCGCCTTCCGCTGGAAGGATTACCGCATCAAATCCGGCGACCGCCAAAAGGTCATGCGGCTGGCCACGCCCGAGTTCATTCGTCGATTCCTGATCCATGTCCTGCCCGACGGGTTCCACCGCATTCGGCATTACGGCCTGCTGGCCAGCGCGACACGCAAAACCAATATCGCCAAAATCCGTGCCTTGCACTGCGTTCAGCGTGCTGGACACCCCGCCGAACCAGAGCCGGAGCCCGAGATCACCCCGCTCACTTTGCGCGAACCATGCCCCTGCTGCGGTGGCCCCATGCGCATCATCGAGATCTTCCGCCGCGGCCAGAAACCGATGTCGCGCGCGCCACCACGGGAGCTGGCCGCATGACGAAACGCCGGTCACATACCCCAGATGCCCTTCGGCTGCCCCCGGCAGATCCGGCACAAACGAGTTGCGTCGCGCGTTCCTCAACACGGCGCGCAGTGGCAATCACGCCAGACCGTGCTGATCTACCAAGATCCTGGGACGGAGAACCCCATATGTCGGGCGCTATGCACAAAGTCAGCCGATCCTCTGACCCCACCGCCGCATCGACCGTCCGCACACTTTCCCCATAGATCTCACCAAGACCCCCGCGGCTTCCTCCTTCCGAGGTTTGTCAACGCGGGCCGCCATCTCGTGGCAGTCACCGTCGCGCCGCGGCCCGCATCGAAAAACCTTCAGGGGAGCCGTCGTTGCAAGCCTTCGGACCGTGATCGTCTTTCTCGACGCGATCGGCCTATTCTGTTGAAAAACTCCAGCTCGCGAAAATTCCGTCGGAAACTTGGAACACCGTTCTCTCCGAGGGCCGATTGGCAAACCCTGTTTGATACAGGGGGCTTTTACGGAAAGATATTCTGGTTATCTGGACCCTTCAGGCGAGGACGCGAGTTTTTCAACAGAATAGGCCAAGAGCTGCCGTTCAGAAAGTTTGTGTCTGCTGCGAGGCAGCATTAAATGCTTGTGATTTTCAAGTTGCAGTGTGACCAAGAGAGACACTCTCGTCTGACCAGAAATCGCAGTCAAGCAGACGGCGTCTCTGGTTCCAAAATTTCCTCGATTCGCCGCACTTGTTGTCGACCATTCTTTGAATTTGTTCGAACCTCTGCTTTGAACCTGTTGCCAATCTTAAGCTGAACAATTTGCTCGTCGCTCAGGAGTGAAAAGTGGAACAGAGCGTCTTCTTTACGCCCAAATATTGATACGAACCCGTAATACCTGTCAGGAACCAGTCGAACCACAACGCAATCGACCAAGTTGACCTCTTCTGGCTTAATTTGGATGTCATGGATCGCAGTAACTTGAGGCCCTTTAGCAGAAGGACCAACATCGCAAAGAATGTCGTCACCATCTCTAAGCGTCTCGACGTCACTGGACAAAACAACGTCAATTCCAATATAACAACGTTCACCGATTTCGTTGACGTCCACAAATCCAAACCCTTTCTGACTATCAAAGAAATCTACGGTGCCTAGCACTCCCGCATGAGTATCAAGCGTATCTTCACTAGGACTATCAGGTGGTTCCAGAATCTTTCTACCTTTGGTGCCGGTTGTCGTGGCTGTCCTGAAGCCACGGATTGCCTCGGTCATTTGCCGTTGCCGTTCGTAGGCCACACCCTCGGGCGGCACGGACATTTCCCGTTCATCCTGTTCAAGGAGATATTCGGCAAACAGCGTCCTGATGCTTGCAAACTTCTCAAATACCGGCTGATTTGACTTGTGCGCAGCAGCAATCATCATTGCAACGTCGGAGTCTGAAAGTTCGGTAGTCAACGCCATCTGCTCAAAGAACACTTGGTTGTTCGTAGCTAGACGAAGATGTATTCTGCCCGAATAATTTATCGCAAGTCTCTGCGATGCAGCCAAACCTCTGTTCGAAGGATCGAATGGTTCGACTAAATTGGACATGATCAGCTGGCCTACAGCTGTGTCGATCGATGCTTCAGTGCAGCCTATTCCTTGAAAATAATCAGATATACTGCCCACAGATATATGACGTTCCTCGACATTCCTAGCGCCGCTGAAGGTTGCTTCAAGCAATGTCAATATTCGCAACTGAAGCAGGGGAGATTGTCTGAATTTCCGGTCAATTGAAAAAACCGGCACAATTTCAGAAGATTCGGCATCATTTTGATTATAGTAATTGTAGTCACCTTTAAGTAACGCATTCATGAATTTAGCATGGCGATTAAAAGTAGCTGTACCTGATGCAAATGCTATGATCAGGTCTTCAATCTGAAAAACTGGAGATGTTATGACACGTCGGGCGAGCCGCAACGTCCGGCGAATATTATAGTTCGAAAACTCTCCCAGTATTTTTGCCGCATAAACATCGCTTACAAACGCGTCCTCCAGAACATCAGCGAAACTACTAAGGTCAGAAATAGATATACTGATATTGCGTTCAGTAAGGTAACTTCTCTTCGAATCTTCTTGGTCGGAGGTAAATAACTTATCCTTCAAATAGTCAATTCTTCGCCTGAAGACTTCGCGAGGTGGCGGGGTCGGGAGAAAAAAGGACTTTGATTGATAGATTGAATAGATATCAGACTTAGTAAAGGACCAAGCAGACTTGTCTGTAATTGGGAAAATCAGTATGCAGTGTTTGCTATGTACCCTCAGCGATTGAATGAACTGGAATATTGCCTCTTTGGTTTCGGTAGGGAACTCATCTGTGTTATCTGCAACGATCACTGGCAACTTGTTGCGATTATGGACGATGTCAGAAAGAATTCTTTTAAGATATCCTTCCCGATCACTTTCAACTTTTCCTGCCATAAACTCGCTAAACTTCTCTTGGAACGCAGTCTTATCTCGTGAATAAAGTTTAGCATGCACACCTCTGCTTTGCCGCTTGTAGTCTGTCCAATACAACCCACGAAGTTCATCCCAATTAGGATGACCATTGGCATAAAGGGCGGTCTCAAGATGCTGAATCAAAGTCTCAGTAATCCAGTTTAGGGTTGGCTCAATGCTTCCCGAGGCTTCAAGAAAGTTGAGCCGGATAGGTATACATTTCGATCGAGTTTCGGCGGTCAAAGTTTTCCTAAAAAATCGTTCGATGAAGGTCGACTTTCCAGAACCAGTTGGGCCGACAATGAACACGCTTTCGCCCGCATCAAGTTCAACAGCGTTACTGAGATACTTAGACAATTCTTCTTCAACACTTATGGCGCGCGATGAAAGGTTTCCAAGAACTCGTGCGGTCATCTTTTCAAGAGAATGATCGGCAATTCGGCTTTCTGCGGTTTCTACAAAGCAGTCAATAATGAGGTCTTCATCGTCTTTTCCCGTCATTCGGCTAAAAAAACTATCGAAAACTGGTTCTAAATCGAAGGCCAGTTTGGACTTCTGTTGTCGCGATATCTCGGTTTCACCTAAAGCAGCAGTTAAAGGGTTGGCAAGCAATACCCGTGCATTATGCAACTCGTCGAACATCAAATTATAAGTTTTTTTCATAAACGGCTCGCGGGCCAACAATTCATGAAATATCGCAAATTTCGCGACAACTGCATCTAGGCTCGGAAAAACAAAGGCTTGTTTGTTTAGATAGTTCTCTCCAGCGATCGTGGGTTTAAAAATAATCCATGCGTTGCCATCTGTCAGAACGGCAACTGGTACGCCGTTTGGCTGAGCGTAAGAGGCTGCCTGTGAAATTCCCTCAGTTGTCTCGGAAAGCGCAGGGCCATTTAACTTTAGACTCCTTTGTACTGCCTTATCCGCGACACGAATATCGATTCGCCCAATTCTTTTTGCTTCAACAATTAAGGCATTCAGTCCTGAAACCGCCAATAAATAATCTGAATATCCATTTTCATGCGCTCGCTCAGCTCCGATGTCGGCAAAGCTCCAGCCAAGGCTCTCTGTGATTACTCGAGTAATTATCTGGATTTTTGCGTCTTCTTCAGTAAGAACGTTCTCTATATTTTCATTTACATCTTCACGGATCACAAGAATTTTTTCATATGCCTCATCTAGCGTCGTCATAAGCTGTTCCTTTACCGCGAGTGTATAGACAAGGTGATTTCTCCTCATGGCCGTCCTCAGTATTGAAACACCGATGAGTCTATTTTGGAACACTCAATTTGGAAGCCCGTAGTTTTGGTAGGAAAAGCCCCTATATGCATGCGTCCATTCAGGCGTTGGCGCTGAGTTGTTTCTCGCCTCTGGGTTTGAGACGCGCTTTTTCCCAACTGCAGCGAAGGTCTGCTTGCCACCCTACCTGCAAGTTCTGGCTCAACTGACAGGTCACGAGGCATGGATCCGGTTCGGGCTGGATCCGGTCGGCTGCGCCTGCAGAAGCTGAGGTTGGCACCAATGAATGGAGTGGACTCGGACCCGGGTGTGGCCCGAACGGGCGAAGCCGTCGTTCGCCCCGATCAGCTACAGAAAACAGCCACGCCCACCAACCCCCCACCTTTTTCCCACACCGTTCCCACCTGCGCCGCGACCGCTTCAGGCACCTTGGGCTCATCAGAAACGATGACCGAGGTACGCAGCGATGCAGATCGAACTCTCCCCCGACGACATTGAAACCATCGTCCGCGAGGCCGATGGGGCGGCGCGACGGCTGCGGCGGCGGCTGTGCCTGCAGGTTTGCGAGCGCGAGGATCTGGGGCAGGATCTTCTGATCGATCTTTTGCGCCGATTGCCAGCTTTTGATCCGGCACGCGGCAGCCTCGGCGCTTT
>Ga0307963_1001745_pt1:0-10000 | contig 16849 bp, 19 predicted proteins | sample OrgLakmetagen594_FD_201829 | JGI IMG/M metagenome (GOLD analysis project Ga0307963, IMG submission 201829) | Saline water microbial communities from Organic Lake, Antarctica - #594 | ecosystem: Environmental > Aquatic > Non-marine Saline and Alkaline > Saline | place: Antarctica: Organic...
TTGCTTCTTTTGATAGTTCTTGCTGGTCTGCTCAAGTCTCGAATGCGTTCAATGGACTGCAAGGTAGTGCAATGTTCAAACAGAAAATGCTGAGAGCCACACAGGTTCCCATGCAAGAGTTCATTTGTGATTTGCGTTTCAGACATTTGAAGGTGTGGAGGGAAGCTGATTTTTCATGTCCTCGCGCAGTAAACAAGAAAGCAGTCACGTACCACAAGTGGTATGGGAGTTCTGAGAGTGGTCCTAGAGGTTCTCCATTTTCTATCCCCTCCTACTTGTACAAGGATTTGGACAAACATGTGTTGAGGAATTTCAGCAGGTTCAGATTGCGTGCTCACCATTTGAGAGTGGAGTCTTGCAAATGGCATGGTGGTTCTAGCATTTGTGATTAATGTGAGTGTGGAGAAGTTCAAGATGAGAAGCATGTGCTTTTCTTTTGCAAGTATGCTGAAGTGTGCGAGCTGCGCATGAGATACAGAGACCTTTTAAGACTCTGCATGCGTTTGCTCCTTTGAGCTCTGAATTTAATCCTTTTTTAACTTGTCTTCACAGTGTCACGGATTTTGAGATCAATGCATTCCTGAATCAAGACTCATACAGACTCCTCAAGTTTGTGTCAGATTTAGTTTCAATTTTCGACACTGGTTGATATTGTTTCACCAGCCAATTGCCATCAGCCAGAGTCTCGGGCTGTAGGCCATCCTCGTAACCCTTGTAACCCAAGCTGTAAGATGTGAAGCCCAGGCACGTGAGGAATGGCAAAGGATGGCAAATAATAGTTTACACAAGATTCTTATCTGTTTATTCTGGTTGCATTGTGGTTACGATGGAGGTTGACCAGTGGCTGGTCTCTACCAGCGACGACTGAAACCATAGAAAGAGTATCACCTACTATCGGCTACAGCGTGACTTATCGTAGCAGCGTGCTACTGGCAGCAATACAGCTGGAGACTGTGTCAAATATGCTGGCCTAGGTAGCCTAGCATACTCCGCAGCCAAAACATTCCATAGGTTCCATGCCACATTCAATTCTCTGTGCATCTGGAACGCATTGTGTTTTCTTCAAACTTGCGCCTCTACAACAATCACAAGCTGGAGCCTTTTAAGGAGCTGGGTCTTGATTCTCAAAAAGTTAAAAAACTTGCTTCCAAGCTTCATGTTCATTCAGTCAATTTCGCTGCCAAACTTGTCCTTACCAGACGTGTCCTTTCCAACACTATTATCAACTCTCACCAGGAGAGGATTTCAGTTCAAGCCTGCAACCCTCCTGATCCCCATTGATCTTATTCTTTTCTATTGGTGGAGTTTTACGGTACCCGATACCAAAGTGGCTCCTTTTCCTTGATTAATGTGGGGAGTGGTTTCTCACTGCCTGTGTAACTTTTCTGCACAAAGTTTCAGATCTCCAGCTTCAAGTCAAGACTCTAGAAAGAAACGTATGCCTTTTAAGGAAAGAGAAAGAAAATAGACAAGGCAAGTGACTCAGTGTGCGCACGACCACCGCATGGAGGAACTACAGACCCCCACCTTGCAAGGAGCTCCTTGTAAAGTAAGGTTTGGGGCCTGTAGCTTTGACTCCCCTGCACATTAGATAGGGCAATGCATTGCCCAATTCCAAAGCTTGCAATGGAAGGTTTCTGTTAGCACTAAATTGACTCGCGTGACTCTGCTGGGCTCATACTAGAGGAGGTTGTAGCTAGCAGCAAAGAAGAAACGACGCTGCCGCTTGGCATGTACACGGCAAAAAATTTGCTGGTTTTGGTGCAAAACTCTTTTGGTTGGCGCATTTTCCTGCAATAGGTAAGCAATTAAGCTCTTTGTTAACATGCCTTGCGTCCAAATTTATCTTAGATCTAAGATAACTGGGAAAGGAGGCGATGGAGGCAATCAATGTAATCCATTCTGATAGACGCCTCGTGTATTGTTTCCGAACAGAAAGCAAAAAACACGGCCTACCCCTGGGCAAGGTGAGTTGCTCGAACCTACCTGCCATGAGCGCTTTCTCTGTCCTCCGTCAGCATGTTGATATTTACATCAGAAATTCCATGTTTGTATTTATTTTTCTCAGACTAAAGGGGCTCGATTACTCGGATTGATAATTACAATATTTATTTTGAAACTTCCGAATTGGCAATTAAGCATTCAGTTCGCTTATTCAACAATTGAGCTATGCAGTATTTACGGTTCTAAGGTGAGATTTAAAAGGTGAAAAACGAGGTGTGGGTTTCGCGCAGAATGCAGGAGCATGTAGAAAATGAGGATAGAAAGAGCAGCACGAGTGCCAGCTTGGGTGAAGCTGAGTGGGAAGAAGGGTTGCATCAAATCCAGGTACTGCCTTTTGTGTCTTTGTAACTAGATATTTACTCACTTGCGCAAGGCCACATCTAACGGACTGTTTGTATCACATTTAGCTCCTGGACGGATCCAGCGTTTGGACTTTCTCGGAGGTCGACGCACGGTTGGAAGCAAACCAGCTCAAGATTGAGAACCAGGTGGTCGTGGGGTGCAATGAATGAGCTGGCGATATAAACTATCAAGAAATCCTTGAACAGCTGAATGACCGATAATTGTTTGACGCCGTTTATCCAGCAGGTCTACTTCGGAAACGCCTCGGGGGGCCTCGTCCAATTACGCCCAGGTAGGGTGAAGATGGGAGGCTGCAATGGAGCACTTGGATGTTGTAATTCTTTACAAATGCAGATATATACAGCCTCACAAAACATCAAGGTGTACCCTTATGTGCTCACCAAGAGAAGGCAATTTAGATGCTATCCTTATCCAGGTTGGTTATCGCCTTTCAACCATCGAAAACTGTGTCATTGTTGCAGGGAACACAGTCGTTGATGTCGGGGCAAACATTGGCAGTTTTGCTCGCCTGGCAGCTGAGCTCTGCGGACATGAGGGCCGAGTTATTGCTGTGGAGCCTTTGCCGATGGTAATGGAGTGAAACACATGTGATTTGACGTTGCTTTTGTCAAAGAACATGACTATAAGAGCACGTTAGAGTGCCAAAATGCCAAGTGCTCGAGCTGCAGTGGCAACATCGGAGAGAGAGGTGTTTGCCAAAATTAGCCAGGCCAGATAGTGTCTATTTATGCTCTTACTCATCCTGGATACATTAGCGATACATTAGCAGGGTATAACAAACAAAGTTATTGGAACTGGTCAGGCTAACTAACATGCCTGTCTCTCTGTCCTACAATTAAAAATGTGTGTAATGCAACAGTCACGCACAAGCAAAACCCTGTCCTACAAGTTAAAACGTGTGCAATGCAACAATCACGCACAAGCAGAAGCCGCCCTAGTCTCTAGAGGAACTTTTTAGCTTTGGTTCCAGTTTCGTGCAGCCACGAGCCTTCTTTCTCGGCTGATTCATCCTATTCAGTAGGTAATAGAAGTTTGCCACGTTCAAGCCTTCGGTCAATTCGTATCCCTGTTCTCACAGTGCCTTTCGTCAGCCCGTGACAGATCACTTTCATCACAACGAATCGGGGTACCAGCTTCAGCATGAATTGCAAGTATGGGCCAGAACACCGTTGCTCACATTATAAATCCCAGGAAAAATTACATGATTTGTCCATGCCACTGATTTCGCATGACACTGTCCCTTTATCCATCCTGTTCAGGTGTATGAGGCATCAGCCCGTGACAGATCACTGTCCTTTTATCCCATCCTGTTCAGGTGTATGAGGCTTTAAGGCGTAATGCTGAAGGCCATGCACACTGGTGCTCAGCTCGCCACAAAGCGGCAGCTCTCATTCAAGCTGTGCAGGCAGGGATTGTGCCACAGTCAGGATTCACTTCTGCCCCATTCACAGTTTTCCCCCGGTGCGTCACAAAATCCAGCGAAGGAACATCCCAGCCCTCTCCTGTTTCTAGTTCTACCCTTGTTTATTGCACATGCGAGTTGAAAACCATTTCTTCCCTAGAATAAAGCAAACAGGGGATTAGGAGTAAACGTGAGCTCTTGATCAGGCTAACAGATGGCATGCTTTGTTAACACAAATTGCCTTTATTCACTGATTCTTTCCTCTGCTTGCTGAGCCAGGAAGGTGCAATCATATACAATATACACTTGCCGCTGTCAACGATACAGCAACCCCATCTGCCCTTACAGTACAGGTGCATTGCTCTAAAAAAAGGAAAAGTCTACGCTGGAGAGCACCAGCGTGCATTAAGGAAAGGCTCTTAAACTGGTGCTTCCCTTCCAGGTGCACTGCTCTATCTTGCCTGTCTGAGTGCCGCGATGATGCAGATGCCCTGCAAGCCACTCAATCTATTGTGCGCCACGACCCCGCAACAGCAGTCTCGTACCTCCAGGCGGCAGGACGCATCGTAGCACGGTCAGTAGAATGTAATTGTTCCCAAAACAGAGTCATGATGAGTGATGAGCGAGCCTCAAAGTGGTAAAAGTACCTTTCTCGCAGTGCTTTCCTTCTACTGCGAACCATCACTGGCTGGCCGGTAAAATGCTGTGCCTTCGTACATTGTAGGTACCTTCCTTGGGTGTATGCTACCTTGCACAGCGTAGTATTCAAGGCTCTGTTTCTAAAAGGGGCTTACAATCTGATCTGCCCCACCACCACCTTGGGCCAGCTGATGCAAGATCAAGATATCCAGTGAGTAAATGAGAAGAGTGCCGTTGAGATGTTGACTAGAAACCCTGCATGATATGTGCAGTCTTGCATCCTCTCAAATGGGAAAAGCAAAGTTTGGCTCAGTTTAGTCCTATAACCTTTAACTCTTTACAGGTGCATCGATCTGCTGAAGATCAATGTGGAACGCGGAGAGCTGGGCGTTTTGCTGTCAGTGCCTGCAAGGATGTGGCCGCAAATACAGCAGGTGGTGCTCGCTTTAACATTGTACACAAAGCTTTGCTGTTAACAAAATAACAAAGCAGCAAAAGACCAAAAATGTCTACTATGTCACAACCAATTGGTGGCAGTGACGATTTGTGTGATTTGGTTAGTTGATTATTCAGTCGAGGTTGTTTTGCCTAGTCTCGTTCTATAAGCTGTGGAAGCCTGTTTATTAAAGATAGCATTTTTTGGTTTTGATATTGCCGTATTCAACAAGCTCAAGTAAACTACTCAATGCTCAGCCAGATGGCTGAGTAAACTCCCCAGCCCTGGAGAGGTGTGGCATGCATAAGTAAATCACAATCTACTCATTTCTCATTCTCTGGGTTAACCAATTTGGCCACTACGCTATATCCGGTATCGGAGCTCAAGGTCCTCGGTTCAAGTTCTTCATCCTGCAAAAACGGTGCGCAAGAACACCGCTCCAAATGGACTTGTCTTCTGTATCAAAGCCAATATCATATAAAAACCGTACAGGTTAAGGGGGTTGTGATATGCTTACGAGGACGCAAGCACTTGAGGGTGGGGTGAATAAGCAAGGCATGCATCAGTAAAGTACAATTACTCACCGCTCATTCTCTTGGTCAACCATGGCCACTACGCTACAGGAGGAGAGGCCCGGCAGCCGACTAGAGTGTGTGTGGTATAGTATATGTCTGTGTGTTACCTGCTTGATGTGCTGAGTCTTGTATTGTGCTGTGACAATGATTCGCTACTTTGACAACTGTGATTTTAAAAGAGAATTTCTAACAATATCCCTGTGTATGCCTGTTCACGTCCAGGTGGCTTTATCTGTAAATTCTGTAAAAGAGACCTGACAATTCCCATATGTATGCCTATTCACGTCCAGGTAGCCATGCAGCTCCACGACCGGAATGGAGCCCTGAGCACTGTGTGTGCTCTCCTTGGTGCAGACGGGCCAGGAGGGTTCAAGCATGTTAGGCACTGGAAGGAGCCACGCTTTGCCGGATGCTGCCTGGTGCAAGTGTACGCAGCGCGTTCTGATCCTATGTCGTGAGATCCGGCAAGCCACTAGTGTGGATAAAACACCCTTTCTCGAAAAAACATATCAGGTTTCCTGAAAAGACGGTTTGAAGATTCAATGCAACTGTATAAACAAATTGAAGAAGAAAACAAAGGAAGGGAAGGTGTTTAAGCCTCATATACAAATACTTTTGGTCAAGCATACTTATCTAGACGTTGCCAGTGGATCATTTTCCTTAATTAATGTGAGGAGTGTGTTTCACTGCCTGCGCAAATTTTTCTTTTTCTTTCTAGACGTTTCTGGCATGCTCTTATTTACGTGTACTTAAACAAGGTCACACAGAGAGTCTCCGTCAGGTTACTATAGGCCTGAAACGCTCCTCCAGGAGAAAAGAGAGGATATGGGTTGCTCCAAAAAGAGCTCTCTCTACATACAACATAGATCAAGTCATCACTTCCAAGCCCCCGCGCCACACTCGTCCAGCTGTGCGGTGCTGTCGTGCATGACAGCTGGCACTAACCCAAAAGTCCTGTGAAAAGAAGCATCAAAGCAGGAGTCACTTCAATGTACGAGTGCTTCTGTCGACAGTTAATAGCACCATCTGTTTCATACATTTATTCCACATTGCATAATCCTATTTACAGGCAGTATTAATTTGTAATCGGTTTGAATATTTTGGGACACACAGCATTCAAAATAGACGCAATCCTGCACTGTGGATCGGCACCTGAAGAATCAGGTGCTTTGTACGCGTCACCTTAATGGTCAGTGAGCACGCCCCATTTTGCTTGTTCCAGTTTGCTGCCTCAAAGTTTCAGGAGATGCTTACAGACGACGACAGACATTGCCGACAACGGATGCTCACATACCTACACATTCAAGCTTATCTCTTAACCTTCCAGCAGGGAATGGTTAAGAGCTAAGAGGAGTTTCCATTTGCACACAAAGTCTTTCAGCCTCAAATGGCTGCAGGATTTACGAGGAGCAGGTGAGCAATTTCTTGTGGAAAGAAATTAAAGCTAACAATGCTATAGGTAACACAATGTACGCAGCTGTTCAAGCAGGGATGGAATGGAAAGTGGGGACACAACTTGAATTCCACTTTCACCAGGGATGTGTCCTACGGCAAATTCATACAATACGCCGTATTCTTTTTAACGCGTATTTTACCGTATCAAACAAATCAGGCCGTATGACGCATTCCAGATTTTCGCACATCCTGTTACCTGCGTAGTGCCCAGATCTGCTGACGCTGCTGGATGTCCTCTGCTGCTGCCATGTCGCCTTTTGCCTTTCCTTGGGCAGATGGCACCTTTGTCAGAGTTCGGCTCCCTAGGTGCAGCATTGTGAGTAGCACCATTTCTTGTTGGACACATGCCTATATTCAACAGCTTAAAGGGATGCCTTCTCACGTTGTTGCTGCAATGATGGTGATGGTATAACTGTAAATTGTAAGAAATATGATATAAGTGCTGGTGCATAGAGGGCAAATGTTGTGCACAAATATTTTGTCCCCAGCGCCAACTACTACCATAACCACTATTACCGACATTTGATTTTCACACCGATAGTCTGGATCATTTCAACTTTCCCTGCAAAATGCCTGGGCAACCAAAGGACAGCAATTATTGTGCAACCTTACACAGAAACACCAGTGCACGGAGCTCCTATCATCAAACTCTTTTTATCTGCCAACAGCTGACAAAATGGCTCAATGCATCAATTTCCCCATAACCATATATATGCGGTGCATATACAGTATTTTTGGCAGGAAATCACCAAATATATGGTCATATCTGGTGTATATATATTTATTCTCTGGACAATCCTTATCATCTTATACCCTTGACAAGGCCCACATAAGTGAACTAGCTTCATACTTGAGGAGGTTACATGTAAATGTTGTTGAGTGCGTTGCCTTCATCCTGCGCCCACAAACCTGGTGCTAGGCAAATGAAAGACAACAGACACCACAAGCGATGCACAAGATCAATTTGAGTGAATTATCTCTACTTGTCAAATAGAAAGAGTTCCTCCCACCTGTCCTACTAGATGATGGACGTAGGGCCTGCGAGGCAGCAGAGGAAGGCCTAGGCAAATGAGGTTGCCTGTGCTGCTGTTGCTGCTGTTGCTGCTGGATTTTATCTTGGTCCTGTTGTTGCTGCCTGTGATGCTGTTTTACCTCAGCCTGACTTTGGTCCTGCTGCTCTCCCCCACTCCTGCCTGCAGCCTTGAGTTCGGTTGCCCTGATCCCCCAACCAACCCCCAGCACCCCCACAGCATGGCCACTGCTCCCACCACTTGCAGCAGCCTGATTGGTCGCAGATGCCTTGGTTTGCACGACTTTGGGTATGATCTGAGTGGAAAATTGTTGCAAGCCCGCCATTTCAGGGGGGGGCTGGAGGTGAGGGCAGGTGCCACAGATTTGCGCTGCCCCTAGCTCTCCCTCCTCTTCTGTGACCTCCGTGGCCACTCCCTGCGCTCACATTCAATTGTACAAGTACGAGGGCCTTATGTAGAGTACATGATACAATAGCCTTTCCAGAGCTACTGTCGCGTTTATGTGTGTAACATACCGCAGGAAAAAGGACAGATGCTCGCCATGGAGGTTGCAGCAAAGATGCAAAGGAAGTCTCTGTTATGTCGATTGGAATGCAACAATGCAGTGCGTTATAAGCTAGGCGAAATGCGTTTTTGTGTGCATTGCAGATTTCTGGTGCTTGAAGACTGCACGCGGTAGCAAGCGCCTCGGAAATCCCTTCTATGATACCCAGGTAAGTGTAAATGCAATGTTTCAACTGTGCAAATACAAAGCCCACAACAGCCTATTACAAGCAGCAAGATGCTTCATTCAGAGTCCACACACAAGTATTCTCACACAAGTATTCCCCCTACAATTACATGCGCAAACAGTACACACACGATTCCAAGCCATCCCTCGTTCACCTGCGAGAGGAGCTGCATGTGGTTCACATGTCCCCCATTGGGTGCAGCACTGCCTATATCCTCCAGCAATTCCTCTGGGTAAGAGCTTGGGTCGAACGGCAACAAGGCACACACAGGAGCCGCTGTACCTCCCCCTCCCTCAACCTCGCCAGCTGCACTCCTGCCTGGCTCTAAGCACGGCTGGCCGTTAGGCAGGAATGCCTGCCTGCTGCTGCTGCTGGCATGCAAAGAGCCAGCATCAACACCAACAGCTTCATTCGCGCTGCAAGCCTCAATACCATGAGCAATTGAGCCAGCCTCCCTGCCACTGCTGGCATGTACAGAGCCAGCATCAACATCAACAGCTTCACTGGCACTGCAAGCCCCGATACCACCCGTGAAGCTGAAACCATTCTTAGTTTCCAACGGCAAGCTGTCACTGCGTCTTCTGCTATGCCTCCTGCTGCTGCTACTACTGCTGCTTCGGCTGCTGCGCTGGTGCACATCCTCTTGACCCAAAGGCACCTCTCCCGCACACTCATCTGACAGTGAGACTGTCGTGAGAGTGAGGGGCGCCGTTATCTGATCAGGTGTGAGGGGGTGCCTGTGAGAGGTAGATCTGCTGAGTGACAGGGCCGCTGCACAAGTGCTAGACGCTGGCCTGAGGGGCCGTGCTGCCTCTGCTGCTGAAGTTGCCCTTGCACGTCCAGAGGCAGAATAAGGTGGCCTTGCGGCTCCAACCCCTGCGGCTGGTTTGGGCCTCCCAAAGCTGCCATGCTGCATGTTCAAATTGGACCTGCCAATGCTGCTATGCTGCGGCGTCTGATCTCGTTGCTGGTCTCTCTGCTGGTGCTGCTGGGAGGGTGGTAGCGGTTCTCGTCGACGATCTGATTGGGAGCGGGTGGTGTCAGAGGCAGATCGAGTGAGGGCCCTGCTGCTTGTGCAGGGGGGATTAGAGGAGTGAGGGAGGGCAGTGTCGATGCCCATTGCTCCAGACCTGCTTGTGCGTCTGCTGTTGCTGGTGCTTGTGCTCGGAGAGCAGGGAGTGCTGGGGTGGGTGTGTGATACTGGAGCAGGGTGGCTCTTGTCTGAGGTGTCTTTGCTGGCTTGTCCGCTGCTATGCTTTGCTGAAGGCATACGTCCAGCTGCGCAGAGGTGGTGTGTGGTCGTGATTATGTATTAATGTATGTGTTTGTGTGTTGTGTGTTGTGTGTTGTGTGTTGTGTGTGTG
>Ga0307963_1001745_pt1:15000-16849 | contig 16849 bp, 19 predicted proteins | sample OrgLakmetagen594_FD_201829 | JGI IMG/M metagenome (GOLD analysis project Ga0307963, IMG submission 201829) | Saline water microbial communities from Organic Lake, Antarctica - #594 | ecosystem: Environmental > Aquatic > Non-marine Saline and Alkaline > Saline | place: Antarctica...
TCTCAGGATCAGGCCACTTACACAGAGTTGTTTGTGTCTTACAGCAGTTTGCCCTCCACAATATATATACCCTCCACAATATATATATATATATATATATATATATATTTGATGTTCATCCTAGAACAAAAAGGATTTTGCAGAGGCAAATGGCATGTCACACACCAAGAAATCACAGTTCATTGCGTTTGCTGTGCATACCAAACCTTGAGAATTTGGCAGCAAGCAAACCATTCTTCTAGTTTTACAAGGCTTCTGGTTGTTGCAAATGAACTGACACGCCACAACATCTGTATGTATTCTTGTCCAGACTGACACGCTTCAACAACTGTATGTATTCTCATCCAGACTGACACGCTTCAACAACTGTATGTATTCTTGTCCAGACTGACACGCTTCAACAACTGTATGTATTCTCATCCAGTCTGACACGCTACAACAAAAGTACGTATTCTTGTCCAAACTGACACGCTACCACATTTGTATGAAGTTTAAAGACTTTCTCTTGCTCTCCTCCGAGCACTGAGTCTACCATGTCTATGGCGCGTAATGAATATGAGGTTTGAAGTACTCAAATAATTTAGCCCCAGTGCGGTTATGCAGCACGGCATCTAATCAATTGACACAATGCGAGCCTATGCGAGGGCCTTTGGCCCTCAGAGCTGCACGTGTATGTGTATGCACGTGTATGTGTATGCACGTGTGTGCCCACGTGCGTGTAGAGGGGAGTTGAGGCACCCCGGGGGTGTTGCTCTTACATTGCTGCTCCCATTATTATAGCCTTCTTCCAGAAAAAAAAGGCTCAGCCCCCCTGCTGATGATGCCTGAACTCAGCTACTGGCGTCTTCTTTGCTGCTGCTGCTGCTGCTGCTGCTGCATCCAGCTCTGCCTGTGCTCCCTGTTCCCTGCAACACGCTCTGCATGTGCTCCCTGTTCCCTGCAACACGCTCTGCCTGTGCTCCCTGTTCCCTGCAACACGCTCTGCCTGTGCTCCCTGTTCCCTGCAACACGCTCTGCATGTGCTCCCTGTTCCCTGCATCCCGCTCTGCCTGTACTCCCTGTTCCCTGCAACACGCTCTGCATGTGCCCTTTGCTGCCTCCCCCACTGCTGCTTTTCTCTCACTTGCTGTTCGATTGCTAGGAAGAAGTCTGCAACCCCACGCTGTAGGTTCCCCTTGAGGGGCCACTTGGGAGGCCCTCCCAGCCTGTCCTCATTCATGCCTAAGTTTAGTTTAGTTTGGATTACAAAGGCATTCAGCCTGAAATGGCTGCTCAACCTATGAGAACGAGGTAAACCTCAAAACAAACCAAGTAAGAAAAGGGCTGTGACGCAACTGGAAAATGCTAACCTTAAAGACACGAGAAGAAGTAGGTAAAAGCACACCAAGATGTGTACGTTGGTTCACCAAAGTAGATGCATACTGAAACATAGTTAAGACCTTTCATAAGGGCAAAACCCATGCACATTGCACACACACAAATAAGTTGGAAACGCAGGGACAGATGGAGTTTGAACACAAGTTTGAGACTACTGAAACTGGTCTGTATAACCTACTGCACTGGTACTGAACTGGTACTGAAACTGAGCATGGATCAACTGCTGCTACTGCTGAATCGTGGTGCCACCATCTCCCCACATACTGTGTCGACCGAGGTCTGGTAGATGGGGCACCTGCAGGTACTGAATAAGATCAAAATATCACTTTGAACTGAGTCTGTGCTTCAAAACTTCGAACATGTTGGTGGCGTCTAGTGTTCAAGTGCAGGGCAGCAGCTGGAAATGTAGTGTTGATATAGTGCTATAGATACTGTTCCTCTGTGAGGCTAGGTGCTGATGTGTGCAAGTGCT
>Ga0307963_1001749_pt1 | contig 16828 bp, 23 predicted proteins | sample OrgLakmetagen594_FD_201829 | JGI IMG/M metagenome (GOLD analysis project Ga0307963, IMG submission 201829) | Saline water microbial communities from Organic Lake, Antarctica - #594 | ecosystem: Environmental > Aquatic > Non-marine Saline and Alkaline > Saline | place: Antarctica: Organic Lake...
TCTCTCTCTCTCTCTCTCTCTCTCTCTCTCTCTCTCTCTCTCTCTCTCTCTCTCTCTCTCTCTCTCTCTCTCTCTCTCTCTCTCTCTCTCTCTCTCTCTGTGTCTTTTCAAAAATTTCCCACTTTCGCTTATCAAGCCTCAAAGCTCAAAGAAATCGTGAAGACAACTTATTTACACATTTGCATGCAACTCAGGCCATGATCGAGGGCCGCTTTGACCCTGCAGAGTGCCCTGCCCAGCTGTATGGCGACCAGCCGTGGGACAAGGTGTGAAATGTGTGTGTGAGCAAATTAAACAGTGCGTTCAGAGCCTTGATGGGCTCAGCGGTTGGGTGAGGTGCAGGCTGGTTTGGGTGGGTGAGGTGCAGGCTGGGCTTGTGTACACCAACGTTTAGTAGCAGTGGACAAGGCGTGCAGTCTCTACTATGGTGGTGCTTGATGCTTTGGGATCAACTGGATAAAACAGAGGTGCCTGCCATAAGGTAAGGTTACATCACTACATATGCCTCAAAGGGCATCTCAGCGGAAGTTTGGAAAAAGCCTGGAACTACACCTGGCTAAACAAAAGAACAGAAGCTAGAGGAAACATGAAACAGATGTATGTAGAAGAGAATGGTGTATAGAGAAAGAGAACATTAGTTTGAAGAAGCGCGCCTGCCATAAGATCACCAAGTGAGATCCACCAGTTTGAGGTGCTTGTGTTCCAGCATAACTCATTTTATAGATTGTCTTTCTTGTTGCAAAGAATGCCTCTCCTTGTTCCTGCAGACACATCAGTACATGAAAAATTTATTATAGCTGAAGCTTTCACTTAAGTTTGCGTAGTCCCTTCTTTGTGCGGCGTTGCATGATATTTATAAGCACCGTACCACGCACGTGCACAAGTATATACAGCACACGTCATGATCCATAATTCATTATTCGTAAACATGCAGGTCATTGGGGACTGCTTGACCCTGCACAAAATTGCGCAATCCTTGCGAGCAGCGCGCCACGCCTCTGGGGCAGTGCGCTTAGACAACGTGCGCATGGCCTTTGGTTTAGACAAAGACGGCAACCCAGTCTCGTGTGGGCAGTACCTACAGCAGGTGCGTTTGCTTGTGTGTACGTGCGCATTGGTCAGTGGCTGTCTGGTGTGTGGATGTGGACCTGCATGTAATCAGGTGAGTCGCCACCACAGAACAGGCTTGGTGCTAGATTTTCAAATGAGTGACCTTTGCCTTCAACTTTTGTCTTATACCTTTCATTGGCTGTGTCTGAATGCTTCCCTTGTTGCTAGACTTCTTTGAAGGGACTAGAGGCATGCAACGTGTTGTGGCTTAGACGTGGACGACCGACTGACTGTCTGTTAGCAAAAGTCAATCCTCTGAGTGTCGGTGTTGATACTAGGCTAGGCACGTCTGCGCCGTTTGTTGAAGGAGGTCACCCCGGCTTTTCTGCTCTACTAAAAAATCAAGCTGCCATGAGAAAGACACTTGTGAATGATCTAAACAACCATGGAATCGGCCAACGTCCCCTCAAATCGTCAGACAAACCGTGCGGAAATGCGTCACAAGATGCTAGCATTTTATTCACATTGAATTGCCTCTGCATCTGTGTCTCAACATGCTAGCCTTTCTACTCCTTAGACCACCCCTCAGGTGGTCTAACGCGTCACAGGATGCTAGTACCTCTCCCAATCATTGGATCTCCTCCACAACTGTGCCATTCCAGTTGCTAGCTTGCCTATTGGTCTTCAGCCCACCCCATGCAATGCAACACAGGGTGCCAGCATCCCATTCAAATTTTAAATGGCCTCTGCAATTGTGTTTCACGTGCATTCCCTCTCATCCGTAGATCACCCCTATGTACACAATGCATCGCAGGATGCTAACAAACTAGTGGAGGAGTTCATGTTGCTCACGAACATCACAGTGGCAAAAATCATTTCCTCTGTGCTCCCTGATCGAGCCCTTCTGAGGTAAGTGGATAGCCTAAAATATTTTGAGGTGGCTATACAGTAGTGAGTAGAGGCAGAGTTACCGAGCCTTTTGACGTGCAATAATTTGCATCATACAAGCAAGTGCACGCACAAGCATGCACATGTACACACTAAACATGCACGCGCACAAACACACACACCTACGCAATCGCATACACAAAGGCAAACACACAAACACACGTGTACACCGCTAATAGTACACCTCTAAAACTGTGCCCCCAGGAACCACGTGCCCCCTCAGAAGCGTAAGATGAAGGAACTGCTTGCTGTGTGTCAGGCTCATGGTATTCCAATGGATGATTCTAGCTCCGGGGCTCTGCAACGCTCCCTCAATTTGCTGCGCGAGGTGTGTGTGTGTTTCGGTGTGTGCAAGGTACCCAACATGAGTGTTTGTATGACATGAGTGTTTGTATGAGTAATTGTGCACAGCTACAACAACTTGAAAGAAGGGTGTGCGCTTTGCTTGAACCGTACAATCTGGAACAAAGGAAGTGCTCCTGTGCAAGCAGACCAGCCAGCCCTCTTCTGTAGATCGCGTTATGACACAGCCAACTCGCTTGCGTCCCTCTTTTACTTGCGTTGCACTGTGCTGGAACTGTAGACAATTTGTCACCCACCCGTGTCCACGAATGTGTTTGCAGACCTGCCCCGACCCTGGGACGGTCGCTGCCGTTACCATGATGGTCACCCGCCCTATGCAGCTGGCCACATACTTTTGCACAGGCACCAACAGTGACCCTGAAATCTGGAGGTGCGTGGGTCGAGTGGGACTGTAGTACCAGGGCACACACCTCCAAACACACACCGAATCTCTGAGCTCACACCATCGGGGCTTGGCTAGGTTTTGAATGCGAGTCAGCTTCTTACAGCATGCTTTCACTTGTGTCGGCTATTCTTGGCATTCTTATTATTCAACTGATAGGTGGAGGTGCGGCTTACGAATAACAGAGAGCTCTCTCTTTGTCAAGGTTTTCGTGGCAACCTTGGTGTGTCTTGTTCGGTAGCAAGTCCTCTGCTCGTAAGCGTGAAACATGAGCACCAAAAAGGCTTGCCTGGAAGCATGCAGGCACTAGACTAAATTGTTGCTTGTCTTGTTCTCTTATGAAATCAGGGACAACCATTACAGTCGAAACCTGGACCCTGGCTTGTATTCTTGACAAACTCTTGCAGGCGCTCTCACTTTCCAATTGAATCCTTGACATACTCATGCAGGCGCTCTCACTTTCCAATTGTATCTTGACATACTCTTGCAGGCATTATGCGTTGGCTCTGGCAGAGTACACACACTTCACGTCACCAATCAGGAGGTGAGCTCAACCTCTGCATCATCCTTTCAATATGGGTCTGTGCTTGTATTCACTGCAAACACAGTCTGTTCATGGCAGCTATTGTAGTAGCACGCGTCAGCCTTTGTCACACTTGTGTGCGTACTCTAAACTGCCCACTTGTCCTTTGAGTGATAACAACACGTACGAAGGTGACTCTGTGTTACAGGCCTCGCTGCCTTTTCCTAAAAGGAGTCATCTTGTCTTAATTTACTCGTGTTTTTGCATGGCTGGCATGGCAGCAGCCATGTTTATCCCATCGGTCAATTGAAAGCTGTGCTCTTCCTGTGCGTGACTCCCCCTGTTCTTGTGGGAACAAGCACCAACATCACCACCAATAGTGTCTTCTGCTTGTTCATGCTTATGTACGTGTCTCAATGTACGATCCCCCTATGTATGGCCAGGTACCCTGATCTAGTTGTCCACCGCCTGCTGTCAGCAGCCTTAGAAGTGCAACAGAAGCAGCAGCAGCTCAAACAGCATGCCCCGGACCCAGCTACCATCGCTGAGCAGCACCAGCTCTTTGACACGGAGCGAACGGCATCGGTGGCAGAGCACTGCAACGACAAGCGCCTGGTTGCTCGTAATGCGCAGGTGGTGTATGATGTTGATCGTGCGTATGTGTGTGCATTGTGTGTATACGTGTGTGTGCGTATATGTGTGCATGCGTATATGTGTGCGTGCATGCTTGCGCGCTTTGATACATGTTTGTGCGTGCACGGTTTGTATGCACCATATCGATTGGTGGGTTACCTCTGCGCTTGACGCAGACAGGTATGTGGGCTCTGTGCACCTTTTTCCTGTATATCAAAGGTGCAGACACGCATTCTTTTGTGCAATCTGTGGCCTGGTTTCTGAATGTGTTTCCCCACGTCGCTCATGACCCATATCTTACATTACACACGCACACATACACACACGTACGCACACATGCACACACTACAGGATGCCTCCCTAAAAATGTACCTGTGCTGCTTGCTGCGGAAAGCCCCTGTCGTCACTGAGGCCATTGTGACCGGGGTGAATGGCAACAGATGGATTAGCGTGTACCTTACCGGCTATGGTATCAGCTCCGAGTAAGAGAGAGTGTGTGTGTGTGTCGACACATACTGGGTCGCCCTTGTTGTGTGCGTGGGTGGGTGTAATTGCACATGTGTAATGTGTGCACACATGTTCCAGCTTCAGACCTATCAGGTGCAACACGCCCCTCCCTCGTTCTGCAGTACAATCTGGGCATAAGTCGCACAGCTGATGAATAGTCGCTGTGTACACTGTGGTAATGATCAGCGTGCAGCAAGGAACAACTCCTAATGAATGCTCACACTGCCCCACGTTGCCCCACCAAAGTTCAAAGGAGTATGTCACAGGTTAAGCTGATGCGCGTTCTCCGCTGTTTCGTCACTTTTAAAAGGGCAGTAGCCTTCACATTGTCTGCTGCACAGACAATGGGCATTGATGTAACAATGTCAACCCCAGTTGCAGCTGCTGCATTGTATCTAGACCATCAATTGCAGCTGAACTGTGCTGATGACATCATTTTTGTGATGTCTGTTTGTATGCTGCATGTACGCAGTAGACCAAAGAGTGCAGTTGAACTATGTCAGTGACGCCCTTTTCTTGTTTGTTTTTGCGTGCAGTGTGGTTGTGGCATACCTTGGAGTACAGCTAGACGCCCAGTGGAACGACAAAAGCCATACGCTGACCCTGCAGCTCCAAAACAATGGCAGCAGCAAGAACGGCGGCGGTGGCAGTGGCAGCGACAACAATGGCAACAGCAACGGCAACAGTAGGCGAAAGGGCTTTGGTAATGGCCCCAGCAAGGGGAAGCAAGAGAGGGGAGGACAAGTGGAGTACGGCTCCTGGCTAGCTGGCCTGCCTTCCCTGAGTAACCCCTTGGGTCTCAGGCCTGTGACGCTGCCATTGGCGGTGAGTGGGTCGTGGCATGGAGCACTGTTTGGTGTCCTGTGGGCATGCTTTGCTTCGACTGAGCCACACCTTTCTTAAGGTTTACTCCTGTATCGCTGTCGTTGCCAGCGAGTAAGGCAGCGCATGCACTTTTGCTACAAGGACGCATCCGGGATTTTGCACCAGGGAGACGGGTATATGTGTAGTGACTCGCAGTTTTGGATACTGTCCATGGGTCTAGTGTTGAACAACATGATGCTGCAATATCACCAAAATTTGAGTTGAGAGCAGCAGGGGAAGGAAGAGCGTTTGGTGCTCAGGACAATAGCTTGGTTGGAGGAATGCAGCAAGTGTAATGTAGGTGTTGAGGGTGAATGAGTCACTCGCAAACGGTAAGATGGCCCACATCAAAAAGACGTGCATAGGAATAGATGCATAGGAGCAAAACACAAATAAGGAAGATTGTTGCAGGGTAGCTTTTGTCACACTGACATTCTTATTTTTGAGGTTCATGGAACTTGCCTGCACCCATGTTGTTGTAGCTGATCTGGAATAGCTGATGATGCACGTATCGAGCAGTTTTGATGAACTTTGTGTCCGTCCATCTAGCTGCCATCTACAAGTCACAGCACTCCTGGACCCCACTCGCTGGCTGAGGATCTGACTTAAGGTGCAATCAGGACAGCTTAATAGGTGTTTGCTCGACCTTGTTGTCCCTTACGCCAATACCATTCATAGATTTGCCATATAACGATACACGCTACCGCTGTTCATCACAGGTGAACCATTACCCTTCCTAAAACAGTATCATTCATAACTTGCCACAAATCAACACACTGGGCCGCTGTTCATCTCAGGTGAAGATGTTTGACCACCTTCCTGTCATTGCCACTTCTTCCTTGAAGCTTGGAACTATCAGCCAAGTCGAGTGCAGGCTCCTGCTCCATCCTGACCAGGTTGGTGTGACAATGATTGCCAAGATATGACCACATGTGAACGTGATCACGCCCAGACACACGGGTGTGCTTGCTTGACATCATCTTGGGTGTGAGTGGCGTCATGTACTCAATAATTTCGGGTGGATTAGGCAAGTCGTTTTCTCATTTACTCATCTATCGCCTCCCGTCTGGCCTTTGCGTTGCCGTTTATTTTGCAAGCACCAAGCTGTGCTGCCTTTTGTACTAACATGGGGTTGCTCTAAACCCATCCTTTGTGTGCGTCCACCCCCGCAGCTGCTTGAGGGTGAGGCTTATCACCGTAATCAGGCTCTGCTCCTGCGCCGTCTTTCTCCCCCTGACGTTGCATTGGTATAGTCCGTATACTATTTAGCCCGTATACCGTATAGTTACACCTCCTCCATTTTCGTGTCAAATGCCTTACCCCCTTTGCGTGTGCCCTTCTTTCTCCCGCAGGTTCCTAGCGCAGCTGCTTTACAAAAAGCTCCTCCCCCTGCAGAGGTCCAGCCATTTGTTCCCCCCTTTTCCCAGGAGGCCACCCCGGCCTCCGCTGCGGCTGTTGCTGCTAACGCTGCCGCCGGTAGTGCAGCAGGTGCGCAGAATCTTGGGTCTGCCAGAAAATGCTTTATAACCTAGGTGTACTTAACTGGTTAACCTTCAGCTTGAAACTCCAAACTGGTTCTTACCAGCCTGAGCCTAAGCAAAGTACGCCCAGTGCTGTTTCAGCCTGCCATTCTTGGACTGAGACCAGAGACTGCAAGCACAGCCTGTGTGAGTAGCACCTTCCGTAGAGTCGCTTCTAATACTGCTCAGACCCTGCACCACTTCTTCGCACACTTTCAGTGCCTCCAGCCGCAGCTGCATCTGTGGAAGCTGCTGAGCACGGGTTTTGCATCCCATATGCTGAGATGTTAAATGACTAAATATGGGTAAACTTTGTTGGTAGCAATAAGAAAGGCCAGCCCTTGTGACTAGCAGCTAGGCTGTGTCTTTGATTAGAGCTGGGGCTTTGTGTAGGATACAATGTTTGTACAATTATTTCTCTGAATATCATGAAAAATCAGGTTCTTGCTACCAAAATGAAGGCTTGAGCGTTTTTTGGTCGGCAGATTTATAAAAAAGAGAGCAATTATTGCTCCTCTTGTGCTTGAAGGCGATATGTAAGCTCCTTGTTATTTTGCGTGTACCCATTTCATAAGGAGTAAGCGCGCAAAATTTCAGTATCAGTAAAGGATTCCAGAGCTTTTTCTGCAAAGCTTACGGGGCAGTTTTGATTTTACCTGCCTGTTTCTCGTCGTGACTGTGATAGTGAGTCACCCCAATTGTTGGCAGCAACGAATCATGTGACAAGCAGTTAGTTGATTGATGGTTAAAAGATTCTGTATGTCTTGTTCAATAAGCTGGATGTGCCAGTCTTATTGATAACCTTTATCTTCTGGATTTGATAGTTTTGGTAATCAATTGACAACATGTGAGCATTCTAAGAGGTACCATTAGAGGGGATCCTCAAGAAACCCTGTACCGTGTAAGGTCTCTGATTTTGTTTGTTCGCTAGTTATATTAAATTGTACCACGATGAGCACGCGGTCCCAGCTCTGAGAAGGAACAGCGGTGTGCTAATCAAAGATGTGAGTAGCACAGGCAGAGGGTAAAGCCATCAGTCAAAATGTGCGACTGCTAGGCTGCGAATGTATAACGTGTAAAAACTGTGACTGTTGTTGTTGCGCTAGCACCAGGCTTGTAGCACCTGCAAAAAAATTTTGGATAGGGAAAGGAGGCACAACGCTGTTTATGATATTGCAGCACTGAATAAAACCAGTAAAACAATCAAGCAGTTGCCAGGACCAGCCAATTAGTATTGCCAGGACTAGCCAATCAGAGATAGACATTTGCCAGGACCAGCCAATCAAGCAGTTGCCAAGGATCAGATTAGCAGAGATAGACACACGCAAATATGAGCAGTGAGCGCACAGGTGTGGATATGTGGATATACACAACTCAAAGAAGCATTAGGACTATAAGGATGCAAATAAAGAGCTCACTACTATGCTGGATGTTTTTTTATCTTAAGCGTTACCTGGTCCGAAGGCCCCCAATACACTAGTTGTGCTGAGCCCTATGCTTTGCAGTGACGGTGACGGTGATTTGATCTGACGTGACATAAGCGACCATATTCCATGCCAGGAGACCTGTGCTGATTGTTTTGCTTCGTCTGAATAATATAAGGGATGACTTCTGTAACCGACACTAACGAGAGCCAGCCAGCGACGGACCGGAGCGAGCACAAAGCACAAGGAGAAAGGAGAGTGTAAAGCACCTCACTCTGCCGCGGTCTTCCATTATCTCTGCTGGCCAAGTGGTATATCCTCCCCCTTAGCTTGCACAGCAATATAGGCAGCGCTTGAGTTGAACATGACAAAAGAAAAGATAAGTTTTCCAAAAAGGATCACTGGGGCACGCGCCTTGGTAAAAAAACACGAAGCCTTTCAATTCAATCTATATTCACACACTGTGGGTTCTTTGCATTAAGTTGCCATGGTATGATAGGTAAATACGAAATTCGTATAGAGTGAGATAGCGTGCATTAAGGGAAAGCTTCCAACCAAAGCTTTAAGCCTGTTTTACAACTGACATAGAACCATGCACTATATGTTCCTCAATGCACTATCTGTTCCATACATTTTGGTTGCTGCGTCCTCCTTAGAAACCAAATCTGTTTTCTCGTACGCACAAAACAAAACACCTGTGGGTACATGAAACCAGACCCCTCACGTTCGTGCTTTGCACTTGTGTAAACACACACATAGCATATGTTATCCTCTCCGCTTTTTTACTGAACAACACCGCCACAAATTCCATCATGCCGGCTGGCACTATCATCGACGGATCCCAGGTCCACGCGAGTGACGCATGGTGAAGACTGCTGCTACCACCACCGCTGCAAGCAGCCCGACACCTGCCGCAGCAGCCATATATTTAACGTGGCCTTTGGGCATCCAGCTGGGCCTTTCTTCGCCTTCCAACGCTTCGTGCCTGCGTTGGTCCAGCAAATCAAGTCAGTATAAAATAGATGTCGTGCCACTCATGATCAGCGGATCACAAGCCTGAAGTAAGGCGGGATCTGTGCTGTTCATAATTGACGTGAAGGGTGTCCAATGCCTCCGTGAATGATCAAGGCGCACTGTGACTGCATAAGTATTAAGTATGTTCTGTAGCTTGATGAAACGATGTAATGATGAATTGATGAAAGAAAGAGTTACATAGGCATTGGAAACCACTCCCCACATTAATGCTCAACCTGAATATAGAACAAGAAAAGCTGCCACGCAATTATTGGTTTCAAGACAGATTACAGTGAAATAAACCCCAAAGATTACACCTTCAACCGTTTGGGCGATCACCGACAAGACCTAAGACACCAACAAAGACCTAAACTACAGAGCATGGCACGATACGCACCTGTTGTGTATGGAGTTGAGAGGGACGAGTAAGTCTTGGCTGTTCTCTGTCAGGGGCTTTACAATGTATGTAACTAAGTAATCCTGCAACTTCTGCTCGCCGTCTTTGACCACCACCTTAGACCCTGCGACATACAGAGAGGATTCTTGCGTAAAGCTGACCACTACAAGGTGTTGCTCATTTGCTTTTTGTTGTTTGAATGACGAGTGTCCACCAACACACAAGTCAGATTTCCTTTTATTCCTGACTTTTGTCACAACTATGTATGGATTTGTGTGTGTATGTGTGTTGTGTTGTGTGTGTATGTGTGTGTATGTGTGTATGTGTGTTGTGAGTACATGTATGCACGTATGCACATTGTATGTGTATGTTTTTTACGCAAAAAAAGGATATCTGGTAAAAATATAGCACCAAACAGAAAAAGAGGGTGTGCACGACCACCTGGCTGACATCATAATATGAGGTCAGTACACACTACATGTGACATGCACCTTACACCCAGAGTAGAACAAAAGTTATGGCAGAAGTTGCAGGTTCAACCTTTGGAGGAACAAATACATACCGGTACACGCAAAACATACACACACACATGCACGCGCGCACAAACACACACACGCACACACACGTACACACGCACAAACAAACACACGCATACGCACAAACACACGCACAAAAACACACAAACATGCACACCCGCACCCCCCACACCCACAGTCTTGCATCTTTAAAGCGGCACTGTCCGGGTTCACGTAGTTTTCTAGCTGGAGCCCTAGGGTCTGAATGTTGCTCTGGTTCTGGTCCTCTGAGGCGTGCACGAACAGCCTGCAAGCAGGAAATGTTTCTATTATAAGAAGAAGTGAGCAGCCATGGCAAGGACACAAGGCACGCACATGTCTGCATAAGAATAGGTTATATCCATAGATAATGTGACACAATGTCGCACGGAGCTGATTACACAATTAGTGTGTAAACCAAGGAGGCGCAGCCACCACGATTGCCCAGTTTGAGGACCCTGTGCAATAGAAATGCAGACAGTACACAGTGCAAACTTCACAAGAAAGGCCCAGGCTTGTCGAGATACGCCGTGCTTCAGCTTTCTCGACCGTAATTACGGTACCGTACCGTAATACGCCGTACAATACGGTGCAAGTACGGTCTGTTTGAAAAGACGGTGTCCGACCGTACAGTACAGTGCTACCTTACTTGTACGGTCTGACCGTAATTTGGCCGTTTGGCTCCAATTTTGGCCCGAAACACTCATGTCTTTTGCAACCATTATTATGGATAAAAGCACATATTAATAGCCAGGAATCAAGTACTGCGTCCGACTTTTGAGTTTCCATGCAAGCCACTGCTGGGCCCTTCCCCCGAGCTGATGCAGCCCCAACCCAGCCTCAGGGTCGTTCAGGGAAGCATTGTGTGGCGTCAGCACATAAGAGGAGCGTGCTGGAGGTGGAAGTGGGAGGTGTTTGGGGCAGAGAGGCCTTTCTGAGGCCATTTTTGCACTGGCAGTGCCAGCATGGCACCGTACCGTACACCGTACCGTATTTTACCGTAATTACGGTAAAGTACGGTGTGACAATTACGGTAGTACGCCATAACTTAACAAGTACGGTGCGTACCGTACAGACCGTAATCGTACCGTACCGTACAACTCGACAAGCCTGGAAAGGCCGCTGTTCACACAAAGAAGCGACATGCACTGCGATACTGTTACTGCACCTGAATGACTATGGCCTTGCCCTACCTGCCCGTTTTTTCTTGCAAGGCCACCACCAGCTTAAAGTTGTGGCACTTGCCCTCCATTGAGTACGAAAAGTTCCATTCGTTACGCCCAGCACTCTGCGAACATCATAAGTGAGCGCGTCATTTAGAAATGATACTCAGAAAAAAATAGATGACGGCCAAGTTAAACATGGTAGGATCTAATCGCTCGAAAACCCATGAATCGTCACGGAATAGGGGTCAGAAAAAAGAGAGCCGTTGCATTTCAGCCTGCCTAAACAGCATTCGCTAAATCTTGGAGCATTGAAGAAGGGGCTCACGCACAAACGTCTGACTGCAAACATTAAAAGGAGATTTACGGCACCTTGCACCAATGTGGCTCCTTTTCCTTATACACGTGGGAGTGTTTATTAATGCTGCACAGTTTCTCTTTTTGTCTTATTCCCTTTCTTTCCTCATTTTGCACTATGATGATCCTCTGGTGCAAGCTCCTGTCCTACCGCCAAGCTTCCATACGCACTTAACAACCGCAAAACCTCCTGTACACACAGATGAACCACATTATCTGTGGCAAGTTGCACTGAAGTTCCGTGTCAATCTGTAGGTCAGACGAGGAAAGAGACCACCCTTGCTTCCTTAGCCTTCTGTGCAAAGCTGCTCATCAGCCACAGGCACGGCTCTAGGCCAGGACGTTAGCAACAACACACACAGGTGCCACCATAGAAATATACAGACAGCACCAGGGATCAAGGTAGCATCAGGCTCTATGCTCATGGAGGTCCGGCAAAGCGTACCTGCCAATCCAGGGGCGGCCTGTAAGCGACCAAGAAGAAGGGGGAGATTTTGAGGGTGTCATAAAGAATAGTATCATATTGGGGACCTGTCCTCGCCTAGCTCAAGAGTGCCTAAATCCTTTCTGACTATTGCTCACATGTAAGGAGATCGCCGCAGTCTCTTTCCCAGAAGGTCTGGGCTTTCTGCAACGTTGAACCCTGAAGCCAACATGAGGGAGTGAGAATTTGGACTTACATGCACGTGTGTGTGTGCACGTATGTGTGTGTATGTAATTGCGCATATGTGTGTGTACGTATGTGTGTGCGTATGTGTGTGTGTGTGTGTGTGTGTGTGTGTGTGTGCGTGTGTGTGTGTATGTGTGTGTATGTGTGTATGTGTGTGTGTGTGTGTGTTGTGTGTGTGTGTGTGTGCGTGTGTGTGTTTGTGTTTGAGTGAGTTTTTGTTTGTGTGCACGTACGTATGAGTGTGTGTGTATGTAATTGCGCATATGTGTTTAGTGTGCGTGCATATGTGTGCGTGTGCGTGTATGTGTGTGTTTGTGTGTATGCGTATTTGTACGCGCGTGTGCTGACCTTGACGAACCATAACGCAATGAATAGCCAACGCAAGTGCTGCTCCACTGCTACCAACGGATGCTGGCTTAGAAACAGCAGACCCAAGCATAGTCACCACTTCCCCCATTGGGGCGTTGACCTATCTCACTGCAACCGTGGATACTAAACCCCAGCGGCAATATTTTTTTTATTCATTCAAATTAACATTTACATATTCAACGTCTACCCACACCCAGCCCGACAGCAAATGCTGGGCAAGCTCGGCCTCTCGAGCAAGGAGTTGTTGCAGGCCTACCCCTGATCCTTTGCCAAGCATTGCTGAGCTTGAGGTTCAAGATGCAAGACATCACTGCTGCCAAATGCTCTACATACACATGCAATACTGTAAGTACACATACACCACACACACCAACACAAATACACACACACAAACACAAACACACACACACACATACACACACACAAACACAAATACACACACACACACACACACACACACACACACACACACACACAACACACACACATGCACACAAAATACACATGCAAATACACTCACACACACATACACACACACACAAATACTCACACACAAATACACACACACACACACACACACACAAAGCACATACACACAAAATCACAAGCGCACATGCAAACACACATCCTAACACACACGCACGCGCATCATCAAGGTCTGGGCAGAAACACAACTGTCTTACTCAAAGCTAGGCATGGTGGTAAAAAGCAAGGAGCTCAAGGTTTACAAGGAAAGGCCTTCAGTCAAAGCGTGCGACTGCTAGCCTGCTCATAAAAAACAATCAGCTCATGCAGAAAAAAATAGAACTTGTTGTTGTTGCTCTGGTGCAAGAAAGAGAAACATCCTGTGCTTTTGCCTTAGCGAATAAGGACTCATATCTCCTGCGAAGAGACACTGTATGGGGGTGGGTGCAGTGGAAAATAGCATGCTGTTCCTGGACATCATCATCAGCCTCACACAAATCACAGGTAGGGGAGGAGCTGGGCTCCATGTTGTGGTCTCAAAGCGAAGGGTGTGGACACGCGGTCAGAAACGGGCAACACTGCAAATGACATCTCGGGAGGTCTTCCATTTTTAGCAGCCGTACTGCTGCGCAATCTGCCTGTGAACACAATTTGTCTCAGTACTGAGCTCAGCACCTATGTAACCCCCTCCCGTAATCAAGCTGGCTGTGTCATCACTACCAGCGGAGTCTTTTCTTTTCTTTTCTTGCTGAGCTCAGTGACTGCCCAGGCAACTTGAAGGGTGTCACTTTGACTTAAAATTCTTGAAGGACGTCATTCAAATGAGTGAAAATACTGTCAAACAAAAAAAGGGCAAATAGCTGGGGTGCAGTGTCCGGTAACCGCACCTGCAAATAGGTCATCGCGCCCCGGACCAAACAAAAATTGAACTTTTATTTCTTGGTAAATTAGTGAGTTAAATCTATTTGAATCAGCATAGCAGTCGTTTTGTTCTTGTTTTTAAATCAGAATGTATATCAAAAATGATTTGTAAAATGATCCACATGGTAAAAACGACCCTATTGGCATTTGATCCGATCATTCCACTCTGGTCGCTATTAATATTACTAAGTTTGCTTTCAGCTTCCCTGGCTCGCAATCATCTGATCAATTTTAGCCATATCGGCGACCCTTTGCTGGATCTCTGCGTTGACCTGTGTTCAAGATGGTGGTGAAAGAATTGATGACGTAGGGTATTCTTTATGGATATGGAGAGCAAGCAAGTGAGCGTACAAAACTGAAGGGAGCTTGCAAAACCAGGAACATAAGGCACCTGTCTTGCGGTTTCCTGCTTCAAAGCCCCGCGGGTTTCCAAGGCTTCAAGAAATGCCCTCCGTTCTTCTACTTCTAAAGCTACCTGAAAGCGAAGGTTAGATCAGAGATGATGTTGCGTATAATCCAGGGTTGTTCAGTTCGTTTTTTTGGGAGCAAGGGTTCGATAAAGTTCGTGCAAGTTCTAGAACCCTCGAGCTGTTTGAAGGGTTCGATGTGCAATTTTGGGAAACGGGCCCTTGGGCTCCTCCCCCCACCTTCAAATCTGTTGTGTATGTTTATAAATAATTATAGGGGGAAAAAGGGGGCCGGAATGGGACCATGTCATCATTGTAAAGCAGTAAAAGGAGAACTTTCAGGTGCAGTGCAAGTGCTGCGGTGTTTATGTTCTTTAGCAGTTGAGAAATGTGTGACAAGTTTGGCCTTAAGACCAAGGAAACTTCCTGGCCTAATACAGATTACAGATCATATTTCATACCGTACCTTTGCGGATCCATCCCGGTGCCCAAATTTCATTATTATTAAACGTAACCCCGGGTAACCCCAGAGCCTCAAAATAAATATCTTAACCATTCCCGACGAATTCCGGTGGGCATTTACCCCAGGCAGTGCGTGTGCGTGTGTGAGTATGCGTGCACATGCGCGTGTGTGCATGCACATGTGTTTCGTGCTGCAGGTGCTGGGGCAGGTGCTCAATGGTGCTGGGGCGCATGTGTGTCGTGCTGCAGGTGCTGGGGCTGCTGCAGGTGCTGGGGCAGGTGCTGGGGCTGGGGCTGGGGCTGGGGCGGGGGCGGGGCCTTCTCCGCTCATCACTGTTCACACACCTGCAAAACTAAATTCTCGCCATTCCCGGGCAACCCCGGATCCTTAAATTAATATATATTAAACGATACCGGAACCAGCCCGGAGGACAAAAAACGTTATTTACCCGGGATGATTTCGGAAAGGTACGGTATGTAAAAATTTAAACATGTTACTTTTACTGCAAGGAACGAGTGGGACTGGACTGGGGGGAGCTGCTGTCCCATGCAATATTGACAGATGCAGCTGTAAAATTCGACGAACTCTTAAAAGTTCGTCGAACTTTGACCGAACTCCGAACGGCACTTTTAAAGTTCGTTAAATGCGTGAAAGTCCGCGAACCTGAACTTTTGGCCGAACCTCGAACTGAACAACCCTGGTATACTCATATTGCAAATGGCACGATGCAAATGCCCAATTATGCTCCACTTATGCATAGAAAGCAACTTATGTATGCTGAAAGGCCTTAAACTGTGCTCACACGCTCTCATAGTTTCTGCTTGGCGGTGTACTTATGTCTCTCCACAGCTATGCTGATATGGATAGGCGAAACTACACGTGTTCTTGCAGACAAAATTTAAAGCAGGGGCAATATACCTAGCTTACATATGCGGCTCTGGCCAACCCTAATAGCGAGTCAATCATACGTGTTTCAAACAACATGTTTCCTAAATTCAGCGTGGCAACCTAGTCTCCTGTCAGGCCAAGTCAACAGAAAAGGCCGTTCAGTATCCTTTATAATGTAGCTGGCGTTAACCTACCTGTTCGAACATGTCCTGCAGCTCTTGCAAGCCACTCTTCTTCAGTGTCTGGCCTCTGTGCAATCGGCAGCCCTCCTTCTCTTTCTGTAGATTGCAAATCCAATATGCATTGTATTTTAATAAGATGAAACCAGGTGATAGGCAATAGAAAACTTGTCCATAAATTTTTATGGTTTTGGTCAAGATGAACGCTGAGCATGTACAAAAGTTATTTACCTGTTACATTGAGCACCGTAACAGGGAAAGAAATACAAGAAAAACTCACCTCGGTCGCCACAGGGGGCTTGCCTCGATATCTGTACACAAAGAAATAAAATTTGAAATAAATCTTTTCTCTTTGTGCAAGCATGCATATTTTTTAAAGCAAAGTGCTGCAGCTTCAGATCTGCTATACCTAGGGTTGGCCAGAATTATATACCGTACGAACAATATATCATGCCGCAAAAATATTGTTTTTGGGGGGTGTGGCGAGCTCACACCCCCTGAAATATATAAATAATTGAGGGGGTGCAGATTGGTGCGGATTGAATTTAAATAATTACTTTAGAGTTTTTGACGGGTCATGAGTGGGAAAGAGCCCCCGAGAGCCCCTGTGGGCCTGCAAGGTGCACATCGCTGCTGAGTTCCGAGACTGGTTGAAGAAGCGGTTCCCATTTGTGCACATCATCTTGGTGCCGGCTGGCTGCACAGGTGTTGCTCAGAGGGGAGTGAGGAGGGGGGCAGTGAAGAGGGGGGCAATGAGGAGAGGGATG